>Ga0116171_10002893_pt1 | contig 16047 bp, 15 predicted proteins | sample AD_JPNHW2_MetaG_FD_89798 | JGI IMG/M metagenome (GOLD analysis project Ga0116171, IMG submission 89798) | Active sludge microbial communities of municipal wastewater-treating anaerobic digesters from Japan - AD_JPNHW2_MetaG | ecosystem: Engineered > Bioreactor > Anaerobic > Digestate | place...
AGCCGCAGCGCCTTGCGATACCCCTCCGGCTGAGACATGCCGAAATTGTGGGCGATTTTTTCCTTGGTATCCCTGCCTTTGTGATGGCCGACGAACAGTACCTTTTCAGTGCCGATGCGGCCGAAGCCGCCGACTATCGATTTGTCGTCACCAAAGCGCCTGTCGCCGTGAAGCTCAACGAAATTCTTGACCATCATGTCGATATAATCGCGAGTCAGCGGACGCTTGGGATGGCGGGCAACCTGCACCGTCTCCCACGGCGTAAGATTGTCATAAATCTTCTTGAGCAGTGAAACATACTGAGCGCGTATCTGACGGATTTCAGACAGGTAATCGCGGCCAGTCTTTATCTGCTCATGTTCGAGGTCTTCTATCTGCTGATAAAGCCGCGCTATTTTTTCTTCAAAAGGCAGCCATACACCGGTTACAGCTATATTGTTATTTTTTGCCATTTTCCAAATCCTCAACACGGACAACTCTGGCCCGGACGGATAAAGCAGGCATTCTGGCCTGCCGGAATTTTTTAAATTTTTAACACGTCTACTGTAATATAACAGTTTTTAAACAATTTTTAATACGTCAACCGTAATCTAACGGTTTTTAAACAATTTTTAATACGTCAACCGTAATCTAACGGTTTTTAAACAATTTTTAACACGTCAACCGTAATTTAACGGTTTTAAAAACAATTCAAAACACGTCAACCGTAATTTAACGGTTTTAAAAACAATTCAAAACACGTCAACCGTAATATAACAGTTTTTAAAGCAATTTAAAATACATCAACCGCAGTTCAACGCTTTTTAAAACAACTCAAATATACCACCCGCAATTTAAAAAATTTAAAAACCATTTTGCGCAAAATGGCCACGATTTGCAATATTCTTTTGCCTTGATAACGATAAGAACTATTTGGTTTATAGTGAATCTCTACGGGTTAAAACCCGTAGCATCATATTCATCAGGCTTTCGCCTGTCAGCCTCACGGCGGATACTTTCATCTACGGTTTAAAAACCGTAGAATTACGAAGGCCATATTACATTGGAAATTATTTTGTAAAAAAATTGATAAATCCAATCGGCAAGTGAAAAATGTAAATGATACAGCTTTTGGGACACAGCCCCCTATATTCGAATCGGTTTCCCCCAGCCGGTTCGATTTTAAGGCGGTGCTTGCAGTTCTCCCCCCACTGCAGGCCCGCCGTTTTTTTGTGAATCGTTCTCTACCCTACCCGACGGCCTTTATACAGTGCAAAGAGAGCAAAAATCGCCGAGCCGGCCATGGCATAAATGGCAAGGCCAGGCCGCTGCGTCATACCGGAAACACCGCCAAGAACACCGCCTGCAATTATGCCGGCTGTCGCAAAAACGGGATTCAGTCTGACCTTGCGATAAAAAACTATCGCGAATAACAGCGCCGGAAACACCCCGCAATTAAAAATACTATACGCCACAAGCAGCGTATGAATAATGCCAGGATTTTTCCACGCCAGGCAGACCGCGACAATACTCACTGCAATAGTAGCCATCCGTGTGCCCGCTACGCTACTGCCGCCTCTCAGGTCATGTTCAAATGTTGTAGCCGCAGTTATCGTACACGTATCCGCCGACGATATCAGTGCAGAAAGCAAGCCCATGGCAAGAACCACTCCCAGCGGCTTGGACATGGCATTCATCATCAGCCACGGCAGAACGTTATTTCGCTCGCCCGACGGTATGGCCGCAAAGTCTTTCGCCCAAAGGCCTATCATCACTATACCGAAACTTACGACCGTCAGCAGCAGGCCGGAAATGAACATCGACCGCCTGGCTACCGTGGCTGACCTGGCAGTAAAAAGACGGCCGAAAATATCGGGGCCGATGACAAACGAACTGCCAACGATGAGCATCATATACCACACCATCGACGCCGGAAATTCTTCGTTGACCAATTCGAATTTCAGTCCGCCAGCAGGCAGGCCGGTTTTCCCATACAATGCCCAAAGTGCAATGCCAAGGCCCGCCACGATGAACAGCAACTGTATAAAATCCGTCTTCAGTACCGACGCCTGGCCGCCCATCGCACAATATATCGTAATAAAACCCGCAGTCAGCAACATCGCAGCCAGATACGGCAGGCCGCAGAGAAGTGAAATAAGCTGGCCGGCGGCTACATACTGCGCCGCGACAATGCCGGCCCACGCCGCAATTATCAGCACAGACACAGCCCGACGAGTCCAGGGGCCAAGCAGCTTGTCGACTATATCCGCCAGCGTATAGGCTTTGAGGTTATAGATATTCTTCGCCACGAGCAGGCTTCCCGCCACCAAGCCCACCGCGCCGCTGCCAAGCCACCAGAATGAAGGAAAACCGCTGGCATACGCCAGATTCACCATGCCTATTGTCGCCGACGCCCCGACTATGCTGGCCAGCGTCGATGACGTAACCATCAAAAGGCCGCGATTCCGGCCGGCAAACACGTAATCATCAAATCCTTTTACATGACGTGAATCAAGAAAACCTATCGCCACGACAACGACGGCATAAAATATGAGAATTGCAGGGATTATCATCGTTTCAATGTTCATTTTTTACCCATCTCACGCTGACGGCGAAAAAAGTCGCTCAATAATCGGCCGGCATCGTCAGCCAATACACCGCCGATGACCTGTACGCTATGATTGAGTCTCCCGTCGTTACAGATGTTGTACAGAGTGTCGACTGCGCCGCCTTTGGCGTCAGCTGCGCCGTACACGAGCGTCGGGATTCGGGCAAGCACTATTGCGCCTGCGCACATGCAGCATGGTTCGAGCGTCACCGCCAGCGTACAGCCTTCCAGCCGCCAGTCGCCGAGTTTTCCGGCGGCTTGACGAATCGCAATCATTTCCGCATGGCCGGTCGGGTCGGCATCGATTATCCGACGATTAAAAGCGGAAGCTATTATTTCGCCGTTACGTTCGATTACCGCGCCTATCGGAACTTCATCGTATTTCAACGCTTCTTTCGCCTGTTCCAGCGCAAGCCGCATCAAACGCTCATATTTTTCTGCGTCGGACAAATTCATCGCGAAGATTGTGTGCTTTTTCCCGACAAATGTCAATTGACTTCCGTCTGCAGTTACAAATGTAACGCCTCGCGTGGATATCGCATGCCCGCCTGCATATAATTTTAAAAACAATCCGCAAAAACATGGGCGTCGCCGAAATCAAGCAATTTTGCTGGCTGGCGACATCAGAAAAATGCGGCATATTTTTTTAAAAAAAACGTAAATGAACAAGGAGTGATACCATGAAAGAATTTCCGCTGGCAAAAGTTTTTCATCTTCTCGAACCAGGGCCGACGGTTCTCGTAACGACTGCGTCAAAGGAGAGCGGCAGCAATATCATGACGATGAGCTGGCACATGATGATGGAATTCCAGCCGCCGCTCATTGCCTGCGTAGTCAGCCCGTGCAATTACAGTTACGCCGCGCTGCTTTCAACAAAACAGTGCGTAATCGCCATCCCCACGGTAGAGTTAGCCGCCACCGTTGTCGGCATCGGGAATTGCGATGCGCCGGACGTCAACAAGTTCGAGAAATTCAGTTTAACCCCACTGCCAGCCAAAAAGGTCAAAGCCCCACTTATCGCAGAATGCATAGCCAACATCGAATGTAAAGTCACGGACACACGCATGGCCAATAAATACGCCATGTTCATACTGACTGCGGTACAGGCGTGGTTTGACCCAAAACACAAGGAACACCGCATGATTCATCACAACGGTGACGGCACGTTCGAAGTCGATGATAAAAAAACGCTTAACCTGCGAAGAAAAATGACCAAATGGAAAGATATTTCGTAGAACCTATCCCAAAAACATGGGCCTCGCCTGGAACATGCTCTTCTAATACCTGCATTCAGAGCACTCGCGGGCAAATGTTTTTATGTTTTCTACGTCGCCCTTGAAAAAATGGTCGCTTGGACTGCAGATATAACCCGCATTATCTTTCGTAGCTTCAAAACACTCGCGGACAAGTTTTTTAACAACCTGCGGCGTACCTCTTTCAAAACCGGCGTTCTGGTCGAATCCGCCGACAAAGAACATCTTGTCGCCGATTTGAGCCGACGCTTTTTTCAAGTCGCAGTCGCCGCCCATACTCGGCGGCGTCATGGTTTCCAAGCCGTCGGCTCCGTTCTTCGTGACAATATTCAGCAGCGGCATCAGGCCGCCGCAAAGATGATAAACTATTTTTACCGGCGATATGCTCTTAACAGCCGAGTGTTGCCGTATATCGTACGGCAGGCAGAATTCGGAGTGCATATTCGGGCTTATCACGGTGCTAGACCCGGCTCCGCCGCCGGTTTCGAGAAGGTCACATTCAAGTTTGCCTGCAACGTTCCAGAATCTGAGCCGCTTCTGCAATATGGATTCCAGCATCGCATGTATCCACTGCGGATTGTCACACGCAGCATATATGGCCTGCTGCGTATCCATCAGACAACACAAATCCTGCCACGGGCTACCTTGCCCGAATCCGAAATACAACCCGCGAACAATGCCTTTTTCGCCGATGCGATTCCGCGCCTCGATTATCGCCGACTGGTCACAGCCGCACGGCACGGGGATATACCTGTCCGCCAGCTCCCAATCGCGCTCGGTCTTTATCAGGTATTCCGTAGTCCAGGTCGTAAACCTGTTCGACGCAAATTGATGCGTCAGTTTGCCGCCTGGCGTAGAGATTATTTCTGCATAATGCGTTACGCCGTCGGCATCGGCTGGAGTTTCTATGCGTTCAATCCGCCATTTATCAAGGTCAGCCTCTTTGAATATGGATTTGGCGGTTACGTATACGACCTGATCCATGCCCTCGAAAAATTCATACGCTTCGTACTGATTCATGCCGTTCAGATAAGTATCGAGATAATACTGCATCCAGCTATGTACCTGGCAGGGCAGCCGGTCAGGCCGCCCGTTATCGAGAACCGTCAATAGTCTTTCTCGCGAAGTCATGTTGCATTCTCCTGTAACCGATGTCCAGTTTTAGAACCTATCCCAAAAACATGGGCGTCGCCGAAATCGAGCAATTTTGCTGGCTGGCAAGGAAGAAAAATGGCGGCATATTTTTTTAAAAAAATATTCTGCCGTTTTTCTGACGCCGCCAGGCTGCAAAAGAGCCGATTGCAGGCAGCCAAGGTTTTTGGGATAGATTCTAGTATAAATTATATTTATTTGATATTCTTGCACGATATTGAACGTTTTTTTATACTATACTGACATAATGGAAAAATATCTGCTTAAAACGTTCGTACCTGCGGACAGATTTTTTCATCTGCACAGGGCGGAAATAACATGGTCGAAACTGGACGCAGGCCATCTGCACGGCTATGCGGAGGTTTTTTGGGTTGAAAAAGGCGACTTGTTCCACGTCCGTAATGGGGTAGGCGAGCTGCTTCACGAGGGCGATGTTGCATGGTTACGCGCAGGCGATTCACACGCTATGCGGAATACCGGCAAAAAAACCTCGATAATAAATCTGGCATTTGCTGATTCGGTGTTGTCTTCACTTGAGCGACGTTATTATTCAAAGTCGACTCCGGCGCCGTGGAAATGCCCGCTAAATCATCGGATAAATCATCTTGATGCCAGGCAGATTGTAAAGTTTCAAAACCTCGCCAACGTATTAGCCTTCAGCCCGCAAACCCGACTCTCTCTGGATAATTTTCTACTCGACCTGCTGCAAACCATAAGCATGAACAATTACCATAATATTACGCCGCAAACAGATTGCCCTGAGTGGCTGACACGGGCAATCAACGAATTCGCACAGAAACAGTTATGGAATTTGACGCAGCAGGAGTTTGCGAAAAAACTGGCGGGCAGATCTGTCGAACACGTCGGACGGACTGTTAAAAAAATTTTTGGGAAAACCACGAATGAACTTCTCAACGAATATCGTCTGGAAAAATCAGCCGCCGATTTGTGCATAACGAACAAAGCCGTACTCGAAATCGCCATGGATAGCGGCTTTGACAACCTGGGCTATTTTTACAGGCTGTTTAAACGACATTTTAACGAGTCTCCCTGTCGTTTCAGAAAGTTGCATCAGGCGCTTATTTTCACTTTCACTTCGGGCGGCAAAAACGGCAACTGCAAATAAGGCCGCCAAAGAGAATTTTCAAGATTTGTCGCAAAGAGGTTTTTGGCCTATAAACCGCCAGGCTCTGATAGGATTGCCACGCATCGATTTTATATCTTCAGTCCACTCATCGCAGAAATTGAAAGCCGCCACGCGCTCATGAAGCGTCGCCATGCTCATGTGCCGCAATATGGCGCCGTCTGGCAATTCGAAGACGCCATATATCGAATATCGTTCGGCATATTTCTCATAACGCTCCACGCATCGGGTATGCGACTGTATCGGAAAATCGCTTATGAAAACATATCCGCCCGGCCGTAGAATACGGATTATTTCATCCATAAGTCTACGTTGGCCGTCATCTGTCGGAATGCACGTCAGTACCGAAAAAAGCAGTGCCCCGTCAACAGATTCGTCATCAAGCGGAATCCTGCCATGCTCCATAAGCTCCAGATTCAACCCGCAACGACGGCCTTTATTCACCATCGCCGCAGAAATATCAAAACCTTTTACATTGATATACCCGTTATTGGCAAGTTCATCGCAAACGCGGCCATATCCGCAGCCGACGTCGACTATTACGCTCTGGTGAGCGAGATATTTTTCAAGTATGCCCAAATCAAGCGGCGCGGTGAATTCCTTGGCAATCTGCGAATCCCAGTAGGAACTCTGCGCGTCGATATTCATTTTTCCTCCACCGCCAGAGCGGAAGCTGAAAATTTGAGACACTGCCGCGGAGTCATGCCGTGTATCCGCAGTTGTTCCAGCGGACTTTCCGGCTGAGCTGTTTGACATGAAAGATATATGGCGTCAATCACTGCATGCGTAAGGAGATTTTCAGCTGCGGAACATTCATAATGCAAGACGCCTTCATTAATGGAATTTAAAAAATTCTGTACCTGCCGGACGTAAATTTCATGCGGCGGTTCTTTGGATTCAAAATAGTCAAGCACGTCGCCATCCGGATTTCTCAGGCGGCAGGTCTCGAAATTCGCAACTATCGACCCGCCGCGGCCATGCAGTGAAAATTCCTCGCTCGCCGGGCCGGTTATTCTCGACGTGACCACAGCCGCCATCGTGTCATCCTTGTATTTCAGTGTCGCCGAGGCGGTATCGTCGGTATCGTGAATCGAACCCGCAATGCCCTGCGTTTCATCGAGCAGGTTTCGTTTCCTCGCAATCATGTTTGCGCCGTACACTTCTTCCGGCAGGCCGAGCGTCCATATCAGCAGGTCTATCGGATGATAGCCTACTTCCAGCAGTGCACCGCCGCCGGCTGATACTCTGTCGGCTCGCCAGTTAAGCTGGCTGCCCCAGTTAAACAGATAATGCGCACGCGCCAGGAAAACATCGCCTATGCTGAGTTTGCTTTCTGCAAGTTTACGATATGATTGCGAGAATCGGCGTTGTGTGCCGACGGCTAGTTTCAGGCCGGCTTTTTCAAACATTCGCACGAAATTGACAGCCTCCCCCAAATTTCTCGCCAGCGGAGCTTCCTTCCAGACGTGAACGCCATTCTGTGCGCAAAATCCCAACAACTCGCCCCATGCCATCGGAGGAGTTGCGACAAAAACGGCAAGCGGTTTTTTCTTCAAAATCATCTGCCGATTATCGGTATAACCCTCAACTCCCGCATCGGTTGCGACATTTTGCGCCACATCGGAAAGTTTGTCCGCCACCGCCACGACTTCCACATTGTCGCACTGTTGAAGTGCCTTGAGCGTACGCTGTCCGAATGCGCCCAACCCTATCACGGCAACTGGAATTCTTGAGTCACTCATATTGCAAGAGTATCCCACTCAAATCAAAATTTGTCAATCTCAAAATTGAATAATCGTCCACGATATGATATACTTCCTCCACCGGTGCAGCAGCCGTGAGGTATCGCCACATGAAGGAACTGGAATCCCTGCCTGTAGAATATATCGAAATCCCAACCGACACGCATCAGCCTGTGGCGTGGACGATTAACGATTATGCCAAACTCACGCCCAGGCATTTCGACATTCACACCGACCTTGAGCTGGGCATAGTTCTTCGCGGCGGCAGCAGACGATGGTACGAGGGGCATCATATGGAAGCGTTCCGCGGCCAATTCTGGATGGCTGGCCTCTGGGAGCCGCACGGCATGGAAGTCATCCGCACGAATACCCGTCATCTGGTACTCGGCATCAAGCCGGAATTTCTGGACATCCCCGACCCGTTCGCCGCATTCGACTGGTTGTACTGTTTTCATCTCGACAACAGACAGCGGCCGCAGGCTAATACCGCGGAAGAAAAAAATTTCGTCATCGAATTCGCGGAAAAGGTAATCGCCCTGATGGAAGGCGACAGCCCCTATTGGCAGCAGAAATTGCGGATATATCTCCAGGAATTTCTGCTGTACTTCATGGAGCGGCAGGCGAAACCCGCCGAGGTCTGTCAGACGTCCGACAGCTTCGGCAGCCGCCGAACCCTGCTGCCTGCGCTCCTGACGTTCGAGCGAAATCCGCACAAGACCATCACTCTCAGTGATGCAGCCCATATGGCGCACATGTCGCGTTCGAAATTCTCCGAAATGTTCAGGCAGACCATGGGCATACCATTCGGCAAATATTGTCAGCGGCGGCGGCTCGCCGGAGCCATGCGGGATTTGCAGGCAACGGACATGAAACTCCTGGCCATCGCCAAGCGATGGGGATTTTCTGACGCGCCGCACCTGGCTCGCGCATTTAAAACGGCTACCAAGCAGACGCCGCAGGATTATCGGAAATCGTGGCGGCAGCAGGCAGTCAAAAACACGCCAGGCTGCGCGCCGAGAATGCCCGGCCAGAATAATGACGAACCGAACCAAAAGAGAAAATCACGACATCTCTGGTAATTTTGAAATTTAACATTTGAATATTCTGAATTAATATGAGATCTGGGAAAAAGAGGTTATTATTTTAGACTTAAAACAAGTTAATTTATTATATGGCAAAACAGGATTGACCGTGAAAGTGCCAGCTAATGCATATATTTTAGAGTGTTCTGAGGTTCCGTCTTTGCCAGATATTGAGAAAACGGTTTATGCCGCACTCGCTAATCCGATTGAATCGCCATCGCTTGAGCAAATGATAAAAAAACGCAAGCCGCAAACCGTTGCCATTACAATTTCCGACATTACCCGCCCTGTGCCCAATCGTGTTTTTCTTCCGGTAATTCTTAACATTCTTAACAGATGCGGCATAAGAGATTCACAGATTGCGATTATCGTCGGTACTGGTATGCATCGGCCAAGTACGGCAGAGGAACATTGTTATCTTGTCGGAGCAGATATAATGTCTCGCGTAGCAGTGGTAGACCACCATGCGACAGATGTTGCTACATTGAAAAAAGTATGTGATGACCCGCCGGTTAGTGTATGCAGACAGTTTGCAGAAGCTGACTTTAAAATTGTAACAGGATATATTGAAGCCCATTTTATGGCTGGTTTTTCCGGCGGACGAAAAGGCGTGTGTCCTGCACTTGTGGATTTGCAGACGATTCGTAATTTTCATGGATATGGCACATTATGTTCACCATATGCAGATACGGGAAACTTGCAAAATAATCCATGTCATGAAATCGCTTTAAAAGTGGCACATGCAGTAGGTGTGGATTTTCTTTTCAACGTTGCGATAAACAATAAACGCGAAATAGCAGGCATTTTTTGCGGCGAATTGAATGCGGCTCATCTGGCTGGCTGTAAACAGGTTGCGGCCTGGACTACGGCAAAAACTGACGGCCCGTATGACTTGGTGATAACCAATGGTGGAGGCTATCCGCTGGATCAGACGTTTTATCAGACGGTTAAAGGCATGTGTACTGCACTGCCTGCGATTGGAGAACATACCGTATTATTGCAGGCTAGCGCATGCAATGAAGGCTTGGGTTCAAAAGAATATGCAAACACGATATTGCGTTATGGCCATCAATGGCAAAAATTTCTGTCTGATATTTCTGATAGCAGGGATTTTACCGTTGACCAATGGCAATTTCAGATGCAGACGCGAGTGATAAGTCGAATAGGTATTAAGAACCTGTGGTTTGTTACCGACGGAATTGAAGCAAATATACTCGAAAAACTTTGTTTGACACCTGTTTATGACAAAGGCAATGCGAGCACGAAATTACAACAGGTCGTGGATAGGTTTGTATCCGATAATCCGTGCGCACGAATAGCCGTAATCCCTGAAGGTCCATATACAATTTTAAAATAGCCGAAGACTTATGAAAAAGACTGAATCTGGAGCATGTTAAATTTTTAAACATGGAACGATACATGATAAAAAAAGAACCCACACTTGAGCAGTTACGGAAGGCTATCCGGCAACTTGACGACGAACTCGCCGGCAAAGCCGACCCGCTCCTTTCGTTTGTGCCGCGGGAAGCGTTCATTACATATCGCGAATATCTCCGCGAAATGCTCGATATCATTGAAACCGACAAACTGCCCGCAATACTGCCCAAACAGTACGATGAAATGTCGGCAGACATAATCGCAAATTGGCCGTTCACCTTTCTCGGCATGGGAATAGTAGAGGCTCAGCGGGCATTTGGAGACTATTATAATCAGGAGGCCGCCCGCAGATGAGATTTTTGAGTTGCATTGTCATTTTATTCGCCACGCTTTGTGCCTGCGGTTGTAGCGAGCTGGTCGTAATCAAAACCAACCCGTCCGGCGCGGAAATATATTGCAACGGCGAACGCGCCGGCGTCAGTCCGTGTAACGTACCGCTGCCGGAAAGCGAAGGCGATATGGTAGGCATGAACGTCATCGAAGCGAGAAAGGATGGTTATCTGCCGGAATACTATTATCTGTCCGGCAAACCGTCCGATGAAACCGTCGGCCACATTCAAACCTATTCGTTAGCCAGGCCGACCGTAGAAATCGAACTCACGAAACTGCCTGAAAATATGACATCCGCTGACGTGCCCGACGTAGTCAAATCTGACTCCGAATCCATGACAGTTCTGCCAGGCGCATACGAAAACAGGGCAACCATCGAGGTGCGGGTAGTGCGGGTAAAAGACGGCAGAGTGCTGGGACAGATTTCTCGCTACGAGGACATCGGCAACCCTACCGCCGTCGCACAATCCATAGTAGGCGAACTCTGCGAATATCTGCCGCCTGCGGATGACAAGCCGGAAATTCGCGTCGTGCCGCTGAAAAACAGACGCCACAGTGACTTCGGCAAAAAACTCAGCGAAAATATTTCTGAAGAAATAATGCGGGAAACATGTTTTTCCGGCGGCTATCCAAAAGTTCAGACGCTGGAACTCAATGGCGTGGTAGACGAGGATAAACTCGACACGCAGGCGACTTTTAACAAAATCAAAAAGAAGGGCCTGCTTTACGGCGTCGATTACGTACTTATGGGCGGCGTAGCCGAAAGTATTAAACCATAAAACACACCCGCCGGATTTTTTGCGACGTCCGTGCCAGCTACATATTCAAATTCTTCGGGCATACGCTAAAAAAACCTTGCTTTCAGCGGAATTTTGGTTAATATACCAATCCTTTTATGGGCGATTGCGGGCAGAGGCGCGCTGCATACCGCCCCAAAATTGCAAGGAGTTTTTAAATGAAAAAAGGCATACACCCTGAATATCGTCCTGTCGTATTCGTTGACGTGGCATCCGGCACAAAGTACGTAACCCGCTCAACTGTAAAGAGTAAAGACAAGGTTACCGTAGATGGCGTAGAATATCCGATGGTCAAGGTTGATATTTCAGCCGCATCGCATCCTTTCTATACCGGCCAACAGAAGTTTTTGGACACCGCCGGCCGCGTAGAAAAGTTCACCAAAAAATTCGGCGGCGAATATTTCAAAAAACGCAAAAAATAGTTTCCGTAAAATCCAAACGCCGACGGATGGGGTAAAAAACTCATAATAACCCCTGCCGCCGGCGTTTTTACATTTACACGATATCAATGTCCGTCGAGCAAAACCCAAATGGCTGATACGCTTATAGACAAACTGGATGAACTTGATCGCCGCTTTGAGGAGATTTTTGGACAGATGAACAATCCAGCCGTCGCAGCTGACGGCCAGAAAATCGTCGCCCTGTCCAAAGAGCATGCCTCGTTAGCCAAGATTGTCATACCGTATCGCAAGTTCCGGCAGCTAGCCAAAAATTGTGATGAAGCGCAGGCTATCCAGAACGACCCCGCCGCCGATGCGGAACTTAAGGAACTTGCCGAAACTGAAGTTGCGGAACTCCGTCTTGCCGTCAACAATGCGTTGGAAGAGGTCAAAGGCCTGCTCGTAATGAGCGAAGAACAGGAAATAGGTTCGGTCATAATGGAAATCCGTGCCGGCACCGGCGGCGACGAAGCCGCACTTTTCGCCGGCGACCTGTTGGATATGTATCGTCATTATGCCGAACAGCGCGGCTGGAAAACGGAAATCATGGATGCCAGTCCCACTGAAATGGGCGGCTTCAAGGAAGTGGTGGTCAACATCAAGGGCGAATCCGTCTGGTCACGTCTGGGCTATGAAGGCGGCGGCCATCGCGTACAGCGAGTGCCAAAAACAGAAAATCAGGGACGCATCCACACATCCGCAGCCACCGTCGCCGTACTGCCAGAGCCGGAAGAACTCGACATCCAGATTGATTGGGAAAAAGACGTCCTCGAACACGTAAGCCGCGCAGGCGGCCCGGGCGGCCAAAATGTCAACAAGGTTTCGTCGGCAATCAAACTTGAACATCTGCCGACCGGCATAACAGTTTCAATGCGAGATGAAAAGTCGCAACACAAAAATCGCGCCAAGGCGAGACAGATTCTGACGGCTCGCGTTTACGAGCATTTCAGATCGCAGCAGGCGTCGGCAGAATCCGCGGCAAGAAAAGAAATGATAGGCTCTGGTGACCGCTCGCAACGAATCAGAACTTACAACTTCCCGCAGAATCGTTGCACTGACCATCGTCTCAAGGGCGAAGGCCAGGAAGGTGCGAATTTTAATCTGGAACGCGTATTAGCCGGCGACCTCGACCCTATCGTCGATGCGCTGATTGCTCACGATAAGGCACAGCGGCTGGCAAACCTTTAAAAAAACAAACCGCATCAGCCAAAACTGTACCTCCATCCGTACGCAAAATGAAACAACTGCCAGAAAATTCATACAAGATTGCCCGACTTCTGAAACAATTATATTTGTCTGCATCCATAGCCAACCAGGAACACTGGCGACTGATTTGATTTCCACAAAACAATTTGATTATCATCTGCCGGCGGAACTCATCGCACAACATCCCTCCGATGACCGCGCCGCGTCACGTCTCATGCATCTGACACGGTCGGATGGGAAAATCAACCATCGTACTTTTGCAGACATCGTCGAACTTCTTCAGCCCGGCGACCTGCTCATTGTCAACAATACCCGCGTAATTCCTGCCCGCTTTTACTGTCGGCGCGAGTCAGGCGCGCAGATTGAAGGATTGTTTGTAAAATATCTTGCCGATAACTGCTGGGAAGTGATGCTCAAAAACGCAACCCGTTGCAAAGAAGGCGAGACAGTCTTTTTCCGGAATGATGAGTTGCAAGGCTTGCGGCTCATGCAGCGACTGGGGCAGGGCCTGTGGAAAGTTTTGCCGCAACCAGCCGGCCTGGCGGAAGAAATTCTTGACCGCCTCGGCAGAACTCCATTGCCGCCGTACATACACCGTGAACAACTCTCGCCAGACGAAGAAGACCGCGACAGATATCAGACTGTTTTTGCCAGAACGCCAGGCGCCGTAGCCGCACCAACGGCAGGCCTCCACTTCACGCAAAAATTACTCGAAAAACTCCAGGCGCGCGGCATATCAATGGCTGACGTAACACTACACGTAGGATTGGGCACATTTCTGCCGGTAAAAGTCGATGACGCCTCAAAACACGAAATGCACAGCGAATGGTATGAAATATCCGCACAAACGGCAGAGGCAATCGGTTCGGCAAAACGCGACGGCCGACGTGTTATTGCCATCGGCACGACCAGCGTGCGTGTGCTTGAATCCGTAACCAGAAGATTTGATAAAAAAATTCAGCCATGCAGCGGCGAAACAAAACTCTTCCTCTACCCGTCGGCGGAATTTTACGCAGTCGACGCAATGATAACGAATTTCCATCTGCCGCAAAGTACTTTGCTAATGCTTGTAGCCGCATTTTGTTGTCCTGGCGGAAATAAAGGCATACAAATGATACTCGACGCATATGCACAGGCGGTGCAACAACAATACCGCTTTTTCTCATACGGCGATGCCATGTTCATAGAATGACGCGAATACTCGTAACAAGCGATTTGCATTATGACGTCAAACGTTCGCAGGACGCTGCGGAACGGCTGGCAACTCACGCGTGCAAAACCGGCGGCGACGCGATTGTACTGGCAGGCGATACGGCTGGAGCGGATTTGGAAAAATTCTCGCAGGCGCTTGCACTGTTCAAAAATTTTTCCGGCCAAAAATTACTCGTGCCAGGCAACCACTGCCTGTGGTGCAATCCTATCGGCATTGACGGATTACCGCCCGACGCCTCTATTGAACGATATGAAAAACTCATCCCGCAGGTTGCGGAAGAGCACGGGTTTGCAGTGCTCGACCAACAACCACTCGTAATGGACGGAACAGGTCTTGTCGGCTCGGTGGGATGGTACGACTATTCCATGCGATGCGAATCACTCGGAATCCCGCTGGATTTTTATCGTATCAAACTTTCGCCAGGCGCGGCTAGATACATGGGCGGCTACGAAACTCTTTTGGAAAAATACGGCAATATATTGACGCAGGAGCATATGTCATTGGGAGTAAGATGGATGGACGGTTTTCGAGTGCGACTGGGAATGAGCGATGAGGCTTTTTTGAATTCACTGCTCGCCAAACTTAAGCGCCAACTGGAAGAAATTTCGCGACACGCAGATAGAATCATCGCATTCATTCACCACCTTCCGTTCATGGAATTAGTTCCGCAAAAACGTCCGATGCGATTTGCTTTTGCGGCGGCCTATCTCGGCTCGATCAGGATAGGTCAATTATTGCGGAATTTCGAAAATGTTACGGATATATTTTGCGGCCATTCACATTGGCCGGCGAAATATAATGACGGCAAAATAATCGCCACGGCAATGGGTAATACGTATCTGGAAAAAAGACTGACTATCGTAGAATGTTGAATTTACGGCTGCCGCGAAAAATGCAAAATTATCTTTCACCCGTCAAAATTTCAAGACGACGGATGTCATCTTTGGCTATTCGCAGATTATACGTCGCATAAGTGAAAGACGGATTTATCTGGAGCGTTTTTTCAAAAAATTCTTTTGCACTGCGGAAATCATGGAGAGCTTCTTCATTTTTGCCGGCTGATTCATATTTCATACCTCTCAACGCCAGCGTAGCGCCAAGCTCGAAATACGCCTCAGGCATATTTTTATCTTCCGCAATCAATTCCTCAAAAACCTCTATAGCCTGGTCATACCACCCCATGCGTTCAAGAGTAGACGCACCCAGATGCAGATTTATCGCCGGCCGCGTAGGACTGGACTCCCGCAGGTAGGCAATATATTTTCTGACATCAAAATTTTCTGGGGTAATTCTTTTTTGTCTGGCAAGAATTGCATTGGGACCATCATTGCGGATGAACAATGCCTGTCTCACATCCAGGTCAACAAGACAGAATTTTTTATCCCTTGAAAGTTTTTCCAGCAAAGGCCTGTTGAAATCGCTCGTGCGCAATACAACGATTTGAACATCATATTTGTAGCACGCTTCATCAAACGACTTTTTCCCCCTGACATATTCTTCGTTCTCGGTCAGGCAAGACGGCTGACAGGCAAAGGTACATGAAAAACCCGGTACTTGCGGGCGAGATTTTACAAAAAACCAGATATTGCTTGTCGAACCGAAATCGCACCAGATTCGTCCGACCGGCTGATAAGTGTTAATCCAGTCTATCGCCGAAAACGGCA
>Ga0116171_10002894_pt1 | contig 16047 bp, 22 predicted proteins | sample AD_JPNHW2_MetaG_FD_89798 | JGI IMG/M metagenome (GOLD analysis project Ga0116171, IMG submission 89798) | Active sludge microbial communities of municipal wastewater-treating anaerobic digesters from Japan - AD_JPNHW2_MetaG | ecosystem: Engineered > Bioreactor > Anaerobic > Digestate | place...
AGACAGGATAAATCAACATAACTTGCCGTTAAGGATTACTTAGGTTAATTGCTACTTGCAATAACATAGGAGTAAGGACTATTACACTTTCAATAACATACTACTTAGGATTACTTAGGTATAGCCCTACTTGCATTTTTATAGGAAAGTAGATTACTTTAATCCTATAAGGATTACTTCTTTGCAGGATTACCTTATTACTTTATATGGTTACTTTATAGGTTACTTGTTATCTATTTACAGGGATTACTTTTAATTACTTTAATCATTACTTTAAGGGTTAAAGTAATATTACTTTATATTACTTTAATGCAGGATTACTCTCAGGAATCACTACTTGCGATTTTACAGGAATAGGATTACATTAAGGTTATCCTACTTGCGAAATTTAAGGTTTAGGTTCATTTAAGCTCAGGTCGGTCAGGTCGAACATTCGTTCCTGCACAAATGTTCGGTGAGGGCAGGACGGCTGTCTGGCAGCCAGCTCAGGAATGTATAAAGCTCCCTTCAGCAGCCTTGTATAAACAGCAGGATTTTATGCAATATTATTCAGGACATACTTTAGTTAGGATAAAGGATATGGTGAAGCCTGCGTCTTGTCCGTGTATGCTTTACGCGCGTATATAATAGTATAGATACTCAGGACTGCTTACAAGCCTATAGCAAGCAGAAAGCCGCCTAACAACAGAAATTATGTACATATTGTACAACAAGATATAGGATATGAGTCCTCTAATTGTATGAAACATAGAACATTATGAAAAACATAGAAAAATCGAAAAAACTATTGTAAAACACGAAAAAACCTGATACAATACCATCAATCGAAGTGTTGCTACTGCTTGCGGTAAACACGGAGAAAGAAAAAGCGCGAAAGCGCGAAGGATGTACCATGATGAAAAAGACCGAAAACGCGAAAGCCACAGCCGCACAAACCAAAAGCAAGCCACAAACCACCACCACCAAAACACCCGCGCCGAAAGCATCCGCCAAAACACCCGCGGCGAAAGCCGAAAAAACCATACCGACAAGCGCACACTTGACCACTGATGAAATGTTTCCTGTTTCCATTGCTTTGGACGGCGCGGACGGAAAAATCAAGGTGTATCGTATACCTAACCCAACAGACCTTGCAGACCTTGCGGCAAAAATGAAGGACGGCGCTGTGCTTGCGTCGTATTGGACTGCCGAACAAATAAAGTACTATAGCTACGCCAAAACGTACGGCACGGCAAAAATCGAGAGTTTTCCGAATAACCTTGATATTCGCTCATATGTCGATTTTGAGCCTTCTCGCGACATCTTAATGACAAAATCGGAATATACGACGGCATACATTGTGATACGTGCTTTTGACGTTGACGCTCGCGGCGTTTGCGTAGTCAACGGCGCGGAATTTTCGCTTTATAACGCTAAAGCACCTACGAAGCCCGCGAAGCCCGCGAAGCAGGAAACCAAAAAAGCGTAGTTTGGAAGTCACTTCTCCGGCGCTATACGCGCCGGATAAGCATATTAAAAAATGAAGGATGTTGAAAAATGTTAAATTTGAAGCCAATTGCACCACTCGCGCCTGCCGTGAAAACTACGAGTCGCCTTCCGTCGGATGTCTACCCGCCCTTGATACCGCCGCAAACCGTCACCATTGACGGCGCGACCGCCGTCACGGTAACAGTCCGGCGCGCCGGACGTTATAGTTTGGTATCTCTTGTGTTCGCCCTCACGGTCAACGGCATGACTACAGACCATAATATCATAGTCCCACTCGATACCGCGGATGACATTGTCACGGCAATCAATGCCGCAACAGCCGCCGCCGCTGCCGCAGGAATAGTTCCCGACGAAAGACTCGAAGGCGATTTTACCTAAGCATTCAACCCTATGCCGTACTGCAAAAGCAGTACGGTTATTTTTTTGCTTATACGTCGTAGTGTGCCTGTAGTACGTTCTCTGTAGCAGCCTATACGCGCTTTAATCCTTTAGTCTATATTCTATATACCTTTTCAATCAACGCCATACAGCGCAATATAGACGCAATTATAGCGACGTTTTAATTTTTTGTTCCTTTAGTCTTTCCATTACTGCCTGTTTTAGCCTTCATAGGAGTATGTTATTGATAGTCATAAATGTTATACTATCCGTATAATAGTAGTAGTCTTATTATACTAAGAGTATAACCCTGTTATAGCTCATTCCTACTCTTTTAGTATGATATAGCTATAACCTACTATTTGAGTATGTTATACTGTAGTCATTCCCCTTATTACCTGCTATTCCCAGTATTATTATTCACTCTTTCGCAGTATTTATACAATAGAGTGTATGTATAACTATACATTACACAAAGTGTTATATAATAGTGACAAAACCACAATATATAGTGAAATAGTGACATAATGCTATGCAAACACTATATATTGTGGTATAGCATACGGTTTCACTATTCATAAAAACGTATTTTTATTCTTTTGTCTATTTCTCTACCAGAAATGGTAGACATTACCACCCCACCCTTAAATTACCCTATATGGTAGAGCCACAGTGCCCTGTGTCGGAGAGTTGGATTTCATTTTCTATGATATATGGAACATTTCGCACCCCTCAAATCACCCCTCACAGTGTTATAAATAATCTCAGAAGTAAAACAGTAATAAACTTAGAAGTAAACCCATTACTTTCTCAGTAATTCTGCTGTGTATATAGTTTGTGCATATAGTTTCTGTATGAAATTCATAACACCTTAAAATCGGCGGTTGTGTAAGAAATATGGAAGAAGTTAAAAATAATTAAATTAGGATAGTTATTTAATTCTCAGGAATAATGGGCTGTTAAAAATTTTTAGGTAAAATTTTAATTAAAAATTTAATGGAGAATTTAACGAGAATTTTAATTAAAAGTAATATTAAATCAATGTTAAATAGCTTATTAAAAATAGATTAAATGTTACCTAAAATTTAATGTTAAAAGTAATTAAAAATTTGAAAAATGCTGATTAAAAATTAACCGAAATTTAATCAAAATTTTTAGCGGATTTTCAAAACACGCTGTTGGGTCGATTGCCGACGAGCAGGGCGAGTTGGCTCGATTACTGTTCTTACGTAGTAAGAACTGGAATCGACATATAGTGCAAATTATTATATTATTTAAATATTATATCTACGATATAATATATTATATATATATATATATATTTAAACGCGTGTGCGCGTCCGTGCGCGTGTGCGAGTATTAGTGTAATAAAACATATAAATGGGCGAAGTTTATTTTAATTTAATTTGATTGAATTTTTCGCCGAGTTTTTAGATGAGTTTAAGGAGTGAAAAATAATAGATTTGACAAGCGGATTTTTTTATGTTATTATGCGCTCAGTTCTTGCGAAATGTTTCGCGGAATTTGTTTTCGGAATTTTTCTTGGGTATTCGTTACGAATAGGGAGGTAGTTATGAAGTATGCTGAAAACGGTAAGCCGGATTTTCACACAACGACAATGGAGCAGTTAGTTAATTTTGAAGAAATGCTGCAAAGCCTTATCTTTACTTACAAGCGTTTTGACTTACGGATTACCGAAGATTTGAAAACGGTCTGGAAAGACGTTACTGTTGAAATAGACAGACGCAGAAAAGAGATAGCTTTTCAAGTAATAGACACGCAAGAGTCAAAGAGTGTAGAAGAGAGTCTAAGTGTTAAAGCTACTGCTAAACCTGTTCAAAAGAAACCCTCTGCCTTACTCCCACTGAAAAATAAGGGTATGAAAAAAAAGATTTGACAAACGGAAAATATTGTGCTATAATGTAGTCACTTTGAACATTAAAAACTTAATATGAGGGCTGTGCAAGCATTGAATACATCTTTTTTTATATACGAAGAAATAAATCAATGTTGCTTTTCTCCCTTAAACCAAAACATTTGGGTGGCTGTATATTTGGGTTGTGTAGATTTTGATTACATCATATTGCTTAATTGATTAAAGCGCGAAACGTCAAATTTTGTCACTGTTGGTTCAAATCCGACTATGAATTTTTTTCAATCAAAATCGTTTCTCTCCCAGATTTATATTCCCAAAAGGGGTTGTATAGATAAAGATTCCATCGAACCTTTCTGCTAAAAAGTTATTCGGAATTTATCTTTATCGGTTTTCTCCCCTAATTTCTGAATGGCGTTTTCGTCTAATGGTAAGGACATAAGCCCTTCAAGCTTATAATGTTGAGTTCAATTCTCACAAACGTCACCAATGGCTCACGAGGTTTTTGTTGATTTTTCCCTCGTAGAGCGTTCTCCTTTTCTTTTTGTTTTCTGCTTGTCATTTTTTGCCATTTGATTGCAACAGAAAACTGACAAATCGCAAAGTACGGTTGACAGCTTGTATTTGCAGTTGGTGGGTTCTGCGAATACTTAATGGACAGACAGCATCCTTCTTATGAACTGGTGCTTTGAAAAAAGTATCATTTTTGTTCTCTAAGGGGTGTAGCCAAGTGGTAAGGCAACGGACTTTGACTCCGTCATTCGTAGGTTCAAATCCTGCCTCCCCTGCCAGATTTTATTGCACATATTATGTTAAACTTAATGCAGAAAGGAAAGTTATTATGAGAAAGATTCAGTATGTTGTCAATCCTATGACAATGATTGTTGTCGCTATACTTAAAGACTGTGAAGAAGATTTTATTGATTTAATTGAAAAAAGTTTAGATGACAAATATATTCTTATATGGGGAGGTCATAAGCGATATAAGCTGAAGAAACAGTATGTCGCAAAGGCGATATGTCATCCTAATGATGAGTTTGACGCGGAGATAGGTAAAGATATTGCTACCCGTAGACTGTTAAACGCTTATGAGGCTGATAAGCTCCTTTTAGCTAAGAAATTTTCGGAAGATATGAATTGTGTTTCTAAATTTGTTTTGGATAAAGCTATTGAGCGTCGTGAGAAAGCCCGAAATTACCATAAGGGTATATAGCATAGTTGGTAGTGCAGCGTCCTTTTAAGACGTATGGGGTAAGTTCGACTCTTACTATACCTACCAAAGGTTTGGTTAGCCTTGCGTTTAGCAAAAAATAACAAGTGGGGGTGATGTCCTGCTATGGTGTCTCATCAGCACCTGAAAAATTAGGAACGTCATATGATGGTTTTGCGGACGGGTGACGAGCGAGGACTATGGGCTGATGTCCTCTTTGTGGTGTCATGATGGAATTGGCAGACATATCGGACTTAAAATCCGGTGAGGAAACTCGTGAGGGTTCAAGTCCCTCTGGCACTACCATTTAACTGAAGGAGATAGTTTATGGAAATTCCTAAGTATATCAGTGAGTTACTCCGTAAACGCGCTAAATACGCAGTAGAACTTAACCATGCGGATATGATTGTTTCTTCTTGGTTAGACTTAAATGTTTGTAAGTGTAAGTTTTATATCCACAAAAGATAACTAACATGGGGTATTAGCTCAGTAGGTTAGAGCGGTGGTCTTATAAACCATGTCTGTGCGGAGTTCGAGTCTCTGATACCCTACCACATTGATATAGACGAAAGTAGAGTAGAAAATAATTATGTATAGAAGACTTACTGAGTATACAAGATTCGGAACACTCATCGTAAAGGGATGTCGCACAGTATTTTCTCAAAAACCCCGTAGTAGTGCCTTTTTAAGCAATGCTATCTTCAGACTTGCAGAATACGAGGACATTGGGCTAAGTCCAGATGAGGTTCGGAAACTGAAGGAAATAGATAAAAAGTCACAAGACGGTTTTAGTGATGAGCAACTCAATGAATGTTATAAGTGTATACACTGGAATTACGGGTCGGGATGTACAGTTCCGAACGTAAAATGGTATTGTAAGTTACAAGCAGATATAGTTTAATGATAAAACATCAGATTTCCAATCTGATTATGAGAGTTTAATTCTCTCTATCTGCTCCATATTTTATAATTGGGTGTAGTTCAATTTGGCAGAACGCTTGCCTTGGGAGCAAGAGGCTGTAGGTTCGATTCCTACCACTCAAACCAGTTAAAGAGTTATTTTTTAAAGTGGAAAGGCTGCTAAAAATGAAAATGGACGTAGTAGCAAATTCAAAAAATGATGAGTTTTATACACCTCTCTATGCAGTCATACCTATAGAAAAATATCTTAGTAAAGGAAAAACAATTTGGTGTCCTTTTGATACTAGCCAAAGTAACTTTGTTAAGTATTTCAAAGAACGTGGTTATACTGTTATTGCTACCCATATTGAAAACGGCGTAGATTTCTTTAAGTGTGACCCCCCCCAGTGCGATTATATAATCAGTAATCCTCCCTACTCACTAAAGACAGAAGTTCTTGAACGATTGTTTCATATTGGGAAACCGTTTGCGATGCTTGTGGGAGTTGTGGGCTTGTTTGAGAGTCAAAGGCGATTTGACCTGTTTAGACAAAACGAATTTGAGTGTATGTACTTTAATCGGAGAGTAGCCTATTTCAAAGATTATCAAGAGGAACAACCGTCATTAAATCCTCCTTTTTCCTCCATATATCTTTGTTCAAAAATATTGCCATCTAAGTTCGTGTTTGAAGAAATATCAAAAGGTAATATGATTTGAGGAGTTATTTTTTGCTGTTTGACAAAAGAATATTTTGGTGTTATAATGTGTCCATATTACAGAGTGTAGCAGTTGGTAGCTTACCAGTCTCATAATCTGGTGGTCGTGGGTTCAAGTCCCACCTCTGTAACCAAACATACTATCCTAGTTCACTTTCCCTGTGGCAAGGGGTATGTTATTGTGGATTAGTGCTGTTCCTAATTTGCAATTATTTCAGAGCAGTACCTAAAGCAAAGATTTTCTCAATTATCCTTTCGGTTGTTGCGTTTTTGACATTTGTTTGCCTCTATCTTTGCTTTAGTGTAACGGAACTGTGGAAAATACTACCTATTTCGGAGTATCCCACAGTTCCTTTATCCCCTAAAAGTTTATTAAAAGTGTTTGAAAGGAGAAATTATTATGTCTAACATGAATGGAAAAAGAAACGCCATTAGTCCCGATGTGCATACCAAAACCAACCACGAGGGACAGACCGTTCATCAATTAACCGCACTTGAGACTTTGTTTTCAAAAGTCTTGGGAAGTTTTTTTGGGGAGGGTACATTTTATGAGAATCGTTCTGCTGAGAAGGATTTCAAAAATGTAGTTTCGCTAATCAATGCCGTTGCAGATGATGACAAAGAGTACGCTCTTAAAATTGCTATGCTCGGTAGACAGCATAACATGATTCAGTTTCCGCTTGCGGTTCTGACTGCTTGTTTTAATGATTCTCGCTTTAAAGGTGATTCGTTTAGAGAGCTTGGGAACGGTCAGAACAAGCTTCAGAAATATAGTAACTCAATTATTCGCCGTGGTAGAGATATTGTAGACGTTATGGCTATGCAGTTGGCTATGTATTCTGATATTCCTGTTCCTATGCAACTTAGAAAAGCTCTCAAGCGTAAACTTGAGACTATGGACGAATATCAGTTGTCAAAAGCTCTCTCAACCTCAAGGGAAGTGTCTTTAGCTGACTGTATTAAGCTTCTTCATCCCGATGAAAAGAACTCCAAAGTCTCAAAAGGTTTCTTTAAGAGAGTTATTGAGAACGATGTATCTTTCGGAAATGATAATAAACAGATTCAATCTGAGCTTTCCAAAAGAAATAATGCTAACAGCGGGAGCAATATCAGTGATGTGAAAGATTCTTTAGACACATCCTCTGTTATGGCTGTGCTTAAAAATCTTGTCGGTCTTTACAGAACTGGTTTGTTTGATGACAGAGAGGCTGTAAACATCGTCTGTAACCGTTTAACTGACCCTGTTCAAATTCGTAATTCTCGTTTACTTCCGTTTAGATTTTACTCTGCATATAAGCAGATAAGTTTACTTCCCAGCTCTTATGGCAGAAATATGATTATGGACGCATTAGTAAAAGCTTTGGATATTTCTGTTGAGAATATGCCTAAACTTGACGGTTTTAACGCAATTCTCATTGACTGCTCTGGTTCTATGTGTAGTCCTGTTTCGGAGAAGTCGGCGGTAGAAGCTATTGAGATTGCACAGCTTCTTGGAGCTATCTGTTATAAGCGCGGTGTTGGAGACATTTATTTGTTTAGCAATTATTGCACTAAGCTGAACGGAATTTCTGTACACTCGACTGTCATAGACCTTATGCACAGTATGAGAAGTTTTGTTGGTGGTGGAACTTATATTGATAAAGCTTTTCAAAGTATTGCCGCAAACGCTGCCGTAAGTCCCTATGATAACCTTATACTTTTATCGGATAACGACTGTTATACCTATAACGGAAAGGTTTTTAGTATGGGCGGGGAGCATACAGATACCTTGTTAAACTCCTTATTCAGCAAAGGTTTTATAAAGAAATTCTATGTCAATAATCTGCTCGGAAACGATTTTGTAGTGGCAAATGTTGAAGACTTTCGGAAGAACTTAATTTCTGGGTTTTCTGAAAAAATTGTAGAGATGATAAATATATACAGCAACCTTGGAAAAGGTGAATCCGATGTTAGAGTGCTTATTGATTCCCTGTTGAATAAACCTACTAACTAAACAATTTTATCTCCCCTTATGAAATATTTAGGGGAGATAGCTGTCTTTTGACAAGAATTAAAAACTGTGTTACACTGTCGTTGTAAATAAATTGTTTGAAGGGAGTAATTAAGAATGTTTACAGAAACCGCAGAGCTTTTAAGTCACGGGAGGGTCTCGTTTGGGGATGTTATGGAGAGGGCTGAAAGTATTCAGTCATTGTGCTCTGATTATGATATTCCCAATGTGCAAGGCAGCAACTTTATTTTTGAAGAGGACGGTTCTATAAGTTTTTTTGAAAATGGAACTCCTTACAATGCGGAGCTTTCTGACTACGCTATACGGCAGTTGTTGGTTAAGCTTGGTATACCTACAAAGTATATTGAAAAGTGCTTCAAAGAGGGGTTGGGAAATTTAGCTGCTGATAATGTAAATTCGTGGCTTGACCTTTACGAGAGAAGCTTTATGTTGAGAGGTTACAATGGCGGTATTCGTGGTATTCTTAGTGACCGCTACGTTCCTTTTGATACGCCCGACATTATGAAAGTTCTTGGGGACACTCTTAATCTGGATGAGTATAGTGTAAAGGGTTATTATATTAGTCCCGAAAGGTTTCACGCGAGATTCGTTCAAAATACACATATTGATGTGGATGGAGAAGATTTGTTTGCGGGATTGCAGATAGATTCTTCTGATGTGGGGCGAAGCACTTTAATGGTTCGGTTTATGATTTATAAGCAGATTTGTACGAATGGTCTTTGTATTGCAAAAGATTCTGGTGTTTTGTTTGCACAAAGACATCTTGGCATTACGGCAGAAGATTTTCGGACAGAGCTTTCTGGTTCTCTTTGTACTATTCCTACTCTTATAGACAAGAGTATATCTGCTATTAAGCTTGCTCAGAGTGATAAGATTGCTTTGCACGATGGAGATAGTTTTGTGAAACGTGTTGTTACTGATACAAACGTATCAGACGAGCAAGCGGGTAATATCATTCAGCTTATGCAAGACCATTACTCGGAAACCCGTTGGGGCTATATAAATGCTATTACTGAGATAGCACAGCGTTTCTCTCTTGAACGGAGGATAGAACTTGAAAAGTTCGCGGGAGGTTTGCTTAAAGTCGCATAAAAAAGTTTTAGAAAATCCGTTGGAGTCTTTAGCAAAAAGCTTATTGAAAGATTTAAGTGCTCTAAATATTCCAACGGATTTTACCCTTAAATTGCGGTTTTATAGTAAATATTGTTTTGGGAAATATGACCCAAATTCGGACGTAATTATTCTGTATGTTTTTGCAGACAAGAATCATTGTAACCTATATAGCTATGAACTCTTGCTCAGAACTCTAATACATGAGTGTGTACATAGATTACAGTGGAAGTCTGAAACATATGTTCGGTTAAAAGGCGTAATGCACAATGCTGAATTTTATAAATTATTTAATGAATATTCTAAGTTAGCACGAGGGTTGCTATATTTGCGGGAGGTGATGAATAGTGAATAGAATGAAGCATAAATCAAAGTTCTCAGTAGTTGTTTCTTCAATATTATCTAAGTTTCAAGCAATCATTTTAATATTAACTTTAGCGTCTTTATTCGTGTATTTGTGTTTATTTTTTTACTTTTTGTGTGTAAAAGAACCGCTATACTGTGTTTTATGTTTAGCGGGGGAAGTCACATCCGTGTATATAAATTCAAAGTTTTAGAAAGGAAGGAATGTCTTATGAACGAAGCTGAAAAAAGATTACTGAAAGCTATTTTTGAGACCGAAGTACAAAAGGGAATGGGGGAAATGCCTGATAACTTTCCTGATACAAATGAAGATAAAATTGGTTATGCGGCATATGCAGCTACAAAATCATTAGAGTATCTTTCTCCTGCGTTACAACGCTTATATCACTGTGAAGCGTTTTGCAAGTTAGATACGCCTAACATTATTACTAATAATGAGATGAGAATGGCACTTGAATATTTATCAAGAGTCAAATGTAATATAGATGATGCCTATAATGAATTGTTGACGGTGTATAAAAGAACAAAAGATTCTAATCAGTCTGGAGGAGATGTGCAAGAAAATGGTGGTTGATATTTATAAAACATCAAATACCTACGATATTATTTACGCTGACCCTCCGTGGAAACAATCTAAAGGTGGTAAAAAGAAAGTACGAGAGAACAGTAGTGGAACATCTTTAGATTACCCTGTAATGTCAATGGAAGATATACAAAGTACTCTGAAAACTGTTGTGGATAAAGCAGATAAGAACTGTGTTCTATTTCTTTGGACAATAGATAAATATCTGTTTGAATCTCAAAAGTTGGCAGAAGAGCTTGGATTTAAGCTCCACGCAAGAATGGTTTGGAACAAAGTAACGGGTATACCCGCAGCTTTCACTATTCGGTTCGGTCATGAGTATCTTTTGTTTATGTATCGCGGAAAGCTTTTACCTGTGGCGAAAGAAGCAAGAGGTAAAATACATTCTGTGTTTACTGAAAAAGTCACAGCACATAGTAAAAAACCAGAGATTGCATATCAAATAATTGAATATCTTTATCCCACTATGAGAAAAATTGAGATGTTTGCCAGAAACCAAAGAGTGGATTGGGATTGTTGGGGAGATGAAGTTTAATGAGTGAAAATAGTATTGAAAATGGGCTTGGATTTCTTATAGATTCTTCAGAAGAATATTTCCGTAAGTTTTGCTTAGCTCAAAGTTTGGGTTACTTACAAGGGTTAAAAAATGTAATGTTATCTGTTTATAATTCAGTCTGTGATATGAAAGATAGCGTGGTACAAAAGACCGCTGACGGGGAGATAGCTGAAACGGAAAGTGTTTCTTTGTTGGAAGGATTGTTCTCAAAACTTATGCGGATTGAGCGTTGTGTATTTATCGTGCAAGAAGTGATAGATATTCGTATTAAAAGTTTTCATTAAGGGCTAAATTTCGTGCTTGACAGCACTATAATTATGTGATATTATGTACTTGTTAAAAATAATTTTTTATTGGAGGTAAAAAATATGAACGCAAAAACTATTGAAGCATTAAAAGCTATTGGGGTGGGGTTCATAAGCTTGGCAGATTCCCTTGTTGAAACTCCTTCCACGGGGGTTAAGTTTGAAACAATACCGCCTGTTACTCCTGTAGAGTATTCTGTATCTAATGAAGAATCCGCAGATAAAGATGTTTCCAGTCCCGCTCTTACCAAAGAATATTTGGATAGTTTACAGTATACTGAATTGAAAACTCTTGCAAAAGAGCTTGGTGTTTCGGGGAAGGGTGATAGAGTAACTCTTACGAGCCGTATTTTGAACAGCGATGGTGATACTTCCGAAGAAGAGGATAGTTCTATTCAAGATTCTGTGGTCGCTCCTTTAAGTACATCTGTTTCCAAAAATACTGTAGACACTACTGAAGACAGCGAAGATGAAGACGAAGATGACGCTGAAGAGGAAGACAGTGGTGAAGACGAAGACGAAGATTCTGACGATGATGAAGCCTTACTTGTTAAGAAGGTAAATGATGCGGTGGCTGGTTTGTCTGATGAAGAAATTCTTGAGTTTCTTACCGACTGTGGTATTCGCGCTCGTGGAAAACGACAGTCTTTAATTTCCACAGTCATAAAAGCTGTCAGAGATGGTTTAATACAGTTGGATGACGAAGATTCTGATGAGAGTGATTCAGAGAATGAGAGTGTAGAAGAGCCTTCAGAGAATGAAGTACCTCCAGAATATCGCATTGAGAACGAATCTGAGAGCGAATCTGAGAACGAAGAAGTCGAAGTGACAGAAGAGCGTCGTGCAGCTATCGAAGAGTATGACGAAGAGTTTTATTCTCAGTACGAAGACGGTGAAGTTTCTCGTGAAGACCTTGTTGCATGGATTCAAGAATACACTGAAGATGACGATGAGATGAGCGGTAAAACGGATGACGAAATCGTTGAAATTTATCTTTCGTTATCTCATAACCTCATATCTGATGAGGGTGAAACTCCCGAAGAGGGGGCTTATACTGTGAATGGAAACTACTTCTGTTGCGGTCACGAGTTAGATTATGACGAAAAAAAGAAAGAGTTTATCTGTCACACTTGCGGAGAAGTTTACGAAGCTGAGTGATATTTGTGGGGTGGGGGGTATGTTAAGCATATCCCCTGCCACTTGAAGGAGATTAAAAGATGCCTTATTACATAGATACAGACATATCAACTTATAAATCAATTCTTAATGCAAAGAAGTTGAACGAAGACACAATATATAACTCTATAGTTGATGAGTTGCTTAAATCAAAAGCAGTTTTTTGTGAACACACCGATAATTACCTTAATTTTAGTGCTTTAAGATATATAACCATTATTCGTACATCAACTTCAAAAGAAGTTTTAGTTTGTCCTCGTAATGATGGAAAACAGCTTTTCTATTTTACAGATGTGGTTACAGATTCTCATCCTAAATCTTTGGAGGATTTTTCGGTTATACACGCACATAAAGTGTTGAGCGATAATTATGATACTCATAGCGAAAAGTTTAATGTATTAAGTCAAACAGCTTTTTACCCTTTAGGTTTAATGCTTTCAAGTACGGGGGTATATATGTGTAGTTTAATTGTTATTCGTCCTACAATAGCCAACATTTTGCTTACTAATACACAGTTAGAGTGGAAGAATATTGATTCTTTGGACGCTCGAAACGTATCCCCAATGGAGAAGGGACTTTTCAGTGTGTTAAATATTCATTTGGAGGAAAAGTAAATGGATACTTCCCATTTTAAAGACAGATTTCCTGTGGTGGATATTACTCATTATCCTGAACGAACCTTAAAAGAAAACTTAAAAGCTGCACAACAGACTGAGAACGAAGAAGTAAAAAGTGAGCTTTTAGTAGATACAAACATAACTCTTGAAAAAGCCATTAAATTCTATAAAGAAAATAGCTCTGGAGAGAATGGGGCTTTGTTCTCTGCAACCGCTAAATGGCTCTTAATATTGTTGGATAGGAGTAATCCTAATGGTTGAAGATTTGAGTAATGCTGGACAAGAACTAAAAGAGTTGAAAGCTTATGTTAAGAAATGGAATCCTCATCGTTTCTGTAAGCATTTTAAGTACAATGGTGGAACGTGCTTTGGAGATAAAAGTAAAGGCGATTTCAAAGAAGCGTGTTCAGATTTTATGTGTTTGACGGAGGAAAGTTATGAGTGAGATTATTGTAGACAACTATAAAGCGTTTCTTGGGTATACTAGATGTAAAAATTGTACTAGTATCTTATTTTTAGAACCCACCGATGAGTATTCTAAAGACGGTTTTAGATATTATATATGCCCTGCTTGTGGACAAGAGATTTCTTTTAACAATTATGATTTGTATAAGAGAATTGTTGACGCATAAATAAAAGGAGGTAGTTATGAAGTATGGTGTAGGTGACGTAGTTTTAGTACGAAATGATTTGAGTGGTGGGGAAATATGGGATTCCTTAAACGTCAGTAAAGGGATGTTATTTTGGTGCGGTAATTTATTGACAATTATTGATGTAGAGAGTTTTAGAAAGAATAATGAAACTACCCTCATTCATTATAGAGTTTTGGAGAATCAATACGCGTGGTCTGAGGAGATGTTTGTTACTTCTATTGACCCTAAAAATCTTGTACATTGTCCTAATTGTGGGACTAGTATTGGTTTCTTTGGTGTTGCCAAAACGGAGGTATGAATAAATGAAGTTGTTGGGTAAAAATCTTTCTGGCGGCAGTAGTATTAGAGGTCGCGTAAAAGATGATTATTATGCAACACCCGAAAGTAGCGTTTTAGCTATTTTAGAACGTGAACCTTTACAAGGCAGTATATTGGAACCCGCTTGTGGGGAAGGACACATAAGTAAAGTTTTGTTTGATAAGTATCCTAACAGCGAAATTGTTTCCACTGACATTGTTAAAAGAGAAGATAAGTTTTCTTTGGGGATAGTGGGCGGGATTGATTTTCTTACACATAACTTTGGTCGTGTTTTTGACAATGTAATAACAAATCCTCTTTTTTCTATCTCAAAAGAGTTTGTCGAAAAAGCGTTGAAAATTTCTAAAGTCACGAAAGAATCTTATTGAGAATAGTCCATTGAAAACAGTTTATGTGTTTTCAGAAAGGCAGAATCCGTTAAGAAACGGGGAAGCGACAGATGTAAATGGTAAACCTTGGTCTAGTACAATGTGTTTTGCATGGTTTGTGTGGGAACACGGTTATAAAGGTAAACCTGTTATAGAGTTGCTATAATTATGGAGGAAGTAGATAATGTTATTTTCATCTGGTAGTGTTGTTGGAGCGTTCTTTTTTGGCACATTTGTGGGAATTTTACTTTGTTTTATTGGAAGTTGGTTATACAGAGAGAAATATTGGGAAGACGATTTTTTAGAGTATAATGCTGACGAGGTTGAAGATGAATAAAATCATTGTAGCAGACGTAACTAAAAAATTACCTATGCTTGAAACGAGGTCTGTACATACCTGTATAACGTCACCCCCTTACTATGGTTTGCGTGATTATGGCATAGAAGGTCAGCTTGGTTTAGAAGAATCGCCCGAAGAGTATATAGAGAGATTAGTTAGTTGCTTTAGAGAAGTTCATAGAGTTCTTAGGAATGATGGTACTCTGTGGGTAGTTATCGGGGATTCTTATGCGGGTAGTGGAAAAGGTGGTGCTATTGACCCCGAAAATGCTTCAAAGTACAAACAAGGAACTAATCACGGTATGCTTGGCAGTATTAAAACTACTAAAGTCGGTTGGGGAGAAGCAAAACACAAAGATTTAATTGGAATACCGTGGATGTTTGCTCTTGCTATGAGAAAAGATGGTTGGTACTTACGTCAAGACATTATTTGGGATAAATCAAATCCAATGCCCGAACCTATAAAAGACCGTTGTGTAAAATCGCACGAATACATATTCTTGTTTAGTAAATCGAAAAAATATTACTTTGATTATAAAGTAATTCAGGAGCCGTGTGCCAATGGTTGTGGGTTTAGAAACAAAAGAGATGTATGGCGTACTTCAACGGGAATATTCAAAGGTCTTCATTTTGCAACATTTCCTATCAATTTAATTACACCTTGTGTTCTTGCGGGTTCTCCTAAGAATGGGGTTGTTTTGGACATATTCTGTGGAAGCGGAACAACGGGATTGGCTGCATCTATGTTAGAAAGAGACAGTATTCTAATTGATATAAATCCCGAATACTGTGATGTAGCTAATAAAAGACTTTTAGAATGGGAGAATGAGAATGAACGCAAATGAGTATCTGCTTGTATGTCTTATAGAAGAGGCGGCAGAAGTTCAACAAGCAGCTTCAAAAGCACTGAGATTTGGGTTAAATAATCATCACCCCTGTCGTGATTCGACAAATGTAGAAGAGTTGCAAAATGAAGTTTTTCATTTCTTAGCAATTATCGAACTGCTTAACGCTCAAGAGATTTTAGCACCTCTTTGTGGCGGTAAAGATGAGATAATCGAAAAGATAGAAAATATTTATAAC
>Ga0116171_10002895_pt1 | contig 16042 bp, 9 predicted proteins | sample AD_JPNHW2_MetaG_FD_89798 | JGI IMG/M metagenome (GOLD analysis project Ga0116171, IMG submission 89798) | Active sludge microbial communities of municipal wastewater-treating anaerobic digesters from Japan - AD_JPNHW2_MetaG | ecosystem: Engineered > Bioreactor > Anaerobic > Digestate | place...
AAGATGATATTCTCAGTCAGAATATCTGGAATATACTTGGCGACTGTTACCTGCAGAAAGGAGACAAGAAACGTGCACAGCTGGCTTTCGGGGAAGCTTCAAAGATGAACTATGATAAAAAACTGAAAGAAGAATCATTGTTCAACTATGCCAAGCTGACTTACGAAACATCATATTCACCGTTTGGAGAAACAATTGCAGCTTTTCAGGAGTATATCGATCTGTATCCTGAATCGGATAAGATACAGGAGGCATACGATTACCTGGTGGCAACCTACATGCAGATGAAAAATTACAAACTGGCTCTGGCTTCACTTGACAAAATTCAGAATAAAGACAGCAAACTTGAAGAAGCTTACCAGAGAGTAGCCTTTTACAGAGGACTGGAATTGTTTAAAAACCTTGAGATAGAAGCCTCAATCAACATGTTTGAGAAATCGTTAAAATATGAAAAATACAACAGATCGATAAGGGCAAGGGCTGTTTACTGGCATGGTGAAGCCTTATACCGGCTGGCTGATTATGATGAAGCAAAAACAGATTTTGAAACATTTATGGGAATTCCCGGTTCAATGAAACTGGATGAATATGACCTGGTAAGATACAATCTTGGCTATACAATGTTCAACCTGAAGGACTATACAAATGCACTTAATCATTTCAAGGCTTTTGAAGCTGATCCGAGAAAAACAAAGCCTGAGATAATGACCGATGCAATGAACAGGATTGCAGACTGCTATTATATTGCAACAGACTATAAGCCGGCAATTGAATATTATGATAAAGTTATCGGTTATGGCAACACAGATGCTGATTATGCAATGTTCCAGAAGGGATTCTGTCTCGGACTTATTAACGATAGTAAGGGTAAGATAAATACTATGACTTCCCTGGCTGCGAAATATCCTTCTTCGTCTTATGTTCCGAATGCAATTTTTGAGAGGGGACGGGCTTACCTGGTTCTTGAAGACTATAAAAAAGGAGAAGCTGATTTTAATAAGGTGATCTCCGATTATCCGAATAGTCAGTTTGTTCCGCGTGCTATGGTCCAGCTTGGATTGCTCTATTATAATCTTGGCGAGAATGAAAAGGCCATCTATCAGTACAAGAAAGTCATAGAAAATTTCAAGTCGACACCGGAAGCAAGATATGCTATGACCGGATTAAAAAACACATATGTAGATGTTAATGATGTTGAGTCTTATTTCTCATATGTAAAAACACTTGACGGTTACGGCGATGTTAACATGGCTGAGAAGGATTCTCTGCTTTATACTTCGGCTGAGAATCTTTATATGGAAAGGAAATATGATCAGGCGGTTTCTGTGCTGAAAAATTATCTGGAGGAATTCCCGAACGGAAGCTTTAAACTTAATGTTCAATATTGTCTGGCCGAATGTCTGAAATCGACAGGCAATATGGACGAAGCACTGGTGTATTATACAGCTGTGGCTGATGAACCAAATAACCAGTTTCTTGAACAGGCCCTTATTTCAGCTTCAGTAATACTGTTTGACAAGGAAGAATATGGAAAATCATTCGAATATTACGAGAGACTTGAAAATACGGCAACAAATGACGAAAACAGACTTATTGCACTGGCTGGAGAGTTGAAATCAGCATATCAGGATGGTGATGCCGAAAAGACAATTGCTGTTGCCGGAAAGATAAAGAACTCCGAGAATGTCCCGGAAGAATTAGCCAGGGAAGCAATCTTTATGAATGCCAAGGCAAACTACAGCCTTAATAATTTCGATGAAGCTCTTGTTGATTTCAGGAAGGTTGCTACAGAAGTAACAAGCACTGAAGGGGCTGAATCAAAATACCGGGTTGCAGAACTTCTGAACAGAAAGGGGATGACTGATGAATCTGAAAAGATAATTTCTGAATTTATTAAACAGAATACTCCACATCAGTACTGGATGGCAAGGATGTTTCTTCTGCTGTCGGAAATAAGTGTGAAAAAAGGAGATCTTCTCCAGGCAAAAGCAACACTTCAGTCTCTTAAGGACTACTATTCTGTCAGTGATGATGGAATACTTGATGAGGTGAATACTATGCTTGACTCTCTTGATAAGGCAAACTCCGTTACTACTGTTGATAATGAAAATCAGCAAAACAAAGAAAACTAAGTTAATCAGAAACATATCTGACATGATAAAAGGAAATTTAATTATAGCGTTATTAATATTATTCTGTTTACTACCTGTGAACGCCCAGGTAAATAAACAGGGAACCGGGCTTAAACGTGAGATTACACTTTATAATCCTTACAAGCCATCTCTCCAGGATACCAAGAAAAGAAGCTACCTGCCTGACATGAATGATACGGTTAAGGTGGTGCCGGAATTCCGCTATGAAGTCAGCACTGAACCTTTTATGCCTGAATATACGATAAAACCTATAAAGGCAGCATCACTGCTTCCCGATCCTTTGCCAAAACTATATAAAAGTTATGTAAATTTTGGACTTGGGAATTACTTCTCTCCGCTGGCCGAAATAAGCATAACAAATGACCGTTCAAAAAAAGGTACAATAGGATTTTATGGCAGACATTTTTCAACTAACGGCAAGGTTAAACTTGATAATGACGAAAAGGTGTTTGCAGGTTATATGGATAATGATGTATCTGTTTTTGGCAGGAAATTTTTCAAGAAAAGCATCTTCGAAAGCTCAGTTGATCTTACCCAGAAAACAAGATATGCTTATGGTTACGATACAAGTTTTGTCGATTATACTCCCTCAAAAGATGATATAAGGCTTGGCTATATCAATGTTGGAGCAAAAGCATCACTATCCTCAGTCACTTTGGATCCGGATGATTTGACTTATGATTTCGATCTGTTTTATAATTATTTCTACCATGCTAAAAACCTGTCGCAGAATAATGTCGGATTTACCGGCATGATGGCTAAATCATTTAACGGCTTTAATGCGGGTTCGGCTATCGGCTTTGATTATTACAAACCGGCCGACTCCATAATGACAGAGTCAAAATATGTAACTTCAATAAGCCCTTTCTTTAGCAAGAGTACCGAATTGTGGAACTTTAAGCTTGGTTTCCAGGCACTTCTTGACAAGAATATGACCAACTCTCCTAAATTTCATATCTATCCGGATCTTGAATTCGGGTTTAACATTGTTCCATCATATATTAATTTCTTTGCAGGGTTATCAGGAAAACTGGAAAAGAATGAACCTCTGAAAATCATTTCAGAAAATCCGTTTCTTTTGCCTGACAGCCTTTTCACCCTTCCGAACACCGATCATGAATTGATTGCTACTGCTGGTATAAAAGGTAATTCGGGGATGGGAGGAAACTATATTATCTCGGTATCGTATTCTTTGGTAAGCGATATGCTTCTTTATTCCAATTTAATTTTGATGAATGGTACAACACCTGTTGAGACAGGCAATTATTTCTCACCTGTTACCGATGATTCGGAAATACTTAATTTTCATGGAGAATTGAGTGGGGCTATCACAGACAAACTGTCATTCAATGCCGCTGCTAATTACAATAAGTATAACATGTCGTTGTATCCGTTTGCATGGAATAAACCAGACTGGGATGCTAAAATTGCTTTGAAATACAATCTGAGGGATAAGATAATTGCAGGGATTGATCTTACTGCTCTCGGAAAATGTCAGATGCTGGTTAATGGTGATCGTTGGGGCGCTCTGGTTACCCCCCTGATGCCGGTGAACGAACTTGTTTATTCGGTTGAGCAGCCTGTCCATTTTAACCTGAACCTCTCAGCAGAATACAGGTATTCAAAAATTCTCTCGTTCTGGACTAAAATAAATAACATCTCTTATAACCGTTATTATGAGTGGGCTTATTACCCGTCGATGAGGTTCCTTTTCATGTTCGGATTTACCTACAGTCTGTAAAGAATCTTTACACTCTGAAAGCAGGGATCCTAAATGTCAGACAACACTGCCAGACAATGATTTGTTGTTAATTTCTTATAGACAATTGTGGATTAAAATTTGCTTAAATTAACAAAAAAACCGTTTTAAATCCGTATATTTGTCGCGATAATTAAAATGCATAAAATCAATAATTTGTATTTGGGAAGTGGAGTTGGTCATGACATCTGACAATAGTGAAAAAATATTCAGATTTCACTATCAATAAATCAAATTTAATGTCAGTTCATGTGGTAAAGCATAAATTGCTTCAATTACATTATTGGTATATTTTTAAAATGAATTGTCTTTAGAAATTTTGAAAAAAACGGAACAATGAGCGAGAACGGAAAAAAATTGCAGGACAGTATTGATTATTCAGCCGATAATATTCAGGTACTTGAAGGTCTTGAAGCTGTGAGAAAGAGACCTGCAATGTACATTGGTGATATAGGTATCAGAGGGTTGCATCATCTTGTTTATGAGGTTATTGATAACTCTATTGATGAGGCACTTGCAGGGTATTGTTCTAAAATTGATGTTATCATACATGAAGATAATTCCATCACGGTAACGGATGACGGCCGTGGTATTCCTACAGGATTGCATGAGAAGGAACAAAAATCAGCCCTTGAAGTTGTTATGACAGTCCTTCATGCTGGTGGTAAATTTGACAAAGACTCTTATAAAGTATCTGGAGGTCTTCATGGCGTTGGTGTGTCGTGCGTTAATGCCCTTTCATCTCACCTGACAGTCGTTGTTACAAGGGAAGGTCAGGTATTTAAACAGGAATATGAATTAGGAAAACCTGTGACTCCGGTAGAGGTGATTGGTGAATCAGATAAATCAGGGACTTCAACGACATTTAAGCCTGATGCTACAATATTTCAGTCAACCGTATATAATTTTGAAATCCTTTCAGCACGCCTTCGCGAACTGGCATATCTTAATAAAGGAATTCTGCTGACTATCAAGGATCTTCGGGAAAATGTTGAGGATGGCAACGGTGGTAAACCTCGTTATGAAGAGTTCCACTCAGAAACCGGATTAAAGGAATTTGTTGAATATCTTGATTTAAACAGGGAAAGAATTATTGAAAAACCTATTCATATTACTTTCGACAAGTCAGAGATACCTGTTGAGATTGCCCTTCAGTATAACGACTCGTTCTCGGAGAATGTACATTCATATGTGAACAATATAAACACTATTGAGGGCGGAACTCATCTGGCCGGGTTCAAAAGGGGACTGACACGTACACTGAAGAAATACGCAGAAGATTCAGGAGCTACAGCAAAACTTAAGTTTGATATTAACGGGGATGATTTCCGGGAAGGACTTACTGCAATAATATCTGTAAAAGTACAGGAGCCTCAGTTTGAAGGTCAGACAAAAACCAAGTTGGGAAACACTGAGGTTATGGGAGCAGTAGACCAGGCTGTAAGTACAATGCTTACCAATTACCTCGAAGAGAATCCTAAGGATGCAAAGACTATTGTTCAAAAAGTTATTCTTGCTGCAACTGCCCGTCATGCTGCACGTAAGGCCAGAGAACTTGTACTGCGTAAAACAGTGCTTTCAGGTTCCGGACTTCCGGGTAAACTGGCCGATTGTGCTGACAGAGACCCTTCAATATGTGAATTGTTTCTTGTAGAGGGAGATTCTGCAGGTGGAACAGCTAAACAGGGCCGTGACCGCCGTTTTCAGGCTATCCTTCCCCTCCGTGGAAAAATTCTTAATGTTGAAAAGGCTATGCAACACAGAGTCTTTGAGAGTGAAGAGATTAAAAATATCTTTACAGCCCTCGGGGTAAGTGTAGGAACAGAAGAAGACAGCAAAGCGCTTAATACCTCCAAATTAAGATATCATAAGATAGTTTGTATGACCGATGCCGATGTTGACGGATCTCATATTGATACTCTTATTATGACCTTCTTTTTCAGATATATGCAGGATCTTATTAAAGGAGGCTACCTTTATATCGCTTTGCCACCGCTCTATCTTGTAAAGAAAGGAAAAGTGGAAAGATACTGCTGGACAGATGAAGAACGTTTAGCCGCCATAGAAGAATTAGGGCAGGGTAAGGAATCAGCGGTAAGCGTTCAGAGATATAAAGGTCTTGGTGAAATGAATGCAGAACAGCTCTGGTCTACCACCATGAACCCTGAGACAAGAACTGTAAAACAGGTTACAATTGACAGCGCTGCTGAGGCTGATCGTATATTCTCAATGCTTATGGGCGACGATGTTCCACCAAGAAGAGAGTTTATCGAAGCTCATGCAAAGTATGCCAATATTGATGCCTAGACGCCAAATATTTTAACTCTGATATCAATTGCATCATCAGTACAGACTTCTGCACAGCAGAAACATCTGATACATCTGTTGTCAGTGAGAACTATCCTGGTCCTGTTTGACTGATCGGGTTCAATAGCCCGCATAGGACATATGTTGACACATTTGTGGCATCCTGTGCATTTATCGTGTATAAAGAATGGTCTCCTTTCAAATTTTCTAAGAAAGGGGATTCTTTTTTTTATAAACTGTACAGAGATGTTATTGTTGGTTTTTATCGGAATTCTTTTGAAATCAGTCTTTATCAGACTGTTAATTTCAGGTCCGTCATATGTTATGTCATCTTCTGATTTCAGCCATATCTTTCTGACCAATGCAATTTTTGATGTGGGTATTGCAAGCGGATCATAACCTGCAACTCTTGTAGCTATCAGATCCATGGCAAGAGGATTTGTCGATCCAAACAGAAGGCCGATATTAATCGGGTAACCTTTTGTACCTGGTCCCGGACCTTCCATACCCATTATACCATCCATCAAAAAGTAGTCGGGGGTGATTGCTTCATTGAGATCCACCAGGAACTTACCAAATCTGTTACGGTCACTGAATAAAGCATGTTGTTTCGCTTTACTGAAGCCCGGCAGCAACCCGAAGGTATTCTTTACTGCTCCGGTGAAGTACATGAGTTCGTGCGTCTTGAACTTTGGGAGAGAAATTATTAAATCCACCTTGTCGACAATTGATGCTATTCTGACATCATGGTTCCTGATTTTTTTCTCTACAGGATCTAGAAGAAAGTCAACCCATATTGCTCCGGTCAACTCAACTACCTGGCGGATACCACATTTTTCTCCCCTGAACCGTTGCGTATGAATTGCAGGGGAATCACCGACAAAAACGGTCGCCCCCTTTGACTGGAGAAACCTTATCATGGCTTCCACCACAACAGGATGCGTGCTGACACATTTTTCAGGGTCATTTTCACTTAGTATGTTGGGTTTAAGAAGAACTTTTTTCCCGTGAACTTCAGGTCCGCCGGTTTTTGAATATATATCTGAAATCAGGTTAATGATCTTATTCAGATCGTATTCCTCACATTTCCTGACAGAAATTTTACTGTTCATCTAATTTTCACTCTTTACTGATATCATTTTCCTGTTTTTTCGGAAAATTTTCAAATATAGTTCGGCTTTAGCAGAAGTATCGTGACAGTGTCACCCGTAATTTTTTTTAAATTATTTAGTCAATATGATTTCCTTCAGGAACTCCTCAATAAGGGAAGTTGTTTTATCTGATGAACCTGAATAATCATTTACAATAACAGCGAATGCAGCTTCTTTCCCTGACTGCGTTGAAAAGTATCCGGCAAAGCTTCTGACCCTTGTCATCGAGCCGCTTTTTGCTTTGAGGTTTCCATCAAAAACCGGATCCATGAAAGAGTGATTAAGTGTGCCTCCCTTGCCAGCCTCAGGTAAAGAAGACAGGTATTCATGGAAATCCTTGCTGTTTTTCTCCATGTATATCAGCAGGTTAACAAGCTCCTTTGCATTAATTGAATTCTGGGGCGAAAGACCGCTTCCATCCACAATAAACATACCTTCTGTATCAACTCCTGCTCTATTTAGAAAATCTTTAATGACTTCAACTCCCGCGGAGGTGGATCCGCTGTTTTTATAAAACCTGCCCAGTTCTTTTGTAAAATGTTCTGCGTACAGATTAACACTGAGGTGATTGAGCACATTGACTATATCTGCAAGTCTGGGGGAGACCGTCTCCGAGACTTGAACTGTCTTCTGATTCAGAAACACGGGGTGCGTCCTTGTTGTTACAGGTTCCTGCGAAACTTTTATTCCTTCTTTTTCAAGTCTCTCATTTATCATTTTTGCCAGCAGTAGAGGAGGGTCTGCTATAGCTACTTCCATTACATAATCTTTGACGTTTGCCGGAACAGAGCCTGCAAGCCACCCTTTTGTGCTGTACGGCTCGGCAAAAGCATATGCTGAATATCCGCTTCCACCTGCTGTAATCATGTTCCGGTATTCATATCTGCACTCGGGAGGCATTATTTTGGTGATTTCCGTTCCGGAGCTGTCAGGCAGGGACCTTAAATGTATCTCATATGTGTTGTCAAATACTGATAAACCGAAGACCCCTGCACCATAGTAACTTCCCGGGTCTTCCCATAACCATTTGGCATGAACAGGCAAATAATCAAAGTATGAATCATCAGTTATTACCCTGCCTTCAATTCTTCTGATCCCGGCTTTTTTGATGTCATCTATCCATCTGGTTATAAAGTCCTGATAATGATCAGAAAAATTTGGAGATCCCAATGCAGGATCACCTCCGCCCTTTATTATGAGGTTTCCATTCAACCTGCCACTCTTCTTATTGATGATGCCTGTATATCCCAAAGTGGTTTTGAAAGTATATTCAGGTCCCAGTAACTCAAGGGCGGCAGCCGATGTGATAAGCTTCATGATTGATGCGGGGGCCAGACTTTTTTCCGCATTATGTTCTGCCAGTATCTCTCCGCTTTGTGTATCTGTAACGTACAGAGAAACAGATGCATGAGTCAGGGAGCTGTCGGACAGGAAGGTTTTTACTGATTTTTCCTGTGGATAAACGCAAAACGCAAGGAATAATAATGAAAAGGTAAGGATTGTTTTGACCATTTAATTCTTTATTTGTTTTGTTCAAGTGTTGATAATAGTCCGCATGCCGCCTGGATATCGACACCTCTGCTTGATCTTACGGTGGTCAGTATTCCTTTGGCATTAAGCGCTTCTTTAAATTTTATTGTAGTTTCACTATCCGGACTTACGAACTGAGACCCGGGAATTGAATGGAACCTGATTATGTTGATGCGGCATTTGATGCCGTTAAGAATTTTTGCAAGTTCTTTCACATGACGGGGTGTATCGTTTAACCCCTTAAAAAGTATATACTCAAAAGAGACTCTTCTCTGGCTGTTGAAGTCAAATTTTCTTATGATATCGAGCACGTCAGAAACATTATTTGTCTTCTGAACAGGCATAAGACTTCTTCTCTCGGCATCAAATGGGGAATGGAGACTTACAGCAAGATGACACCGGCTTTTCTCAAGAAACTCACTTATTTCGTTTTTCAGTCCTACTGTGCTGACTGTAATTCTTGTCGGACTCCATCCATAACCCCATTCATTAGTCAGTATGTCAAGGCTCCTGAGAACTTCTGAAATATTGTCAAGAGGTTCTCCCATGCCCATGTACACCATGTTTGTCAGAGTTTTAAACTCAGGCATACTTCTGAACTGGTTAAGTATTTCATTTGCAGATAGGTTCCCCTGAAAGCCTTGTTTCCCGGTCATACAGAAGAGACAACCCATTTTACAGCCGGCTTGTGATGAAACGCATATTGTTGCACGATCTTTATCTGGGATATATGCAGTCTCAATGTATTTGTCATTAAGCACTTTGTAAAGATATTTTTTTGTTCCGTCTGAACTCTCTGATACATTTACCGGGGCTGAAAGACCAATTTCATAATCAGCAGAAAGCAGATCACGGGTTTTCTTTGAAAGATTGGTCATCTCTTCAATAGACGAGATCTCCTTCTTATAAAGCCAGTCAGCTATTTGCCTGGCAGCATAACCGGGTAACCCGACTCTTTTTGTCACTGCAATAAGCTCATTCAATGTCTTTCCGTATAGTTTTTCTTTTTCCATCTTTTCATTCCTTCCATTCTTCCATCCTTCCTTCCTTCATACCTTCATATCTTCGATCCATCGCCCCATCGCTCCTTCGTTCTTTCGCCCCATCCTTCCTTATATTAACTTCTCAAAGCTTTTTCCGGCAAGTCGGGCCCTGTTGTTAATTCTGACAAAATGTCACAATAAAGTTTACATGGTGTGGAGTTTTGTTTTGCCAGATTCTCTGTTGCTTTAAGAATTTTCGCGATTAAAAACGCCTTCCTTTGTCCTTAAATTATGAAGATGTTGCTTTTTGTCCGACATTTTGTTAAATGTTATTATCAATTGTGTTAAAGTGGAGTTAAATCTTTGTAAAATACTGAAAGCCATCTGAAAAATGCATGATCTTTGTAAAACAAATATGATGTAATTCGGTTATAAAGATATTAATCTTTTATCAAGGTTTAAAAACAGATAACTGGAGCAAATAAAAGAAAAGTGAAATTTAAAAAGTAAAGTTATGAAAGGAAAATATTTATACGGTTCGTTATTCATGGCTCTTTTAGGGGCATCCATAGCTTTGTTTGCCTATACCAGATTTTTCGAAAGACCTGCATCATTTCCATCAAAGGACAGTTCGAAGGTTGAACTTCGTGATGCACAGGCATATCTTACATCTTTTCAGATGCAGGAAGGGCAGATAGATTTTACTTATGCTGCTGAAAAAACAGTTCATGCTGTAGTCCATGTACGCACCAAGGCAATGGTTGGAGGCCAGGTTGAGAATCCGATACTGGAGTGGTTTTATGGTGAAGGTTATTCCAAACCAAGGGAAGTAAGTGGTTATGGATCGGGTGTTATTGTTTCTGATGATGGCTATATTATAACAAACAACCATGTTATCGAGAACGCAGAATCGGTTGAGGTTGCGCTAAATGACAAGAGGACATTCACTGCCCAGGTTATAGGACGTGATCCAAGTACCGATATTGCACTTCTGAAGGTTAAGGCTGATAATCTTCCTTATATAAAATATGGCGATTCTGAGCAATTAAAGCTTGGTGAATGGGTACTTGCTGTCGGCAATCCGTTTAATCTTACCTCTACTGTCACAGCTGGCATCGTAAGTGCTAAGGGAAGAAATCTTCAGTTGAACGAAGGTGACTACAGTATTGAATCATTTATCCAGACTGATGCGGCACTTAATCCAGGGAATAGCGGAGGTGCTCTTGTCGACACTAAAGGGCTGCTGGTAGGTATTACTTCAGCTATCATATCGCCAAATGGTGCTTATGCAGGTAATTCATTTGCGATCCCGGTAACAATTGTGAAAAAGGTAGTTGATGACCTTAAAGAGTTCGGAGAAGTGCAGAGGGCAATAATAGGTGTTAACATAGGTGAAGTTGATGCAGATGCTGCAAAGAAACAGGATCTTAGTGAGATCAGGGGAGTCCTCATTGCGAAGGTGCTCGAGGATGGTTCCGCCAAGGCTGCCGGCTTGAAAGAAAATGATATCGTTGTAAAATTCAATGATACACCAGTTAACTCTGTTGCTGAGTTACAGGAACAGGTCAGCAAACATCGTCCGGGAGACAAGGTTAACATAACATATTTCAGAAACGGAAAGGAGACTACAGTACCGCTTGTTTTAAAAAATGTAGCAGGTAACACAAGCATTGTAAAAGCCAACACCGGAAAGGATATTGTTTTCGGAGCAAAATTTGAATCTCTAAGCTCCTCGGATAAAAGATCACTCAACGTAGATTACGGTGTGAAAATAGTGGAATTGAATGAAGGAAAATTCAGGGATCTGGGAATAAAACGTGGTTATGTTATTTTGAGTATAAATGGTAAGAAAGTCAACGATCCTTCAGATGTAAGCAACTACACACTTAATGGAAGTGTACTTAAATCATTGAGTGGTATACAGTTGGATGGAACTATGTTCAGCTATCAGTTTGGAAATTAGGATTAATTTTGTAAAATATTGTGATTCAGTGGATTGCAATATGTAATCCACTGAATTACAACAACAAACGATTTTTTTTGTTATTATGTAATAAAGCAATATCTTTGCGGAAATTTTTTGGGAGGTATAATGAGACAATTAAAGATTACCAAATCCATCACTAACAGGGAGAGTGCTTCACTCGATAAGTATTTACAGGAGATTGGTAAGGAAGAGTTGATATCTGTAGAGGAAGAAGTTGAATTGGCTCAGCGAATAAAGAAAGGAGACAGGGCTGCTCTTGAAAAACTCACCAAAGCAAACTTGCGTTTCGTAGTATCTGTTGCAAAACAATACCAGAACCAGGGTCTGAGTCTTCCTGATTTGATTAATGAAGGCAATCTTGGCCTTATTAAGGCAGCTGAGAAATTCGATGAAACCCGTGGATTTAAATTTATTTCTTATGCTGTATGGTGGATACGGCAGTCAATCCTTCAGGCACTTGCAGAACAATCAAGAATAGTAAGATTACCCTTGAACCAGGTTGGTTCACTAAATAAGATAAACAAGGCTTTCTCTAAGTTTGAACAGGAGAATGAACGTACTCCTTCCCCGGAAGAACTTGCTGATGTACTTGAATTGCCTAAAGAAAAAGTGACCGACACTCTGAAAGTATCAGGTCGTCATGTATCAGTTGATGCTCCTTTTGTCGAAGGTGAAGATAACAGTCTGCTCGATGTATTGACAAATGCAGATTCTCCGGTTGCAGACAAATCATTAATGGACGAATCTCTCTCAAGGGAGATATACAGGGCACTTGCCACTCTTACTGAAAGGGAAAGAGACATTATCAGATACTTCTTCGGTATTGGCTGCCAGGAAATGACTCTTGAAGAGATAGGTGAAAAATTTGGTCTTACCCGTGAAAGAGTACGCCAGATAAAGGAAAAAGCTATCAGAAGGTTGAGGCATGCTTCACGAAGCAGATTATTAAAAGGTTATTTAGGATAAATATTCTATGATTATAGATAAAGAAAGACGCTTCATTTCAGGCGTCTTTTTTTTTACTGATTCCTGACAGGTTAATCTTTCAGTTGAGAGTGTTGAATAAAATATTATGTAGGTTTGCATTAATATTTACCGGAGAATGGATTTTAAACTTGTATCTGATTATCAGCCTACCGGCGACCAGCCGGAGGCAATAAAACAACTTGTGGAAGGACTGGAGAGGAATGTCCCTTTTCAGACTCTTCTGGGTGTGACAGGTTCAGGAAAGACATTTACAATTGCAAATGTAATTGAGAAGGTAAACCGGCCTGTCCTTGTATTAAGCCATAATAAGACGCTTGCTGCCCAGCTTTATGGGGAGTTCAAACAGTTTTTCCCGGAAAACAGGGTGGAATATTTTGTCTCATATTATGACTATTACCAGCCTGAGGCATATCTTCCTGTAACAGATACCTATATAGAAAAGGACCTGGCAATTAATGATGAAATTGAAAAGTTGCGCCTGAGCGCTACTTCATCGCTGTTGTCAGGAAGACGTGATGTTATAGTTGTTTCATCTGTTTCATGTATTTACGGCATAGGAAACCCTGATGACTTTCATTCAAATACTATACAGATAAAAACCGGACAGAAAACAGGAAGAAATGTTTTCCTGCGGAAACTTGTCGATAGCCTGTATTCAAGGAATGAACTTGAGTTTAAACATGGTACTTTCAGGGTAAGGGGAGATACAGTCGATATCTTCCCGGCTTACACGGATATCGCTGTCAGGGTGGCTTTTTTCGGAGAGGAGATTGAAGAAATAAACACTTTTGATCCCGTTGACGGTAACAGGATTGATGTTCTTGATGAATTTACAATATATCCTGCAAATATTTTTGTCACAACAAGGGACAGAATAAACCTGGCAATCAATTATATTCAGGACGATATGATGGCTCAGGTTGCTTATTTCAATGAGATCGGTAAAAGGGAAGAGGCTAAAAGACTTGAGCAGAGAGTCCTTTATGACCTTGAAATGATAAAGGAACTTGGGTATTGCAGCGGTATAGAAAACTATTCAAGATATTTTGACGGAAGAAAAGCAGGGAGCAGACCTTTCTGTCTTCTCGACTATTTTCCGGACAATTTTATCACTGTAATTGATGAGAGCCATGTCAGTGTTCCCCAGATACGGGCTATGTTCGGAGGTGACCATTCACGAAAACAGACACTTGTTGAATACGGGTTCAGACTTCCTGCTGCACTCGATAACAGACCAATGAGGATTGAAGAGTTTGAATCGCTTACGGGACAGACAATTTACGTAAGTGCCACTCCTGCAGATTACGAACTGGAAAAAAGTGAAGGTGTTGTTGTCGATCAGGTTATCAGACCGACAGGTTTGCTTGACCCTCCCATTGAGGTGCGTCCCAGTCTTAACCAGGTAGATGATCTTATGGCAGAGATCCGCAAAAGGGTAAAAGAGGGTGAGAGGGTACTTGTTACAACGATTACCAAGAGAATGGCAGAAGAACTTTCTGCTTATCTGATAAGGTATGAAATAAAATGCAGTTATATTCATTCAGGAATCGATACTCTTGACAGGATCGACATTATGGAAAGTCTCAGAACAGGAGCAATTGATGTCCTGGTGGGAGTGAACCTTCTCAGGGAAGGCCTTGATCTTCCTGAAGTTTCGCTTGTCGCTATCCTTGATGCTGATAAGGAAGGATTCCTCAGATCTTCGCGCTCTCTTACCCAGACGGCAGGAAGAGCAGCCCGTAACCTGAACGGAAGGGTCATTATGTATGCGGATACTGTTACCGGAAGCATGAAACAGACCATTGATGAAACTAACCGCCGGCGCAACAAACAGCTTAAATATAATGAATTGATGGGGATCACTCCCACTCAGATTACAAAGAAGATAGGTTCTGTCCTTGGCGGATTAAGCAAAAAGGGTGTTGCTGTGAAAGCATATATTGAACCTGAAAAACCTGATATTGCTGCTGATCCCGTTGTAAAGTATATGAACAGGGAGGCTCTTGAAAAAGCTATAGACAATGTCAGGAAAAGGATGGAAAAGGCCGCGGCAGATCTTGATTTTATTGAGGCAGCAAGGTTCAGGGATGAGATGGCTGATCTTCAGAGGCTTCTTGGCAGGAAATAGAATTTTTTTTATACCTCCACATGGATAGCAAACCAGCTTCTTTTTGAAGTTCCCTTTCTGTATGTTCCCCACATTGTGGATTTTCCGATCACCCGCCCGGTGTATTCGGTACCGCCAATAGTGAAAGTGATGGCATCACCTTTGACCTTTCCTGAAGTAATAGCTGAGGTCATGTTATCAGATGTATATGTTCCGTAAAACTTCTGAAATGACTGGTCTATGTTAAGTTCCCCTTTTTGAAATTTCCATTTGCCTTCAATCCTGGCCGGAACAATCCACATCAAAGCAGTATACCAGCTGTCCCAGTTCTCGTTTGTAACATCTTCAGCGTCAGGCTCCCAATCGCCCATGGAGAACGTGTTTGATACAATACGCGTTCCTGGTTTAAGATCAAGCAGTTGAGGTCTCAGCTTAAGATTGATCTCAGGTAAAAGAAACATGGTAATTACAGTGGCTCTTGAGAGATCATAACCAAAAATGTCAGCGGTAACAAAATCTGTTTTATTGCTTACACCTGCCTCTTTTGCTTTTTGTTTGGAGTACTCAACCATTTCATGATTATATTCTATACCAAGAGAACGGGCTCCGAGCCTGGCTGCTGCAATAACTACTCGTCCATCACCTGAACCGAGATCAATGAGATAGTCTTTTTCATTAACATCAGCTATTTCAAGCATCAGATCTACAAGCTTATATGGCGTTGGTATCCATAATACATCCTTCCCGTCCTGGCCTTCTTTCGGGGAAAAAGCCTCATTGCTTTTGTTTTCCTGGGCGTACAAACCAACAGTATTGACCAGCAAAAGGGCCAGAATATATTGGTTGATTGAACCGGTTAAATTCATGACAAATATTCTTTCCCGTGAGATCCAGAACGGCGTTAGAGAAATAAATTTACATAAAATTTATTCATTATCAATCAGACTGTTCACATATTTAGCAATAGCAAGCGATGCTGTCAGTCCTGGTGATTCCATACCGATCAGATTAATGAATCCCGGAAAACCCCGGTTGCTCTCTTCACTGATGTAGAAATCTCTGGGAGGATCACCTTCCT
>Ga0116171_10002898_pt1 | contig 16036 bp, 15 predicted proteins | sample AD_JPNHW2_MetaG_FD_89798 | JGI IMG/M metagenome (GOLD analysis project Ga0116171, IMG submission 89798) | Active sludge microbial communities of municipal wastewater-treating anaerobic digesters from Japan - AD_JPNHW2_MetaG | ecosystem: Engineered > Bioreactor > Anaerobic > Digestate | place...
CCCATCCCTCGCACTTTTCTGGTGGGTTATCGGTATCTTGTAAAATTTTGAACTCTTCTAGTAAACTCTCACTGTTCTGAAAAGTTGCTTGAATAGTGGTGCGCGTGTTTAAAATGAGTTTGATAAATTATTGGATGCGTGAAAAAGATTTAGATCTTAATCCAAAGAACATCTTTTCCATCATAAAGTAATTTCGAAGCTCCACCATCACCAACGTATTTTTCAAATTTTCTCTTCATCTGCATAGCCTCTAAAACATTTGAAAATTTATCCTTGTATTGATACACTTCTCCGGAATTTGTATACAATTTTAGAAGCCATTCGTTATTCTCTGATATGGTGTCTATCCTTCCACCATCTTTCATTTTATCCCCGATTACTGGCATCCTATGGTCCTCAAATAACTATTCACAGGAATAATTTGTTAAATCTGTCGTATTACATCTATCGAAAACTTGGTTGAGTGGCGGCATGCTCATTTTCAAAAATTAAAAACCCAATCTTTTCCGTCTTGCGCGCTGGATGTAATCGTCAGGAAAAAAAAATTTTTTGTTGTTTTTTGGCCTCAAGTAATTTATCATCATAAAAAGGAATTTGAGGAAATTGCCACTTTCCAATCTGAATCATTTCGAATAGTTGATGCAAAGTATAAACAAAAATACGATAATGCAATTCCTTTTTTAAAATGGTACAGGGGTAAATGATTGTAATCTGATTTGGAAGAACGAATACTCAGATCTCCAATTCCTCCTCCATTTTTAATTGATATTCGATATCTCTTCTTGCTGTTAGGGATAATTCCCGATAAAAATTCTCGGCAGGGGTATTTTTCGGATATTTTTGTGAAATTTCCTTTGCTGTATCCCTGATTTTAACATCTTGTGGGAATGGCTCCCCCTTAATCCCACGTTTTACATCTGAATATTGAATTGCATGTAGACTTGACAATACTTTTTCATAACAAGTTGCACTTTTTTGATATGATATCTCAAGGATTTTTGATATAACATCTGGTTTTTCAAGGAGAAGATCAGTAGATGCATTTTCAAATAAAACACCAGATTTTATAATTTTTTCTTCATCATCCGAATCAATCCACTCTGAGAGTACTAGGATGCTACTGTCACAGAAACCATTGGATAAATCCGCAAAGAATCGAGATACCCAATATTCATTCGTATACGACTGATTAATTAAAATTGAATCTCTGACAATGCGTAAAAATGTTAAATAATCTTTATTTTTAATGATTCCATCAAACTCTTCATGCAATCCGTCGAAGGGAAATGGCTCATATTCTTTATCGTCATTATCTTGTTTTGCTACCTTAATGGCAATTCGCTTTATAATCAAATCGATTACATCTCCAGAAATTCGAGCACTACATTCACGAATAAAAAGGTGAATGGAATACCCATTACCATGAGAATTCGAACCGATCTGTTTAATTGGGATTAGTTTTTGCAACAATTGTCGAAGTTGTGCGTCAGTAAAATTTGACGGTCTCATTCCAAAATTCGGATTAAGAACTTCGAATAAGCATTCAGCTAGGTGAGAATTATCCCCAATATCTACATCAAGTAAAAGATCGATTGCTTGATTCTTTAATCCATCAGGAGTAAAAAGAAAAGATCTTATCGCAAAAGCTCTGGTCTCAAGATCGGAGGATTCAAACAACGATCGAATGATCTTTAAATCTTCAGTTTGAATTTGAGAACCCCACCAATTATTACAATATCCAAGTGAAATTTGTTTATTTAGTTCAGTATTATTTTGTTCAATTGCAGCATTAATGAGGTTCAAACTTAAATTTCGATCATTTTGACGGATATTTGCGATAAATATCCATAGATATCTTGTTAAAATCGAAGTGGGGTTTTCAATAATTTTCTTGATAATTTTTTGTGCGATTTCAGAATTTTGAGATGCTAATTGATATAAAAATCCTGAAGGATCACTTTCAATTTTTAATTCGTTAAGGTCTGATAAATAGTTCTCCAGATTTGTATAAATTAAATCTACATCTTGGAATTTGTCGTAGAATTTTTGGGCTGTTTCTTTTATCGCAAGATCAATTTGTCGTCTTTTCTCTTCATAGTCAATCTTCCAATGGTGATCATATTTGTAACGTAATGCCCGAACTATTTGAATTTCCAGCGTATTCGGTATTGATTTTAAAATTATATTGGCTGCGTCAACCACGTCTCTTTCATATTCAACGGATTGTTGTTGCCATATGAATAACTGAAGACTAGAGGCAATTTCCATTAAAATAATGGGGTTGTCGGTACTTTTTACTACATTTTTAAGAATCTCCAGTATTGCGAATTGTTCGGGGATCCATTGAGCATAAATTTCCTTCGCTTTCGGAGATTCTTTTGATTTAAATGGTGGATTCAGTGCTGTAAAACAAGTTTTAAGTGCTCTTATAACGATTTTCGATGATTTTGATTGTGTTAAATTTTCAAGGATTGCAATTGCACGTTTACGCTCCGTTTCGACTGAGGAATATATCACATAATATCCAGTGATTGAAATTTTTCGGTTATTGTATGTGGAGGAATCTCCTTCTTTATTAAAAATTGGATCTAATACATCCAGGGGAGAATAACAATAAGTGAATGCGTTTGGATCTTTCAACCATTTTTCAATATAATCTAACATTACTCTTCGATAATCAGACGGCTTTTCATCGTTATAATCTAAAAATGACGATAAAATTTGAATGGGTTGATTCGTGTGTGATAAACGGGGGCCTTTTTTATCTTTCCCGATGTTCCACAAAATTTCAGCACACTGAGGGAAATACTCAAAATTGTAGCTAATATTTTTCAATATCTGAGGAATGCTCTGCTTCACATTCTCATGAGTAACCTGGGAAAGAATCCCCTCGTTCTTATCTGATGGATTACTTAATCCAAATTGGACAATTTCCAAAGATTGCTTGGGTGCGAAATAGGCTATTTTCTCAATAGTATTGAAAAAGGCAAGTCGTTCCAAATTCGAATACGTTTTGAAACCTTCAAGTTTTTTTTTCCAAATATGATCAAACAATCCCGAAGGAGTGTCTTCCTTTGATATTCTAGATTCTAATTTTGCGAGATTTAATAGTAAATTTTTAAGATATGCATCTCCGTATGCTTCCATTATTTTATCGGCATAACCCGTGGATCTTCCATGAGATGAAATACAGGCGTGGTCCAGAATAAAGTCTGATAAAATATCAGGCATTATGATCAGAGAATGTCCTCTCCTGATTAAAATCCCCGAATCTTCTAAAACACTTAATAGATCAATAAGTTGGTGTTTCTCATAGCCCAAAAATTTCGCTGTTTTCTCTTGGAAATCTCGATCATCTGGATGAATAGGAGATAAAATGGCCACAATTTTTAATATCTCTTGAATTTGATCGGAGGGATATTTTGGATTAAGATTTCCTAGAAGGATATCTTTGAATTTTGAGGAGAGAAACTGTCGAAATTCTTTATGTTGATGTAACATTGAGGGAGAAACCGATTTTTCGACAATGAATTTCGCTCCAATAACAAAGAATAGAGTAGAATCTCTTGTGACTTTTAAAAGGGGTTCAAGATACTCTTCATTCTCTTTTCCAAGAATCTCTATTCCTAGATGTTTCAGATCATTAATGTCAAGTTCTTTAACTTCAGGTAACGTTTCAACTCTTGTCAGATCTACATTAGTGGCTAGAATCTGCTCCTCAATGAGTTTTAATGCATAAGTCCGAGTTATGAATAAAAGTTTTACAGTATCTGAATATTTTTTTGCTAATTCTAAAAGTAAGCCTAAATCGCTCCTGATATGGGCATCATCGACGACGATGAGAATATTACTTCGTATAGGAATATGTCGAAATGATTCCTCATTAATACTAATATTATCTCGAACAAATTTTATTTTGCCTTTCGGAAATGCATCTTTAAATCGTTTACAATATTCAAATAGAATTTTACTTTTTCCGATGGTGGGTTGACCATATAAAATTGCTATCTGTTTGTCAGAATTAACAAAATCGTTAAGGTGTTGTATTATATCTTCTCTACCAACAAACGGGTGAAGGTGATGTAAAATATTTTGTGAATTCAAATAAGCTTTAAAGTACTCTTTTCCATCCAATATTGGCAAACATTTTGCACCGATTTCACCGTTATTTACCTCATAATTGTGCAGAGCAATTATTATTTCTTGAATCAGTTCTTGATCATTTGAGAATTTCCGTCGTCCTAGATCAGAATCTACCCTTTTTTTAAAATTATGTAACAATTCATCTTTTATTGGATCGCCATTGTTTGGTTCCCATTTTCCATTCTCATTCACTTGTATTATTGCAAAAACTGGAATTTTCAGGGATTTTGCGGTATTATACTCAACTTCCGTGAGACTGACTTTCTCTTCTTTATCTATTGAACCATACAAAAAACCTAAAATAAGAACCATCGCATCGGATTTTTGTACCTGGTCAATGCAATACTCTTTAGAAATCTCAGGAAAGGCTGGGAAATCTTCCATTGCAATGACAGTTGTATCTTCGAGTCGTCTCAAGGATTTGATTATCGCTTCTCTTTCGCTTTTCAGACCTTCTGCGGCAGAACTGATAAACAATTTTTTCATTGGGAATTCTCGAATACATTTAAAATGTCTTCATTGATGCATTAAAAAACATTCCTTTTGCATTGTTTGAGTTCACTATCAATCCATCTCATCAACCATTGATCCACATTTATCAACAAATTGATCCCACTGATCAAGGTGGGTCATCACCTGTTTTTGAAGGTAAAACGGCTGATCCACCACTACACTTTTCTTCATAAAATACAACGTCCCTTTGAAAAATCACATCTCTTCCATTTCCGCGTAAGGGATTTTCCTGATCTTTTCGCAGATGTCCACAGCATCCCGAAAGGTGCTCACATACTCTGGGGGGTAGATCACGGGTTGATTGCACCCCCGCATCTTCCATTATTTTTTTTGTCATTCTGGTTTTACTGGCATAAAGCCAATCACCAAATTGTCCATCCATTTTTCAGGTTATTCATAAAAGAACAGGGCAGGGAGAAAATTAAAGCGTAAAAACCCGATGTATTCAATATGCCGGGAATAACGACTATTCAGGTTTCCCAGGATACAAAATCGGACTTGGACAACATCAAAACCCGGGAGAATCTGCGTTCATACGATGAGGTAATCCGGTTCCTCCTCAAACGCAGGACGCGAAACATGCGTTCCCTTTACGGCAGTACGCCGGAGATAAACCCCTTTGTCCGGGAGGATGATGATCCTCATAGCAAACCTCCTTGATATGTTGGACAGGATAGTGTATTTTCAAGAGGGGAAAACGAGACTGCATCGTCATTAATCTATGAGAACGATGAGATATTATTGACTTCCGAGCATAACAAAAAAAACCTGCTTATAGTATTGAGAATTTCTATTAACCCGACTTGGATTTTTATTTTAGTACTCATACTAATCATCGAGCCGAGTACCTTTCAATCACATCCGTCACGTTCTCAAATATCGTATCAAAATCCGGGATATCACGAATCTGGTGACCAAGGGAAACCTGCCAGAGTGCAGCAAACGCTTCACGTCTTTCTTTGAGGATTCCAACATCTGCCGTGATCCCCTCGTATTCACACTTACGAGCGATAATTGATTTTACAACATTACCATCTACCCGGCTCGCCAGCTGCCCGATGTCGTAGAGATCGCGAGAGCGGGTCCGCTGGAAGATCGACCGGATTTTTTCTGCCATGATCTCTTCAAGCGTATACGAGGCCACGGACGTTTTAAGCCCGTCGGAATAGGAATGAAAGACCGGACGCTCGCTTGCGGGAAGAAGGATCTGTTCGCTGTCCGCCCCTGTCAGGTCCAGATCGATTTTAATCGGAGATATCGTCCCACGGTGCAGGATCCTGAACCGGGTAGTTGCTTTGAATCCGTTCTTTGTTTGCCTGAAACCGATCTCATCTTCAAACTGGATACCGGTTTCATCGCGGACCCAACCCATCGCATCAATCACTGCATCCCTTAATGTCCCGGCATCGGCTGGTCCCAACAAGGTAAAATCAAGGTCATCAGAGAACCGGTAGTTATCGATATACACTTTCCGGATCCCGGTCCCGCCTTTTAACGCCATATTAACCGGTCGTAGTGCAGCCAGGAACCAGTTCTGCACATAATCACGTTCGATGGTTGATGTGGGCACTCCGAATTCACGTGCCCGTTCCTTGATTTCGCGTTCGGGAATCATTCAAGAGACTCCGAAAGGAATGTATCGTGATTAATAATAAGCCGCCATTTTGGATCGTTCTTCCCATTTGCAGGCATTGTCGGATCCAGCAGCAGGTATTTTTTTGATGGAGGTAACGGGAGACTGATCGGGATTCCCAGCTGTTCGCAGAGGTATCCGAGTCTTCGGACGACGGCAAAATTATCGATTTTAAGCGCATAGCTTCTGAGCCGAGTGTAGTCAAGTGAACCTGTTTTCAGCGCTTTGGCTGCTTCGATGATACCCCCGGCATAGTGGGGTTTATCCAGACAATCGATGATCGTCTTTTCTTTATCCGTAATGCTGATCGGCATCTCTTCGATCCATTCTTTTCGAATACCGAAGAACTTCTTCTCCATCACCCGCACGATCTGGTAATTTACTCCGAAGATCTCCATCTGGTTTTTCTTTTTGCGTGTCGGGGTCTGGACAAAGACCGTGCCGGGGATTTGTTCGGTAAGTCCATAGTAGTGCAGGGCGCTCCAATAGGATATGGCAAAGGGTTCGACTAGATAGGATGCGATAACAAATTCATGGAGCGTGTATTTTCCTTTCTCGCTCCCAAGCGGGATGATCAGGTACTTGCCTTTCTCAATCCGCTCGATGAATCCCCTTTCTTCCATACGGAACAGGATGACCCGCAGGATCTCTTTTTTGATATGCGTCTTCTGGTACAATTGATCAAACGAAAAGATTTGATTGTCCTTTGCCATGGATTTCAGGATTTCAATTGTCATATGCAGCCCACCCCTGCTTTCCCCCTTAGATACACTAACGTTAACATTAATGTTAATTTTGGTGTACTCAAGGGGGAATTTGGGAAAAAACGATGAGTGACCAGTTTTAGAGTTCAAAAAGTAAAAGTTACTCGAGGGATTTCACTTCTTTACTTTATTTACGATTATCCTTCCGGGCTGCAACACCGTTGCAAAAAACGGCGCTAGGTTGAGGGCCTAGTCCCGTATGAATTCTTGGGTTCGAATCCCCTCCCAAATATCCGGTTTTGGATTAAAGGTATTCAAAAAATGCCATGTTTCTAATTCTTTATTGACGGTACTTGAAAAAAAACAGGATGCTGCGCATGGATTTATTTCATAAAACCTTAATCGGTTCGCAACCAGAATCTATCACAAATTGTTCAAATAACGAAATATCCCCGGGGGCTATTAATGAACAATTATAATGTCAGTCTCATCGGGTCAATCTTAAAAATCCTCTGCAGTCCGTGAAAACCCAACCCGTAAAAGGATGTCATACATCTGCTGGTTGTCCTGCGGCGTCTTATCGAATTCAAAAAATACTCCATGGATATCACTTCGCTCTCATCTCCTTTACAGGGATTGGGAATATTGACGTGCGGAAAGAGAAGTCATCGGCATGAAAAAGAACATGATTAGGATGGGTGGTTGAAATTATTGGTAAAATCAAAGAGGTTCCACTACGTGAAGTATGGAAACACGAAGCGCTGGACTTCACGAAATGGCTTGAAAACAATATTGATGTTGTTTCTGAGAAAATCGGTATACCCTTATCGAACGCAATTAGGGAGAGAAATGCCGGGGATTTTATTGCAGACCTTGTTGCTGAAGATGAAGATGGAAAACCGGTGATCATAGAAAACCAGTTAGAGAAAAGCAATCATGATCATCTTGGAAAAATCATTACCTACCTTGTTGCTGTCGATGCTAAAGCGGCAATATGGATAGTATCCGAACCCCGCCCGGAACATATTGCTGCAATCTCGTGGCTTAATGAATCTCGTTTGGCCTCCTTCTATCTTATTCAAGTTCAAGCGATAAAGATTGATGATTCGAAACCAGCACCTCTTTTGACGCTCATAGTCGGACCCACAGAGGAATCAAGGCAAATTGGTGAGCAGAAAAAAGAGATGGCTGAACGATATGCCATCCGTGAGAAATTTTGGACTCAGTTCCTTACTTATGCTCAGACCCAGACTAAGCTGCATGCTACAATCTCCCCCACCACAAGTAATTGGATCTCTGTAACGTCAGGATTGAGAGGACTGGGATATAACTATTCCATTACTCAGAGTGAGTCCTATGTGGAACTCTATATTGACAGGGGTAAAGATTCCGAAGAGGAAAATCTGAATTTTTTTCGGCAGTTATCAAATAATCGTGAAGAAATTGAAAAAATATTCGGCGAGCCCCTCATATGGGACGAGATGCCGGGTCGTCGGGCATGTAGGATCCGAAAAACCATTGAGGGGGGATACCGGTCACCAGATGCGGAGTGGCCGGATATCCAAAAAAAGATGGCTGATGCAATGATACGTTTAGAGAAGTCGTTGTCCCCATTCATTAAAAAATTGAATGCAGGGCATTGAATACGTCGGGACCCCACACCAATAAGTGCATTGTCTTTTTCACCGAGGACATCCCTCCTCATGGATATCATTAAGACCAAAAAAAGATAAACAGAACCGGTTAAGACACAAACGAGGTCAAAAAAATGCCAACGAGCAAGAAACAGCTGACAAAACTGAACCAGGCAAAGAAGGTCAAGGCAGAGGAACTCGCAAAGGAAGCAGCAGCCGGCAGCGAGAGCGCAAAAAAGAAACTCAAAAAGCTTGAGAAGAAAATTAAATAAACCGTCTCAAAAATTATCCGCTTTTTTATTTTCATTTGAGGGACTGACTCTCACAAAAATATTGTCAGGGATCCGTACTGCAGTATTTTCTGTCGGGCGGAGGTAACCAGCCTTACCTTTAACCCGAAGTTTGAAAAATACAATACGACGGTCCTGTCATGGGAGGCAAAAGCAGAGGAAGAAGAAGCAAAGGATCTTGCATCCCGTTTTGTTCAAAGGCAGGTGTGAACCGACAACCTGGATATCCAATAAAAAAGGCAGCGGGGGAATCCGGTTGGGGAACCGGATTACCCCCATTCTCGTATAATTTTTTAACGTATTGTTCCGGCACCGTTATTTTTCGTCAGAAAATATCTACAAAACCCCGATCGAACCAAGTTTTTGAGTAAAGATCCCGACCCCTTTTCTGATATCCTCCATATTGGTTCCGCCGGTCACTACGGTCTTTCCCGATGAAAAAAGCAGGAATACAATTTTTGGATCGGTAATCCGGCAGACAAGCCCGGGGAAACTTTCTGGTTCATATTCCACCCATTCGTGATCCATCAAGGCGGCCATGATCCTGACAAGGTTGCATTCATTTCCAAGATTATACGTGCACACAATATTTTTTACGCTGACACTCGGAGTGTCCATGCAGGTTATTCCGCTTTTTTTAAGCATATCAAGAAGGTTATGCAGCGATACGTCAATGTGCTCATGCCGGGTAACACCGGTAAGGACGATTCTTCCCGATGAAAAAATGAGTGCTACTGCTTTTGGGTCCTGCATGTAATATACAGCACCGGGAAACCTCTTTTTATCGAATTTACAGTCCGGGGAATTTTTTATAAGTAGATCGATGTCGATGGAATCCGCCACTGCCCCCGAACTGACAATATTTTCGATCCTTAATGAGCACTCACTGGTCGTTACCATATTTACCAGATTGAACGGAAGTACCTATTTATCTATAACTCATGAAAATGAAAACCGGAATAAGCACGTTTTTGTCATTTTAATAAATACTTTTGATGAAGCCGGCATTTCCGCGCATCGCGGGTAATGTGAATGCGATAAAACGTGCCCTGTGATGTAAAAGATAGGTCAATTATTGTATCGTATACAAAAAAGCGGTACGGGACAAAACAAAAAAAATCCAATAAAAAAGTGTGACCGGGTCACCGCTCATGCCGTTGCAGTACTATTTATGTACGGCCAGGCCACCACAAATTTCCATGATGTAAGAGGCGATACCTTAAAGTCAGCCTTGTAATGAATCCCGCCATCGTCGTATTCCACCCGGCCGGAATCACCTGAACGTATTGTTGTAATCGCTTTCCCAAACGATGTGTCCGGCCCGATTGTTGAGATATTCCGGGAGATCTGTCCCTTTTCTGAATGGATGGCAAATTTCCCTTCGGAATCAACCGCGTAGAACACAAACGGTTCAGGGATATCTTTACGGAGCGAATCTGTCAGGGAGTCGAGATATACTGACGCACCAAGGATACTTATTACCCTGCCGTCCTTCATGACAGGCACCGCAACAATCCCGGCATTTCTCCCGGTTGAAAAACTCACGACAACGGTGCCAACCGATTCTTTTCCGGCAAGCACACCCGGGAAATAGGACCGGTTTTTAAGGTTTGAAGTTGTCAGGCCATCCGCGACTGTGTAATAAGATCCATCCGGGTGGGCGTACCAGATCCATGCATCGTGTTTTTTACTTTCCAGTGTTGCAAGCAGCGGCCGGATTTTATTCCAGTCCCCGGATTGGACATCCGAAGAGATTGCAAGCACTTCAAATGGCAGGAGGATCGCATTCATCTGGCCTTCGGTTCCTGCAATCATGGTATTAAGTGCCTGGTCGGCCACAGCATCTGCGGATGCCGGAACTGGTACTGACAAGGGAGCAGTCATCCCGTAATGTCTCAGGATTTCTGCAAACGTGCCGTCACTCTTCATCGTGTCAAGTGCATTCTGCCACGCAGCAATCACACTGTCCGGAGTATCATTGGAAAACGCAATATATACCGGGACAGTCCTGACGTGGAAAACTGCTATTAAGTCAGACGAATTGACACCTTCTTTCTGGGCCGCATCACGTGCATTTGCGGTACTTCCAAGCCAGAGATCTGCCGATCCTGCCATCAGGTGCCGGATGCATTCGGTATCATTGCTGCATACATCGATATTGTCAAACCGGTTTTCAAGCAGGAACTGGTGGCGGAAATCATTCTTTACGACACAGATTCGCCCGGCTTTTTTTGCAGCCTCAAGACTGTTTATCTGTATATTTGTGCCGTTCTTTACGTAGATGATGTAGTCATAGGACGCGATTGGTCCGACCCACTTGAAAAGGTGCTCCCGTTCATCGGTCCGTGCGGTCGAATACAGTGCGACGCCGGGACCTTTCTCGGCAATACTGTATCCCTCGCTCCAGGGCATGAGGGTAATTTCAGCGGTCTGGTTCATGCGTGAAAGGATCCCCCGGACTACATCGGTTGCCTGCCCGGTTACCGCCCCATCTGCCCCGGCATAATTAAAAGGATATTGCTCTTCGGTGATAATTCGAAGGCCGGCATCGGTCGTTGTTCCCGTAGTAATATTTGTTTTCCCGTAATCTGCTGGCCCGGTTGTCGTACACCCGCATGTGACAGCAAAAACAAGGACTATAACAAACGCAGTCAGTACATGCCGATTAGTTCGCATAAAAAATCTCTCCTTCATTTTGTTACATACTCCTCATATTCATATAAAATCACGATTGCCAAAAAAATCTGTTCATGGTCCGGTAATAAAAAACCCGGCATCTCCGGGTCGTGAACACGAAGTGCCGGTAAAAAAATGAAGAAGCCCTGCAATCCAACAGTAAACGGGAAACAAAGACAGACGGGGCAATGGATCTCAGTCATATCATACAAAATTATCTTACCAGTAACCAGAAGGGAATGCAACAACCCAAAAGAATCCATAATTTTATAATAATGAAAAAAATAATAAGATTTCGACTCCCCGGGGAAATATTGCTCTGTCAGGTAAAGCACTGCCCTGAAACCTTGTGGTGGGTATTCCGCTCCTGTACAGGAGATCGAAGAGATTTCTCTTTTGTCTCCCGTGGCAGGAGAGGCCGGACAGTATTTTTATGAAAACAAAATGAAGGCCCGGGACAAGCGGTCCAATCCGGGGAAAGGTGCAGGGATGATCGGTAAGACTGGATTCCTTATCGTGCTCATTATGGCTGCACTTATCCTGCCAGCCGCTGCCATCGATGTCTCTGCGGGCGTGGAAGTCTTGACAAATACAAACGATATGCCCTTTGTTAAAGCAGGATGGGTGGAGGATCTCACAACGTCCCGTGAAGACGGTGACCCCACTCATGTGATAAACGGATCACAATTCCTGCCGCCTTGCGTATTCGGCGCTGCCAAACGGGTCCGGTACTATCTGGTGGTATCCGACGAGCAGGACAAAGGATATGTCAAGGAGGCCTTTGCAGAGATTTACAACCCTGACGGGACATATGCTTCGAAAACCACGCTGGTACGGCTTGCCGGATCAGACGAACCTGCCACGTTCCAGAGCGCCGTTGCGGCCGGGCTTGCTGCATTCAGGAGGGGCGAGGACCCGGTAACAGTCATTGATGACCTTTCTTCCGGCAGGGCAGCAATCTGGTATGGTGAAGGGGATCTCACGTACTGCCAGAGAGACGGTGATTATCCCATCAGGTACTATGCGTTCGATACAGACGATAACAGGGCAGATTTACTCCCCGGTATGTTGACTTACGTCCCTGTCGTCTGCGCTGAAACCGATTTTACGTCAATCAACTATGGAAGCGTCAGCCCAGGAGTACGCACGTGGAGAGCAGGGGATTTGGTCTTTGACCCGGGCGTCGGCCTGACACCGACCGTCCGTAACATCGGTAACACACAGGTCTATGTCACAATCCGACAGGATGACATGGGCTTTGGTAAGGATTACAACGGCAACTGGAAGGTCTCGTATGACGCCCGGCTTGGCACCAATGGGAGGGAAATCAATTACAACCCAAACGAGGAAGTGACCCTGCCGAATATTCTGGGTCGGTGCCGCCAAGAAGAACTCGATTACTCGATCCATGTAGTGAAAGGTCGTGGGAAGTATACTGGTAATATCACGATTGGTTTTAAGGAAGTCAAAAAAATCGTTAATATAACAGTTTATCCTCCCCCCAATCTTCGTCCTCCCCTGTAAAATACCATCAGCAGATATGCGGGGCGGATAAGCCCGGGTGCGGGACAAAACCAACTGCAAATATTCTGGAAGAAAAAAGAATGAATCAGGTAGTATTCTGCACGAGAAGGGACCGGGACACAAGATACTTTTCCTCTCCTGCCCGTGCCGGACCTTCCCATGCACTTACCGTTTCATTATAGAATGCGAATTTTTTATTGTAAACTATTCCCGTTGCACCGTCTTTTAACCCGACCACCTGTTCGCCGCCGGCAAATGTGCCGTTCAGCTCTTCAGCGATGCCAGAATAAACCGCCCGGTCCACACGTTTGACTGCGGAGGCAAGGACAAAATCAGGGCCAAGCGGCGACTGGTCGGAGTCAGTACCGATAAGATAGAGGCCGGTGGTATTTTTTGCAGCATCTATCGCCCCGGTATTGGAATATCCGGCGCACATATAGATCACATCAGTCCCGTTGCGGTGCATCGCTTCGGTAATCCGGCCCGCCTGTGCCGGGTCGACAAAACCGTCCCTGCTATGCTGCTGCACCCAGGCATGGTCAACAGTTATCGAAGAGTTGACGGAATGGACGCCGGCCGTGTAACCGTCAAGGAACGCTGTGAGTAGATCCGTTTCCATGCCAAGAATAATACCGACATGCCCGGTCTTTGTCGCCGATGCCGCAAGTACTCCGGCAAGGTAGCTGTCGCCATATGAGGTAATTTCGTACGTCCGGACATTGCCGGACGCGATACCGGCCTGGTCAAAGGCAAGGAACCGGATATCCGGGTGTTCTTTCGCGAGCCGTTTGGTCAGGTTCGTGTACTGGAAACCGATTGTTATGACAAGCCCGGGTTTATTTGCTCCTTCGGTGCGGTTCAGGACTTCCGGAAGGGTTTCGCTCTCGTTGTACGTAAATTCCTTTGAGGTAAAGGACATGTCCCTGTGCGCTGCAAGCAGCCCCTCGTATGCACTGTCGGTATACGAGAGGTCGCCTTTCTCCGATGCATAGACAATATACACGGTTGTATCCGGTTGTGCCGGGGCATTTGTCGTTTTCGGACTTGTTATCGGCTCGGTACACCCGGAAACGACAAGCAAAAGGGCGAGAATAGCAGAAATTAAAAGGAGCACAAATCCCGGTTTCATGGTAACAGTATGGGCGATGAATGCTATTAAACGGGAATGATTTTTTATAGTGTAAATACGGAAAATCCACGGGTATTAATGCGGAACCATCCACTTATACACATGAAAAATTTTTCACTTTCAATCCTGATTGTGCTTGTTCTCGGCGTGTTTCTTATCACTGCCGGTTGTACGCAAAACCAGCAGGGGCTGACCTCTCAGACTCTGGTAACAACCCCGGTAACAACGTCCGCGCCAACAATGGGATCAACGGATTCAATTCCGGTCACAACACCGGTAAGTACTGAAACCCTGCAACAGGGGGCCCGGATTTCAAATGAAACGCTTGTTGCCTTCGTTGACAGTGCAGTTGCATATGCAAAAACAAACGGGAAGGAAAAAGCACTTGCAGAATTCTCGAATCCGAACGGTTCGTTTGTAAAAGGAGAACTTTACATCTATGCTTATGACTTCAACGGCACGACACTTGCCCACCCGTTCAACCCGGAAAAAATTGGTGTAAACCGCATGAATGAAACCGACGCGAATGTCGGTATTTTTCTTACCGAAGTGCGGAATATGGCGCAGCAGAACGGGAAAGGATTTGTCAGGTTCTATTACGTAAACCCGGCCCATAACCGTACTACTGAATCAAAACTCGGGTACGTTGAGAAGGTAGACGATGACTGGTGGCTTGGCTCCGGAATATATACCGGGCCGGTAAATAACACCTGAAAACTTAGGGGTTGGTTGTTCCAAAAACAGGCAATCTCACAAAATTTAAAATAAAAATCCTGTTTTTTACACGAATCCGTTTTTTTAAAAATCAGATGGTGTTCAATGTTCTTTGAGGATTTCAACGGGGCCGTTTAATACGAAAATCCGCGGGTATTAATGCAGAACCATCCATTAATACACATGAAAAATTTTTCACTTTCAATCCTGATTGTGCTTGTTCTCGGCATGTTTCTTACCACTGCCGGTTGCACGCAAAACCAGCCGGCTCTGACCTCTCAGACTCCGGTTACAACTCCAGAAACAACGTCAGCGCTAACAACGGGATCAACGATGGTCTCAACCACGGTTATAACACCGGTAAGTACCGGGACCCTGCAACAGGGGGCTCAAATTTCAAATGAAACGCTTGTGGCATTTGTTGACAGTGCAGTTGCATATGCAAAAACAAACGGGAAGGAAAAAGCCCTTGCGGAATTCTCAAATCCCAACGGTTCGTTTGTCAAAGGAGAACTCTACATCTACTCCTATGACTTCAACGGAACGACCCTTGCCCACCCGCTCAACCCGGAAAAAATTGGCGTAAACCGCCTGAATGAAACCGATGCGAAAGGCGGCCTTTTCATCACCGACCTGCGGAATATGGCGCAGCAGAACGGGAAAGGTTTTGTCAGGTTCTCTTACATCAACCCGGCCCATAATCGGACTGTTGAAGCAAAACTCGGGTACGTTGAGAAGGTGGACGATGACTGGTGGCTTGGTTCCGGAATATATACCGGGCCGGTAAACAACGCCTGAAAACCTAAAAGGTTGGTTGTTTTAAAAAAAGGCAATCTTACATAATTCAGAAAGATTTTTTATTTTTTCCCGAACCCGTTTTTTCAAAAAATAAAAAAAATTATCCGGGCTTCATAATCCAGCGGGTGAAGTTCTGAGCCGGGAAGGATGGAATCCTCGTATTGATGATACCAATGATAAATTCTGTAATGTTCTTCCGCTGGGTCGTTTTGATCATATTGAGTTCATTTCCCGGTGTCGTATAGACGGTCATATTCACGTAGGCAAGACCGACAACA
>Ga0116171_10002901_pt1 | contig 16028 bp, 16 predicted proteins | sample AD_JPNHW2_MetaG_FD_89798 | JGI IMG/M metagenome (GOLD analysis project Ga0116171, IMG submission 89798) | Active sludge microbial communities of municipal wastewater-treating anaerobic digesters from Japan - AD_JPNHW2_MetaG | ecosystem: Engineered > Bioreactor > Anaerobic > Digestate | place...
CAAGGTCAAGAAGGAGGCCAGCCGGGTGCAGGTCTTCTCGGATGCCACCATCTCCGTGCCCCTGGTGGTCCAGGCCCTGCGGGAGTCGGGCTGCCGGAGAAAGAGCGTTCCCGCATTCGACTGGACGGCGGAGGGGCTGCGGGTCAGATACGAATAGAATTGACTGTGCCGTCCGGCACTCCTTCAAGGGGATCGGCAGGCTAGCGGCAGAGGATTCTCCTTCTCTTTTTTGGCTCTTCTCTTTGGGTTCCTCGCCATTTTATGTGGGTGATGAAGCGGTTCTTTGTCTCTGTGCAGCACGAAAATGCCAACAAAGGGTCAATTTTAATTAAATTTTTGCAAAAGTTACTTATACTGGCAGGCGGCAATACCTATTACTTAAGTAAAATATGGAGGATGATTATGGACATTGTGCATAAGCTCAGGATTCCCTGGGCGATCTTCAGGATGACATTTCTAATGGCATTGCTCCTGGCGGTGGCATCCGGCAGCCAGGAGCCATGCGATGAGGCGAACGGGAGCTGCCAAGAGGTTTGGAGCCTGGGAGAGGATATCGATGACGTCTCTGCTCCTGCCTGGGAAGGGATTTCCTTTGACATTGCCGTCGACCAGGGCGAAACCGGCCCGGCCAGGGTCTCCTTCGATTATCTGAATCCGAATCAGTCCTCTGAAGCCCCGACGCAGAAGGTGATAGCAGTCAATGATACTGCAAAGGAGATCGAGATCGCTGCAAACGATGTCGATAACATTCGGCTCAACTACACGATTATCAGCCTGCCCGGCCACGGAAGTGTAACAGCAAGCGGCCCGCTCATCACCTACCTGCCCGAACAGGGCTATGTGGGCAGCGACTCGATGGTCATGGGCGTTTATAATGAGACGGGCTTTTTGCAGAATGTCACCATCGCAATCGATGTGCTCTCCGTCTACCATCCGCCTTCTGTGAGGATCAGAAGCCCCATGAGCGGAGAGATCTTCACGGCCTATCCCGGCGAGACCGAGGCTCTTGTGCCCATCCGCGCCACCTCCACCGGAGCCGTTACGGGAATAGTGTTCTATGACGGCCTGACGCCGCTTGAAAACGGCGATATTCAGCCCTGCGAAAATGGCGCAGCCAACTGTGCTGTCACCTATGTCGCCTCTCTGGGCATAGGCCCCCATTACCTGACAGCCCGGGCCACAGACTCCCTGGGAAAGAGCTGCGTGTCCACCCAGGTGGCCATCATGGTCAATCCTGCCGAGCCCCAGGTGGAGATCACAAGCCCCCTGGCAGGCCAGATCTTCTCCACTCCTGCCGAAATCACCATCTCGGCTGATGTCACTGACAGCCGCCGCGTAAAGAGCGTGGAGTTCTTCGCGAATGGTAAGAGCCTGGGAGAGGCTCTGGAGTCACAGTCGCCCTATAGCTTCGACTGGAGCGACATTGCTCCCGGCGTATACAAACTGGTGGCCAAAGCTACGGACAGGGATGGTTCTGCCTATTCCGAGCCGGTCATGATTGTGGTGGTCCCGCCAAAGCCCCTCAGCAAGTCCAATCTGGCCATAACCATGAGCGCCTCGCCCAGTCCCGCTCCCGCCGGAGGGCTGCTCAATTATGTGATCACAGTGACCAACCGGGGTCCTGACAGCGCCAGCGGCGTCTTTGTAGAAGATGACCTGCCGGCGGAGCTGAAGTTTGTCTCTCAGGTGGCCAGCTCTGGAAAGTTCAATAAAGCCACCGGCCTTTGGAACGTGGGAAATATGGCCAAATACAGCAGCGCCAATCTGGTGATCACAGTCAGAGCACCGGTGCAGCCCCTCGCTGGGCAGATTTACAATACGGCGTACGTCTACGGCTCGCAGACCGATCCGGACAACTCAAATAACCACGCCACCACGTATATAAAAATTAAGTCGAAGGGAGCCGGTCAAGAAGGGACCAATTCCACTCAGGCCGTGGCCTGAGCCCTTCCTGTTTTTCCCCTTTTTTTTGGCACTCTACAGACCGGTGGCGCTGGCCAGTTCCATGCTCTGGCTTCTGTCCTGATTTCCTTCAACCAGGAGCACAATATTGCCCACATTCCACAGATAGAGGAACCTTATCTCTCCGTCTCCGTTGATGTCCTTGATCTCCAGAGTCTGATGGCCGTTGATGGTGGCATTTCCGAATATGGGCAGGCCTCTCTTCAGGAGGCTGTCATACTGGGATTTGAAGTTGGAGATGGCGGCCAGGGCGTGATCTTCATCGGACAGCACGATATGGGTGATCTTGGCGTCCCTGCTATCGTAGGTCTGATCGTCGCTCTTCCACTTGTAAATGCCCACGGTTACATTGGCGGGACCAATATCCTCAGTGGTATTTCCGGTGCCGTAGAAGTCCTTGATGTACAGGGTCATGTTCACCCGGGGGTCGTTCTCCGGAAGAGCCGCCAGGAGCTTGAAGCCATCGGGAAGGTTCTCCCTGGGAACTGAGTAGCTAGCACTGGATGCCGATCCACCGGAGGACTGCTCCAGGCAGCCGGCGCTACATACCAGCAGCAGTGATAACAATACCATGCAAATGATGCTCTTGTATCTCATATCCGTCTGCATCCTCCTTTCAAGGCCATAAGCTTTGTGAGCCCGTCAGCCTCTTTCCGCCTTCCTGGCGGTCCTGTGCCTCAAGTAGCTCTCATACCCCTTGCGGGATAGACCGTCCGCCTCTTCGTTCTCCTCGCGCGGCACCCACACAAAGCTGACATCTCTGCCCTCCAGCATCTTCCTGATCTCAGGGACGTACTTCCTGGATGTGGCCGATGAGATCCTGTACTCGCCTTTCATCTGCTTGATCACCAGCTCCGAGTCGCCTTTGATGACGATCCTGTCGTCTATCCCCTCGTCTATCAGCCATGCTGCCGCGGCCTTCAGCCCCTCGTATTCGGCCACGTTGTTGGTCATGCCCCGGCCCTCGCCCACGCCCCCAAATCCCCGCCAGATGGGCACTCCGTCCCGATAGACAGCGTAGCCGTAGGCTGCCACGCCCCCCGGATTTTTAGGATAGCAGAGGCCGTCGAAGTGAATGGTGATCATAGCGGATATTTTATTGGATTTTGATATAAAAATTTTGGGCTATTCATTTCAAATCGTTATGGAATAGCTTTAAACCCAGGCAAGTGGCAATGTAATTGATTAAAAGAAAATCCCAACCCCAGCAGAAGTCCGAGGTTTCCGAGATTATGAAGGTCGCTGTCATTGGTGGAGGCATAGCCGGAGCAGAGCTGATTAGAGTGGCCTCGCCCTGCCCCCTGGAGTTTTCCCTGATCGAGCCCAAGAAGCAGGTAGAGATGCAGGCCCTCTATCCGGAATACCTGGGCGGCGTGGCCCGGCTGCAGGAGCTGGCCGCGCCCCTCAAGCCGTTCTGCGAAAAGGTTGGGGCCACCCACATTCAGGAGAGGGCGCTGCGCTTCGAGGGCAGCACCGTCATCTGTGAGAGGTCTGAAGTGGACTTCGACTACGCGGTCATCGCCACGGGAGCCGCCCAGAACTACTTCGGCATCCGGGGAATCGAGAATACCTTCTCCATCAACACCCTGGAGGAGACGAAAAAGGCGCGCCGCTTCGTAGAGGACAGCTATCCGGAGAGGATCATGATCATGGGGTCGGGGCTGACCGGAGTGGAGGCGGCATCCATCCTGGCGGAGAGCCTGGACGCCAGCATCTACATTGTCGAAGCCAGGGAGCGGGTCCTGCCCCAGTTCTCCCCCCAGACATCGGAGCTGGTGGAAAAAGCCCTCTCCAAGAAGGGTGTGAACATCCTCACCTCCACCCAGGTGGCGGAGGTCAAGAAGGACTGCATCATGTTCACAGACAACACCTGCCTGGACTGCGATATGGCCATCTGGACGGCAGGCATCAAGCCCTCCGAATTCATCCAGAAGCTGGACCTGCCCAAGAAGAACGGCTGGATAAACGTGGATGGCCACCTCAATGCCAAGGGAAACATATTTGCCATCGGCGACTGCGCCTGGGTGGAGATCGACGGCCGGCTGGCCACCAAGACCGGCCTGGAGGCGGAGAGGCAGGCCAAGCACCTCGCCCGGCACTTCAGGAACATGATCAGGGGCCGTCCCTTCGAGAAGTACTCCGTGCGGGCCAGCACAGACAGCCAGGTGGCTCTCATATCCCTGGGGGCGGACTGCGCCGTGGGTGTGGTGGGCAAGACCTGCATCGGTGTGCCCACGAGGCTGATCTACTCTTTAAAGAGCTGGATCGACAAGTCGTTTATAAAGAGATTCAAGTAAAGATCGGGGAATTGATTTTGGCTGACGAGATCGATTACAGCATCCTGGGAAATGATATGCAGGTTGTACAGATCGTGCTCGATCCCGGCGAGGGGGTGAGAGCAGAGGCGGGGGCCATGCTCTACATGGATCAGGGAATAGAGATGCAGACCTCCACCGGCGGCGGACTGTTCAAGGGATTCAAGAGAATGCTCACCGGGGAGAGCTTCTTTATCACCACCTTTCTGAATGGGGCGAAGGATCGCAGAAAGCTGGCCTTTGCCGCTCCCTTTCCGGGAAAGATTCTGCCCCTGGACCTTGGCGGCTTTGCAGGCAGCATCCTCTGCCAGAAGGACTCCTTCCTCTGTGCGGCGCGGGGAATCGAGATCGAGGTGGCCTTCACCAAGAAGCTTGGAGCCGGGCTGTTCGGCGGAGAGGGATTCATCCTGCAGAAGCTACAGGGCGACGGCCTGGCCTTCATTCATGCCGGAGGTACCCTTCTCACAAAGGACCTTGCACCCGGAGAGGTGCTGATGGTTGACACCGGCTGCCTGGCGGCTCTGGCAACCAGCGTCGACTATGATATTCAGTTCGTGGGCGGCTTTAAGAATGCGCTGCTGGGCGGAGAGGGCATATTCCTGGCCAGGCTTGAGGGTCCGGGAAAGGTATTCTTGCAAAGCCTTCCCCTGTCGCGCCTGGCGGACAGGATAATTGAAGCCAGCCGGCTGCGGCATATGCCTTCTTCAGGCTCAGCTGACTGATTTGACGGACCGCTATTAGTAGAGAATTGGCAGAGAGCAAATAAGAGACGTCATAAAATGGAGGAGCTCATGGAGAAGGCAGAACAGTCTATGCAGCACGTGATGGTGCAACTGTCGGCAAAGCTGGCAGACGGATATGTGATCCCCCTGGGGCCAGTCAATCTGGTCAGTGTGGTGACCGACCGGGGAATGATCGGCTGCGGAGCCTTCGACGTGACGGCTCTGGGAAATTTCGGCTATCCGGCGGCAAAAGTCAGGCCGGCTTGCGGCACTTCTATTGCCAGCATTGATGATCTCATGCAGGGCATAGTCAAGGAGGCCAATTCTGCAGCGGAGACGCTGGGAGTTAAGGCCGGCCTGACCGGCAGGCAGGCTCTTGATTTGCTTTAGCCGTTTCCTCCTTTTTTTATTTTGTCAACCTTTATCTAGGTGGATCAAAGAGGCCGGAAAGAACGATTGAATTCCGAGGCGACTGCAATTGACTCATACCATGGAGATGCTGGGGCGAGCGGCGGTAAAGGTAAAAGAGGAGAAGGTGCTGGAGGCGGGAGAGCCTGTGATCAGGTACTGCCCGCTCTTTGCCAAGGTGCGGGGCATAAAGGAGATCACTCCTGAGGCTGCGGCAGAAAACATGCGCTTTCGCATGGAGCAGCACGGCATGTTCACGCCCAGGAGGAAATTGGAGATGGGCGTCTTCGTGGGATTTGGAGCATCCGAATCCATGATGACCGGCGTTAAGCGGGGCATCATCGATGCGGCAGTCACCGTATGCGACGGAGCGGGGACGGTCATCACCGCCAATCCGGATCTGATTCAGGGCATGGGAGGCTACATCTCCGGCCTGACGGAGACCGAACCCATTGCCGAGACCCTGGAGGGGATAGCAATTCGAGATGGCCACGTCCTCTCCCCTCAGGACGCCCGAATCGATCAACTGGCCGGGGCCAGGTGGGCGGCTGCCAACGGATTTAAAAAATTTGCCGTGACAGTTGCCGATGCCGCCGACGCCGAGGCCCTGCGCCGCCTGGAGGCTGAGGCTGGCGTCCGGATAATGATAATCGGAGTGCACCTGACCGGCATAGGACGGGAGGACGCGGCGCGGCTTCTCGCTGTGGCCGACGTTGTCACAGGCTGCGCTTCAAAGCACATCCGGGATCTGGTCAAGCCACTGGTGCAGGTGGGAACGGCGGTGCCCCTCTTCGGCCTGACTCGGTGGGGAAAAGAGCTGCTGGTGACCCGGGCGGCAGAGGTGGAGATGCCTCTACTCATCAATACCATGGCTCTGCCCGTTCTGCCGGAGGCCAGGCAGCCGAGGCCTCTGGTATAATTTTTTTGAAATTTTTGGCCACCTCGCTATTTTATATGGCCATCTTCCGTTTGTTCAGTTGTTAGCTCTCTGTTTGCGAAGAGCCAGTATTTTAACCATTCAAGCCGGGGAAAAGAAAGACCGTCTGGATTTTAACCGAAAAACTTATGCGAGAAGACTGACAATATAATACTCGGAGAGCTTTGGAATTCATAATGTTACCGGCAGGAGATGAACCATAAATTATCATCATAATCATCGTTTTGGCGATTCTGTACGGTGACGGACATAAGAGAGAAAATTGGTGATAAAGATGTCGGAATTGTACAGAAAAATCATAAATGAGGCCTTGATGGCCCAGCATGCCGATGTAGAGACCGTAAAGAAAAAGAGGGGCAGCGCTTTTTCAATTGCAGACACCAAAGCCTATCTTGATGTCGTAAACAAGATGAAACCCATCGAAAATCAGTCCAAATCGGTCTTCAAGCTGCATGTGGATTCCGTCAACAATCACTTCAATATCCTATCCAATCTGACCACGACCATCCGCCCGGAGGACGATCCCTTTGTGGAGCACTACCAGACGCCGGCCATTCTGGAGATCCTCTGCGAGGAGGATGAGAAGTTCAAAAAGAGCCTGGAGGCGTTCATTGGTGCGGTGGGCAGGGCCGAAGCCCTGGTGGGGCTGGAGGCGGCGAGAAGGTACGGCGGCTTTTACGGCCCCACCTGCGTGGTGGACTTCGCCCTCATCCCGGGAAGCACCAGCAATGTGGTCAACCGCATCCTGCAGACCATCGATATCCCTGATGTCCACAAGCAGGCCATACTGGCAGCCAAGTCCTGGGGAATGAACACCTCCTACGGCATAGGCGAGGTCTTCGCCGGCCAGGTGGAGAAAGGAGCAACCCTTGCCGAGGCCGTGAAAAAGGAGATCGATGAGGTCAAATACATCTACGAGAGCCCCATCGAGGCCCAGGGGAAGCTGATGGACGCCTTCGGCCACAAATCCTTTGACGTGAGAAAGTACATGTCCGAGTACAAGAGGAAGATGGCTCCGACTGTCAAAGAGGCCATGAATGATGGAGTTCACTACGGCAACATCCTGACGGTTCCCGCCTACTGCGTGGGAGACATCTCCCATCACATCGCTCAGTCCACATTCAATATGTGCAAAGACGATGTGATAATGGCGGTCATCGAAGCCACCACAGAGGTCATGGATTCGACATTGAACCGGACAGCAGACAAATTCAAGAGCGAATATCAGATCCTCAGCCTGGCCACCGGCTCCTCGGCGGCAGCCGTAGAGTACATCCTGGAGCTGGACGGATTCAATGCCGTCATGGTGGTGGACCTGCTCACCAAGAGGTTCCACAACTACGTCCAGCTCTATCCGGGAAGGGGGGCTGCGGCGGAGCTGCACAACTGCGACTTCATGGACATGATCTATCGGGGCTGGAAGCTGCTGGACCGGGCCATGCGGCAGAGGAATGGTTTGGGCGGCAGGCTGGTTCCCAGAGTATCGGGATTTGACATCGACCTGGAGCCCATCCACAAAAATGTTGTGATCATGAACCCGCAGCGCTACGCCTATCCCGCCTGCGCCATAACTGTGCGCTTCTCGGCTCTCATGAGGCTGGCCGACTATCCGTGCCTGCTCACCAGCGAGCCGGTGACGGCAACCATCATGACCAACATCATCGCCCTGCACAAGGAAACGGCCTCATCTCCGGCCAGAGTCTGCAAAGACTGCGCCGCAGCCTCTCTGATCGACTTCAGGCACTCCTACTGCCAGTACAGAGAGGCGGTATAGCTGAAGACGGAGTGGAAATCACATGAAGTGCTACCTGTGTGCTCTGGACAAAAAGGATACCGACGCCGTGGCCATTTGCATCGTCTGCGGAATGGGGGTTTGCATGGACCACCTGGTGAGAGAGGAGGTGGAGGTCTGGGAGGGAGGCTATCCCTTCCCTGCCAAGAAGCTGAAGAGAAAGCTGCCCAGAATACTCTGCAAGCCCTGCTACTCCGTCTACCATGAGTAGTGTTGTCTAGGAGGAATAAATCATGTCCCTGATAAAACGATCATTGGCGGAGCTGCTGGGAACATTTCTGCTGGTCTACTTCGGAGCAGGATCGGCGGCCATCACCCTCATGATCAGCCAGGGCGCGTCAGCGCCCAATCCCTTCAACATCGGCATAGGCGCTCAGGGGGGTCTGGCCGACTGGCTGGCCATTGGGATGGCTTTCGCCATTGCCATTGCCGCATCCATCTATGCCCTGGGCAGGATCTCCGGGGCGCACCTCAATCCGGCGGTGACGGTTGCCCTCTGGGCCACCCGGCGCTTTCCGATGGCGGATGTGGTGCCCTACATAATCGCCCAACTCGCCGGAGCCTCCCTGGCCAGTTTCCTCTTTGCGGCCACGGTGGGCAATGCAGCCGTGACTGTGGGCGGCCTGGGCGCGACGGCTCCCTTTCCCGGCATAACCTACGGACAGGCCATCCTGGCGGAGGCAATCGGCACATTCCTGCTCATGCTCACCATCATGGGCGTGGCCGTGGACGAGAGGGCCCCTCCCGGATTTGCCGGCCTGATCATCGGCCTGACCGTGGGAGGCATAATCACCACCACCGGCAACATCGCCGGAGCCTCTCTCAATCCGGCCAGAACCTTCGGCCCCTACCTGGGAGACTACCTGCTGGGCGGCAGCAGCCTCTGGCACTTCTATCCCATCTACATCGTGGGGCCGGTGGCCGGAGCCCTGGCAGCGGCGTTCGTCTACGACTATCTGAGCCGGGATTAGGGCCAATTTTTTTAAAGTTTCTTTTTCTTTTTTGGCTCCTCGCTATTTCATGTGAGCGGTAAAGTAGTTCGGCTCCTCCCTGTTTTGTATGACAATCCACAGTTCATTCAGTTGTTCGCTCTCTCTGTGCATGCTCTGTGTGGTACGAAAATGCCATCTTTGTGAGTTCTTTGTGCGCTTTGTGTCCTTTGTGGTTATCAGTGGAAGATATAATGAATAATAATAATAACCTAAAAATTAAACCACAAAGATCACAAAGCTCACAAAGGACGCACAAAGAACGGAGATTATCATCTTTTTCCGCCCCCACTTTTTTGGCTAACATATAGGCGAAGAGCATGTTCTACTAGATGTCGCTCTTCAACCTAAAAATTGAATAGAGTATTTATCTCCAAGCTCTTAAATCTTCATCTCATATGTTGCCACCACGTAGGCCACAACCTCGATCATTGCTGCCTGGAGGGAATTTGCAGAGGAGTCTTCCTGCATAGCAGGATAACCGTAATCTGATACCTCCAGCAGATCCCCCAGCGCCACGCCGTAAGCCCTCGCCATCTCCTCGGCATTTTCTCTGGCGTTGATCACCGCATTCTTCCTGGCCGCCCCGGCTGCCTGAGTGGAATTGCTCAGGCCGTATCCCGTCAATTGGGCCTCTCCACCTGCGGTGCGGGCTGCCTCCAAGACCCGGTCGATTCTGGAGCTGTCGGTACCCCTGAGCCGCAGGGTGGTCGACCTCTCCAGAGAGGATGCCTTTTGAGTGCTGTTCTCCCAGACAGTGCTGTTGTTGACCTTGTGGGAGATGCGGCTCTCGGACTGAAAGCTGGTGACGCCGCTGGACCGACCGGGGAGGATCTCATCATCCTTCACCCCGGCGGCCTTCACGGCTTGCATCACCTCATCCAGCATTTCAGTGGCCTGCTCTTCGGCAAGCGTTACATTTTCATGGCCGCTCTGCACGGAAACAGTGATGATGGCCGTGTCTGCCGGCACGGATGCCCTTCCTTCTCCAATAACCGTGATGGGAACAGCGCTCGCCGCCGTGACCAGCAGAAACGCGCCTATCAAAATGCTCCAGATTATCAATTGCCGCTTTGATTGCCACTTCATTTTAATCCCAAATAAGCAATAACATATCAGAATATAAAAACCCTCCTGAAGAGATGTTTGAAGAAATTTTATATAGAATATCGTTCATTATTTCATGGCATCCGAAAAGGTGGTGTTATTGAACTCGGATTTAGATCAGCCAGGTGTTGATGCTAGCCGCTCAGAATCCATCGACGCGGCAGAAAAGGAAGCCAAGACGGGCTTTTCAGATGGCAGAGCGGCAGAGCGGAGAAGGAGATCTCTGGGAGAGATCTTCTCAAAGGCCCTCGATATCTACCGGGACAATCCCATACTTATCGTCCCTTCGCTGATTCCAGTGGCCGCGATGGCTGCCGGAATGATATTTCTCGTGGGATCGGTGGGCCTCCTGGCCATATTCAGCGGAGACGATTTTGCGGCGTTCTCGGCGGCGGCAATCTTGTTGCTTTTCATGATCGCCATGTTCGCTCTATTCTTCCTGGCAGAGGGATTGACCATCGAAATGATCAAACAGGCATCCTCCGGCGGCAAGTCCGACATCTCCGCTGCCTGGCAGTCCGCCAAACAAAGGATGGAGCCGCTCATCCTGTCCTCACTGCTGGCGGGAATAATTGTGGCTCTGGGGTATGTGCTTTTCATAATCCCCGGCCTCATACTCAGCTTTGCATTTTATTTCGTGGCCCAGGCGGTGATGATCGACGGCAAATCAGGAGTGCAGGCCCTGTCGGCCAGCTATAGGTTTGTGGAGGCAAATCTCTCCGATGCCCTGATAATAGTAATCGCCTCCCTGGCCATTGGAGCCGTGCTCCCCGCCATACCCCTGGTCGGCCCCCTGGCTAGCCTCCTCTCCCTGCCCTATCTCTATGCACTGGCCACGCTGTTTTACATGGAATGCGGGAGGGGGCGGGATAGGCTGGAGACAGAGGTGCAGATATCCTGAGAGGCATATTTGCCGGCCCCATCCATGCCCCACCGACCATCATCTTTAATTCAAGACTTTGCATTTGAGTGCATATGAGCAAGATTGGAAAGGCGATCAGACTGGAGAGGATCCGGGATCGCAAAACTAAAAGGACGGTCATAGTTCCCATGGATCACGGCATCTCTGTCGGCCCCATCCCGGGCCTCACCGACATGCCGGCTACAGTGGACAAGGTTGCCGAGGGCGGAGCCAATGCCGTCCTGGGGCACATGGGGCTGCCGCTGCACGGCCACCGGGGCTACGGCCGGGACATAGGTCTGATCATCCATCTCTCGGCGTCAAGCTCCCTCGGACCCGATCCCAATCACAAGGTCCTGGTGACTGAGGTGGAGGATGCCATCCGCATCGGAGCGGACGCGGTGAGCATTCACGTCAACGTCGGAGCCGAGGATGAGGCGGAGATGCTGCACGACCTGGGCAGGGTGGCGCGAACCTGCGACCTGTGGGGCATGCCCCTCATAGCCATGATGTATCCCCGCGGCCCCAAGGTCAAGGAGGAGCACGGCGTGGAATATGTCAAGCTCGCCGCCCGCATCGGCTCGGAGCTGGGGGCGGACGTTGTGAAGACCAATTACACCGGCTCGCCCGATACCTTCAAAGAAGTTGTGAAGGGCTGCAGCGTGCCGGTGGTCATCGCCGGTGGGCCGAAGATGGACACGGAAAAGGACCTCTTGCAGATGGTTTACGACGCGGTGATGGTGGGCGGAATGGGCGTTGCCTTCGGCAGAAATATCTTCCAGGCGGAGAATCCCACCCTGCTGGTGCGAAAGCTCTGCTCTGTGGTCCACCTGGGTTATACCCCGGAAGAGGCGGCGAAGATCGCGCCATAAGATGGCCACGGCGCATGCCGCCCCTTGCAAATTTTTATTGAATTTTTTGTATGTGATTTGTGAAGTGGTTCTTTGTCTCTGTTTCTCTCTCGCCTCTGTGGTTGGCCAGGCCGACAATTAAGCCTAATGCTGCTGAACAAAACCACAGAGGCACAGAGATGAGAATAAACCTGTTAGACAGACTAACTCAGTTTAGCCACAGGAAATAGCGGAGAACCAAACAAATGAACCTCTCTTTCTTTGTGCGTCCTTTGTGAGCTTTGTGATCTTTGTGGTGAAGTTCTTAGGGTTTTGATTCGTAATTCGCATACTACTAATAACCACAGAGGACACAAATCGCACATAGAATTCACAAAGATGGCATTTTCGTACTACATAGATGTGAGAATAAAATCTAATCATATTAATTCTGTTATGCAACCGAAACCTATATCACTTACAAGAATAAGTTAGAGATTATGAGATTCACAGCGTGCTTTTCCTGGGCCATTCTGGCAATCTTTCTGCTGGCAGTGTCGACTGCTCTCTGCCAGGGTGCCGACCAGGATGACGATATGGATGAGACCCACGATGCCGGCTACTGGCTGGCCCAAACCGAGAGCGACTACAATCAGGGCTCCTATTCCCAGGCCCTGGATGACATCGACGAATACCTGAATTACAACTCCACTGACGTCTGGGCCTGGAGCTTCAGGGCAAACCTGCTCGTCAAGATGAAGAGGTACAGCGATGCCGTCGACAGCTTCGACCAGCTCATCCGCCTGGACAGCTCCAATGCCCAGGCCTACAACGACCGGGCGCTGGTCCTCTCCGGTGGCCTGCGGCAGAGCGATGAGGCCCTCGAATCGATTGGGGCGGCATTGCAGCTCGATCCAAAGAGCGCCAGCACCTGGTTTAACAAGGGCGTGATTCTGGAAGAGATGGAGATGTACGATGAGGCACTGCTCGCCTACAATCAATCATCGAAGCTGGACGGCTCCCATGACAAAACCTGGTACCGCCAGGGTCTGGTGCTGGCCAGGATGGGCGACTATGAGCAGGCGGCAGCCATGCTGGACCGGGCCATAAAGATCAATGACAGAAACGCCGATGCCTGGAATGTCATGGGGCTGATCTACAGGGAGCAGAGCCTCATGGAGGAGGCCAAAGGCTGCTTTGAAAAGGCTGTGGCAATAGAGCCGGACAGCGCGGAGTTCAAAAGGAACCTCGATGAGGTCGCCGAGGCAACGGCTTACGGGACAAATGACAGCGCTGACGACAGAGAGATCGATACTGGTGAGATCGACGCCAGTGCGACCAATAGCATCAACTATACAGAAAACAATTTAAGTGCAGAGGTCAATGCGGCTTTGTGACCGTCTTTAGAGCTTATGATGTAAGAGGTGTCTACGGCACCGATCTCACAGAAGAGCTGGTCCGGCGGGTGGGCCAGTCCTTCGGCTCCTATGCCGGAGGAGGAAAGATATCCCTGGGCAGAGACACGCGCACCAGCGGCCCCATCCTGGAGAAGGCCTTTTTGGAGGGAGTTTTAAGCACAGGCTGCGAGGTGCACAGCTTCGGCATAATTCCCATCGCCATCATCAGCTTCGTCACAAAGAAAGAGGGGCTAAAAGCGGCCTCTTACATATCCGCCTCCCACAATCCTCCCGAATACAACGGCGTGCGGTTCCGAACCGGGGACGGCTACGGCCTGCTCTATCAGGAGTCGTCCATCATGAAATACTACCATGAGGGCGGATTTCTCTCTGGAGAAGGCCGGGTTTTGGATCGCTCTGCCGCCTCTGCCATCGAAGAGTACCGCCGGTACGTGGCAGACAGGCTGCACATCGAGCGCCCCCTCAAGGCAGTTCTCGATATGGGCAACGGCTCGGCCTGCACCATGTCCTCCTTTTACACCGATCTGGGCCTGAACACAGAGGTCATCAACGGCAGTATGGACGGCCTATTTCCTGGCCGCGGCCCGGCTCCCAACGAAAAGTCGCTGGAGGCTGCCTGCCGGAGGGTGAGGGAGACAAAGGCTGACTTCGGGGTGGGATTTGATCCCGATGCCGACCGGGGCATCATCATCGATGACCTGGGCCGGGCATTGCCCCCGGAGAAGGTGGCCATCATCATCGCCAGAAGACGATACAAATCAGGCGATCTGGTCATCTCCGGCTTCGACTGCTCCATGACCCTGGAGCGAGAGCTTCAAAAGGACGGCATAAGGGTTTTGCGGGAGAAGGTGGGAGACGTCTTCGTGGCCAACCGGGTGAAGAGAGAGAATGCAGTTTTAGGCGTGGAGCGCAGCGGCCACTTCTTCCTGCCGGAGTTTCAGTACTCCGACGACCCCTTTGCCATGAGCCTGACCATAGCCGAGATCATCTCCCAGGGCGAAAAGCTCTCCCGCCTCGCCGATGAGATCCAGGACTATCCCTATCGACAGAAGAGCATCCGCCTGCACAAAGACCCGGCGGAGGTCATGGGCAAACTCAGAGAGGAGCTCTCCGGGGAAAAGCCCAATATGCTGGACGGCATAAAGATAACCACAGATAGCTACAGCGTCCTCATCCGGCCCAGCAATACCGAGCCCATTATCCGCCTTTACGTTGAGACGGCGGCATGCGACATAGATCAGATAGAGAAGCGCTACGAAGAGCTGATACAGCGCTTCCTGTGAAATTAATCCGGAGCTGACTATAGTTTGAGCTACAAAGACATTTGCGTTCTCATCCCCACCCTCAATGAAGAGGAGTCCATTGAGCCTGTGGTCCGGGAATTCAGATCCCTGGGCTTTGAGAATATCCTGGTGGCGGACGGCCACAGCACCGATGCCACGGTGGAGAGGGCCAGGGCGGCGGGAGCTTGCATCTTCCTTCAATCCGGAACCGGCAAAGGCCAGGCCTTAAAAGAGGTCTTCGAAGAGATCAAAGAGGATTACATCCTCCTCATCGACGGCGACGGCACATACCTTCCCTCCGAGGCCCCCCGCCTCCTGGAGCCGGTCTTGAAGGGAAAGGCCGACCATGTGGTGGGAAACCGCCTGGGCAATGTGCAGGGAGGCTCCTTCAAGCGGCTGAACATGTTGGGCAACAAGATGATCAACTTCTTCTTCTCAACCATCTACAGGGTCCGCCTCTACGATATACTATCCGGATACAGGGCTTTTACCACAGAGGGCATTCACCGCCTGGACCTGTCAACCCCCGGATTTGAGATCGAGTCGGAGATGACCATTGAAAGCGTCAAGAAGGGGCTGCGCATAATCGAGGTCCCCATAACCTACATGCCCCGCCTGGCCGGAGCCAAGACCAAGCTGCACCCCTTCCGGGACGGCCTGAAGATCATCCTCACCATATTCCGCATGGCCAAGACCGAGAACCCCATGTTCTACTTCGGACTCTTCGGCTCGATCTTCGGCCTCTTCGGATTTGCCACCGGCCTTTTTGTGGTCAGGGACTGGCTCCTCTGGCGCATTGAGCACATTCCCCTCACCATTCTCACCGCCATTCTGATCATCGTGGGCTTTCAGCTTTTCCTGATAGGCATGCAGGGAGATATGATGGCCTCCATGCACCGGGAGATATTCAGAGAGCTGCACAGAAAAAGAAGATAGATAGAAATAAGGGAAAAAATGGGGGGGCGGTGCAGCCCCGCCCCCATTTCTCGCCATCGCCCAATATTCAATATCCTGGCCTCGCCCTTTTGCTTTTTTCAGCGAAACTCCAGCTTTGCCTCTCCTGTGGCCTCGAAGAGATAGGCTACACCGGGAATGAGCGTCTCATTCTCGGAGAGGTGAATCCAGCTATCCCCCTCATACTTCCAGATGAAAGCCGAGACCAGTCCCTTCTCTGCCGCTTCCGGATATCTGTACCTCTTATGTTCGGCATTGACGGTGATATTGCCGCGGTCCACTGTCTTATTCACAGGCAGGCCGACCATATTCCAGCCGGAGTGCAGATCGAGGCGATAGGGCAGATCGACGGGCTTGCCGGGGATTTCTATGGTGAAGTTTCCGGCGCTGTCGATGAGGTAGCCCTCGCC
>Ga0116171_10002903_pt1 | contig 16015 bp, 8 predicted proteins | sample AD_JPNHW2_MetaG_FD_89798 | JGI IMG/M metagenome (GOLD analysis project Ga0116171, IMG submission 89798) | Active sludge microbial communities of municipal wastewater-treating anaerobic digesters from Japan - AD_JPNHW2_MetaG | ecosystem: Engineered > Bioreactor > Anaerobic > Digestate | place...
GATGGCGAAGCTCACCAACGCCACGTTCTCGATTCCGACAACCTGCGTCATTCCATAAACCATCACGCTGCAGGCCAGGCCTGCTAGCCACTGACCGAGAGGACCGGGGTTTCCCGGTCCTCTTCTTGTGTCTAGTGCGGCTGTCGACGGGCGCATTCCGTTTGCCGCCAACGAAACTCCTTCACTGCTACGGTCTTCCTTGGCTCCCGAAGCAAAGAACAAGCGGCGCCGGACTCTCGGGTATTTCGGATCACTCCGGAACCACATGCCTCAGGGTTGGGGAAAGGCTACCCTCGGAGGCTGTGGCGTCGCCTGAGCGCCATGGTTTGCCAATGCGCATGTTCAGGGCGAGGTGCGGTTGTTCGACTGGAGTGATCCTATGAGGGGCTGGGTCGAATGGCGTCCAGCACGTACGACGCCAGCGTGTTCATGTCGGCGGTGCGCGATGGTGGAGCGTCCTGCCGAAAGGAGTACATGTCCACGCAGATGCAACTGTTCTTGGGGCAGGCTACCCAGTCGTCGAAGCGATCCGGAATCGGACCAGCGAACAGGTGTCCCTTGCGGGAGCCGTGACACGCAACCGCAAGCTCCCCGGCCACATCCATCATGTATGCCACCGTTGGATACCGACAAGGCGAGCCCTGGGGATTGGCTGCCCCGCTGCGACAGGCGATGTCGAAGTCAGTCAGGAATCGACGGTAGAAGGCCAGCTCGGTCTCAGTTCGCCTGTAGTGACTCCTCTCGAGGAGGGTCGGGATGTAGATGGACGGATTCACTGCCACCCCCAGCGGCGCGACACGTTCAACCAGTCGCTCGTAGAGAGGGATCCGGTCGACACCTATTACAAAATTGACCATTGTGAGGCGAAAACCACGATCCTGGTACAGTGCGAGCTTGTCGGCAAACTGCTCCAAGGTGGCTTGCGAAGGATGCCATGCTGCGTTCAGGTTGATTTTGGCGAGGTGGTGGCCGCGAAGATCAGCCGGCGGGGTCCAGGAGGCGTTGGTGTCGACGCGGATGTTGTCGACGTTGTCCCAGCCGGCAACCTCAGAGAGGAACCGGCAGGTGTTGTGTAAGTCCCAGAAGGGTTCGCCGCCGTTCAGGGTCAGGGCCAGACGCTGGTGCGCGAAACGCTGGTGAATGGCTGCGCACCACTCCTCAACCGTGTAGTTGCTGAATGCATGTCCGGTGATCCGGTCAGGCGGGGTTCTCGTGGGCAACAAACGGCTCAGGTCGAAAGACGCACCGGCGTCGCTCGGCTGGACACTGCTGACCTTGGCTGAATCAAGCCTGGAGGTGATTCTCGAGCAGCAGTACGAGCAGTTGAAGTTACACCAGTGCGTCATCTGCCAGCGCAACAACACACCCTTGCAGGCCGGTTCCTCGAAGTTCCACGGCGAGGAACTCAGGGGAACGCGACCGGGAGGTTGAGCGTCGGTAGTCTTCGCTGGGGTCATTCGGCACGATTCTGGTACCGAGCATGCTCGGAGTCAAGAGCTTTCCCACGTTCCCCGCGTTCTGCCACGCATGAGCCAGAGGCCGCGATGGCGGAGTCTGGCCAGTTCCGCTGGACCTTCTCCTCACCCGGGGTTTTTGCTTCGACTACGGCAGCTCAATTCTCGCGGGAGGCGAAACGTCCCGGGCAGCGGCAGCGACAACCCGGACGCCACTCGGAACACAGAGACGCTGACGTTCCGCGCAAACACCTCGATGACCAACGTCGTGGCCAGGCAAGAAGAGAGATTTGCGAGCATTGACCTGGGAGTAGGGGACTTGCTACGCTCACGGTCCGCTGTCTGGGGGCGGGTCTAGTTTGAACACCGGCGCATAGGGGGGAAGGAGTTCCATGGGGAAGCGGGCGAGTGTTGGAGGTGGAACGCCTCAGGGGCGCGACCCCGGCAGCGCGGACGGGGCAGGGCTCCGGCGCGACATTCGCCTTGTGGTGCATGGCTTCTTCGGTGCAGGAAACCTCGGTGACGAGGCGATCCTGGCGGCTACCGTTCGGCAGTTTCGCAAGGCCCACGGCAGTGTTGAGTTCGTCGTCGTCTCCCAGGCGTCCGCGACGACCGAGCGCGACCATCCGGTACGAGCCATCGATCGCCAGGACCTCCATGGTCAGGCTGAGCTCCTGGCCAACGCCGACGCGCTGTTGTTCGGGGGTGGGGGCCTGTGCAACGACTACTGGCCCGGCTCGCCCAGCGACGTCCTGGACGACACCTGGTCCGGGCTGCCCTATTACCTGCGGCTGCCCCTTCTCGCCTCGCTGCAGGGCGTCCCCATGGTGGTCTTCGCGCAGGGGGTGGGGCCGCTCGAGAGCCCTGTGACCCGGGTGATGGTCAAGAAGACGTTCGATATCGCCGCGGACATCTCGGTTCGGGATGCCGCATCAGCGGCACTTCTCCAACAGATTGGCGTCGCTCGGCCCGTGGAGGTGTCGGCCGACCCTGCACTCCTGCTCGAGCCTGACAACGCGGTGGCCAACGCCGTGCTGGCGGAGCTGGGCCTGGCGTCGCGGGCGGGCCCGCTGATTGCCGTTTCGGTGCGCTCGTTCCAGAACATGAGCCCTGGTCTTCTCCGGGAGCTGGCGCAAGGGGTCGGCTCGGTCGCCCGTGAGTTGGGTGCCCATCTCCTCGTCTTGCCCTTCCGGCATGGCACGGGGAGTGACCTGCCGATCTGCCAGGACCTCGTGAAGTACGTGCCCGACGATGTGCCCAACAAGGTCCTGGAGCGGGAAGTGTCCCCGGAGGCGATGCTGGGGATCGTCGGCGCCTCGGACCTTCTCGTTGGGTTGAGGCTTCACGCGTGCATCTTCGCGCTCGCCCAGGGCGTGCCTTTCGTGCCCATCGCCTACGACCCGAAGCTGACGGTGCTCGCCACCGAGCTCGAGCTACCGCTGGTGAAGCCCGTGAGCGTGGGAGCGCTGGACGGCCGGGTTGTGAGGGACAGGGTCCGGCGGCTGTGGGAGGACCGGCAAGTCCTCAAGACCGGTCTGGTGGCTCGCGCGGAGCAGCAACGCCGGCGGATCGAGGGCACTGTGGAGCGCATCTGTCGGGGCATCGGCTCGCAGGAGGGGCCATTCCGGCGGAGTGCGCACCTGCCGCGATCCTCCATGTGGCGGCCCGGGGAGATCAAGAAGAGCGTTCGACGGGCACTCGAGGAGAAGTCGGCCCAGTTCCAGGAGCTGAGCGCCGACGCGAAGAAGTTGAGGGACTCGCTGCGGGAGAAGCAGGATGCCCTGAACCGCGTGACCGCAGAGCGTTTGCGCGCGACGGACGAGACAACCCAGGTGCGCAACGTGGCCACGAAGGCCGAGCAGCGGATCAAGGAGGTCGAGAAGGACGCGCAGCGGCGGGAAAGCGACCTGGACACGGCGCGGAAGGCACTGGAAGCGGCGCGCGAGACGGAACGCCGGGTGGGCGAGGAGCGGGACCGCGCTCTGGCACGGGTCGCGGAGCTGGAAGGGCGAGTCCGGGGCGCCGAGCACGAGGTGCAGTCCCGGGCGGCGGAGCTGGGTGTGGCCCAGGAAGTGGCGAGGGGGCTGCGGGAGGCGGAGCGCCGGCTGAGCGAGGAACGGGACCGCGCGTCAATGCGGATCGCCGAGCTCGAAGGGCGTGCCAAGAGCGCCGAGCACGAGCTGCTGTCTCGCACCGGCGAGCTGGGCGCGGCCCAGGAGATGGTGAGGGGGCTGCGCGAAGTCGAGCGCCGGGTGAGTGAGGAGCGGGACCTGTCCGCGGCGCGGGTCGCGGCGCTCGAAGATCAGATCGAGCGAACCGAGCGTGAGCTGCAGGCGCGAACGAGGGAACTGAGCGCGGCGCAGGAGCTGGTGAAGGGGCTGCAACAGGCGGAGTGCCGGGCAACCGAGGATCGGTACCGCCTCTCGGCGCGGGTCGGGGAGCTCGAGGATCAGATCGAGCGGACCGAGCGCGAGCTGCAGGCGCGGACGAGGGAGCTGAGCGCGGCGCAGGCGCTTGTGAAAGGGCTGCAGGAGTCGGAGCGGAAGCTGCAGGCTGAGCGAGAGCGCCTGGTTGCCCGCACCTCCGAGATGGACAGGAGACTCGGCTTCGCACAAGTGAGAAACCAGGAGCTCTCCGGTCGCCTCCAGGAGATCTGGAGCGAGCCCACCTGGCTTCTGATGAATCGCCTCTACGAGAACCGCTTCCTCGCGGGATCGTGGCGCCTCCTGACCCGCCTCCTGCCCGGCAGGGCCAAGGAGAGGTTCAAGAGACGGTTACTCTCCCGGGGAAAGACGGAGGTCGATGCACTGCCGGCCCCTCCAGCCGCCAGGCCGGCCAGCTCCGCGGGAAGCCCCGCAAGCGCCTCGGAAGGAGCGTCGGCCGCCAGCGCGGGGCTGTGGGCTTCGGAGCCACAGGTCATCGAGGAGCTGCAGCGGTTCATGCAACGGGTGGACCAGTCCAAGGTGGCCGACCTCGTGGTGTTCGTGGCGGGGGTGAAGTTCGTCGAGAGCGAGGGGCAGCGGGTGACGCAGATCATCCGTGAGCTCGTGGCCAGGAACGTCGCTGTGCTTCTGGTCTACTTCCGGTGGCGCAGCGAGTACACCCAACCGGTGCCCCGATCGCAGCAGTCGCTCCTGTTCCAGCTCCCGATGGACCTCCTCGAGAAACACCGTCAGGTCTTTCTCGACGCTCCGTTCAGGCCGGATCTGCGACGCACCTGCGTGTTCGAGTTCCCACACCCGTCCTGCTTTCAGTGGGTCAACGAGTTCAACCTCGCGGGCTGGAGCACCGTATACGACATCATCGACGACTGGGACGAGTTCGCCAAGGCCGGCAAGGCCGTATGGTACGAGCCGGCCGTTGAGCGCTATCTGGCCAGAAACGCCACGGCCGTGACCGCCGTGGTGCCGAGCCTGGCGGAGAAGGCGCGGTCGTGGGTTCCCGGCCTCAAGGTGGGCCTGGTTCCAAATGGGGTTGCGCCGGGCTCGTTTGACATGACCCTCCAGGCGCGCTCCCTCCCCAAGGGCGACGTGACGGTCGGCTACTTCGGTTACCTCACGCCGGCGTGGTTCGACTGGGAGCTGGTGGCATCCACCGCGCGCAAACACCCTCGTTGGGTCTTCCACATCGTCGGCTACGGCGAGCCTGTACAGGTGCGACTCCCGGACAACGTGCACCTTCTCGGGAAGGTTCCCCACCAGGAGCTCTTCGCGTTCGCGCAGAACTGGGACGTGGCTCTGGTGCCCTTCAAGGTCGGAGCGCTGAGTCAGGGCGCCGACCCCATCAAGGTCTACGAGTACCTCACCCTGGGAATCCCTGTCGTGAGCACCGGGATCCCTCACCTGCGCAGCTACCCGGGGGTCTATGCCGCCGAGAAGCCGGGGGACTTTTCGCGGTGCATCGAGAGAGCGGCGCGCAAGGGCATCGACAAGAAGAGGGTGAAGGAGTTCGTTGACGCCGCCACTTGGTACCAGCGCGGACTGGGGCTCATCAAGGCAGGCGAACCCGACAAGAGCCAGATCCGGCTGGGAGCGTGGTTGTCTGGCAAGGGCGGAGCTGACTGATGCGAGTCCTCTTCGTGTACTGCTACTGCACCATGGGCGGGGTCGAGACGGGGATGCGCTTCCGGATTGCCGGGCTTGCCGAGCAAGGGATCGAGGCTCATGGGCTCTTCCTTCGCGACTACGGGGGGAAGGCCGCGCTGCAGGGACTCGAGGATCGGGTCTTCGTCGGTGCCGACGAGAAGCGCTTCCTTCAGATCCTCAAGGAAGGCGCCTACGACGTGGTCTCGATCATCGACTCGTTCGAGGTCTTCGAGTGGCTGGAGAAGGCCAACTACGCCGGTCGGGTGGTCGTGGAGCTGCGCAGCACCTACGAGCACACCCTTCAGAAGCTCGTGGTCATGGCTGGGCGGCGGGTGGACGCGATCCTGGTGCCCTCGCACTTCCAGGCGAAGAACATCCAACCGTTCCTGCCCAAGGGCTTCGTTGGTCAGGTTCCCATCCACGTTGTGCCGAACTTCGTTCCACTCGACGTGTTTTCACCGACACAAGTGTCGGTCGCGGCCGACCAGCCGCCGATCGTGTGTTGGATCGGTCGCATCGACCCCCACAAGAACTGGCCGGAGTTCCTGGAGATCTGCCAGAAGCTGGCGGGACGAGCCGGGATCGAGCTCTGGATGGTCGGTGGTGGGCGCTCAGACGCCGCCCGCCGGGACGAGTTCAGGAAGGCCCTCGGTCAAGACCCCGACGTCGCCGGGAGGCTCCGCTGGTGGCCGATCCTTCACAGCAAGAGCATGCCACGGCTGTACTCGATGGTGGCGTCGTCAGGAGGATGTCTGCTGCTCACCAGCAAGTGCGAGTCATTTGGGTTCGCAGCCCTCGAAGCTCAGGCCTGCGGGTGCCCGGTGGTATCGGCACGGGTAGGCGCTCTCGTAGAAGTCGTCGAGGACGGGAAGACCGGTTTCCTCTACTCGCTCGGCGATATTGGCGACGCCGCAAGGAAGGTGAGCACGATCCTGGACGACCCTAAGACTGATCGGGCCTTCCGGGAGGAAGGGCCGAGGCTGATGCGAGAACGCTTCGACCCAGGCGACTGTCTGGGGAAGTTCGCCCAGGCGCTGAGGCCACCTGCCTCGGGAGCCCGGAAGTCGGGTGAGGCGCTGTGAGGGCTCCAGCAGTGACGGAGGCTCCCCTGGGTTCGTTCGCCACGATCCCGGCCTGGCTCCTTACCTCCTGGCCTGGCTCCCGGCAGGATACCGGCCCGGGTCCCGCCCTTGGTGGAGGTCGTCCGTGGCGATGACCGCGGGTGTGATGCAACAGGTGCAGCGGCTCATCCGCCGGCGGGAAACAATCCGCTTCCTGACCGCCAGCGGGCTACAGGATCTGAACCGCGACAAGATCCTTGGCAACCTGTGGAGCCTTCTGGATCCGCTACTCTTCATGGCTGTCTACTACCTGATCTTCGGCGTTCTCTTCGAGATGGCCGGAGCCGGGCGGTCCGGACAGTTCATGATCTACATCTTCATCGGGGTGGTCGGATTCCGTTTTGCAGAGGTCTCGCTGGGGCAGTCAGTCACCAGCATTCGAGGTCACAGGGGGCTCATCCACGAGACCAACGTGCCCAAGGCCGTCTTTCCGGTTGCAAGCGTGCTGGCACGGTTCTACGACTTCCTCTGGGGCCTTCTGGTCTTGATGATCGTCATGGCCGCGACCGGGCACAGGCCGACGCTCTACATCCTCCTCCTCCCAGTGATCATCTTGATCTACTTCGTGTTCGTGTTGGGGGTCTCGCTGATTGCCGCGGACATCGGAGTCTTTTTTGCGGATGCCAGCAACCTCGTAACGGTCATCATGAGGGTGCTCTTCTACGCGTCGCCGATCTTCTACTTCGTGCGATCTCGCGGTGGCTTCAAGGCGATGGGAGCCTTCAACAACCCGACGGTGAAGACACTCTACTTTCTCAACCCTCTTGCGGGTTTCCTCGAGAGCTTGAGAGACCTGCTCATGTGGGGGACGGCACCTTCGCTGCGGCTCGTGCTGTACCTGACTGGCGTCGCCCTGGTTTCCCTGCTTGTTGGGTTGACGCTCTTTTCGCGGCGAGAAGGCCAGTATGCAAAGTACATCTGAGCCGCTTGCGACCCCGGCGAGCGTTGTGGCAGAGGATATCTGGGTGGGGTTTGCCATCCGGTATCACCTCCCGGAGAGCACGCTGCGGGGCGCCTTCGTCAAGAGCCTGGAGGGGTTGGCGAAACGCCGCCTGCAAGGTGCGGGGCGCCGGGAGTTCTTCTGGGCCCTCCAAGGCATCAGCCTGCAGGCACAACCAGGCGACGTGGTGGGTATCATCGGCAAGAACGGCTCCGGCAAGACAACGCTGCTCAAGACCCTGGCCGGGATCTGGCAGCCGGATCGCGGACAGGTGGACGTCCACGGAGTGGTGAGCTGCCTGATGAGCTTCGGTGTGGGGTTCCGACCGAATCTCAGCGGCAGGGAGAACGTTTTCGTCAACGGGTCGATCCTCGGATTGTCCCGGCGCCAGATCGGCGAGCGTCTGGAGAGCATCGTCGAGCTGAGCGAGCTGGGGGCGTTCATCGACGCGCCGGTTCGCACCTACTCGGCGGGCATGAAGGGACGGCTGGGGTTCTCCATCGCCGTCCACATCGATCCCGACGTCATGCTCCTGGACGAGGTGCTGACCGTGGGCGACGCCGCCTTCCGTGCCCGTGCCGGGTCAATCCTCGACCGCCTTCGGGAGAACCACAAGACCATCTTCCTGGCGACCCACAGCCTTGACATGGTGCGAAAGTCCTGCACCCGGGCGATCTGGCTGGAGAAGGGGAAGATCCGGCTTGAGGGTCCGGCGGAAGAGGTGGCCAGGGCGTACCAGTCGGAGACGGGGGGCTGACGACTCCAGGACGGGGTATCCTGCTCCCTTTGTGACGTGAGCCACCCATATGACATGGCCGATGAGGGGTAGGACTGGCAGGCGGGAAGTGCGGGCTACTTGACGCCGAAAATCTTGAAGCCACTGATCCTTATCTTGTTGTCGTGGAAGACGCGATTTCCGTTGAAGTCGAGTCGAATCCTCGGCCCGTTGCCGTTTTCGAACACCAGATAGTCGTCGGGTCGCGGCTCGGAGATGCTTCGTGCCAGAGCATCCACGCTCTTGCCGAATGTCCCGGCGATCACGGCGTAGACTCTCCCAGCAAACATGACCTCGACAACCAGTGTCGGAAAGCTCTGAGTCGCCGGCGGTAACGCCAGCTCGAGAACCCCGTTGGGCCCCATGTCCTTGTCGAAGCTCCTCAGGGCCAGATCGCCCTCAGATGTGAACTCGAAGATTCCTTCGCGCGCGTCGAGGGGCAGGACCACGCTCTTCCTCAGGTTGGCCCTATCGATGACGGCCAGGAGCTGCTTGTTGGCCTCCGCCGGATTGAACACCGGGGGGAGTGAGAGGCCGCCCTGAAGTGCCGTGTACGGATGAAAGGGATAGACGCAAACGGCTCGGCTCTTCAAGAACTTCTCGCCCTCGATGGCGATGGACCTGGGTATTCCAACCTCGTACCCGTTGCGATAGACAATGTCCGGTGCCACCCCTGTCAGATAGGCCAGGTAGTGAGGGATGCTGGCAGATTTCGGCAGACTCGGGTAGGCGATGAACGAGGAGCCAGCCATGAGTATCGGCGATGAATCCGCCTGAGTCAGCTCCAACGGCGTCCCGTCGTTGGTGGTGACGGCCTTGAAGCTGACATACTGGTCAGAAGGGAACTTTTGGTTACCTTCCGGCCACTTGAAGTCGCGATACGGCTGAAGCTCCTGTTTGAGCCGAAACGGCTTCCCGGCGGCAAGCTTGATCTTCTTGTAGCGGACGACGCGCTCGGCAACCGCTTTGGCCACGACCCAGGACATGCCTTCTGCGGGATGAGGTTCGTCGAAGGCCTGGTACCAGTACATGAGCGGATAGTCCATTCGCGCCTTCATGGCCCGTGGGATGATGTCGGTCACGATCTCGACATCGGCCTCCAGCAGCTCCTTGTACAGGCGGAGCACTCCTGGATTGAACACCTCGCCGGAAGGCAGCGACGAGAAGAGGTCTGGCACGATCTCTCCCTTGTAGGGGATTCTGACGAGGAGCAGATCGACGCCACGCTTCTCAAGATACTTCTTGAACCCAACGACAGACTTGACAAAATCAGGATGATACACGTCCTTGGCCTGCACGCGGCCGGCGGAGAAGAAGCTATCGCCGATCCACTTCTGGGCCTTGAGCCGGAACTGCTCGTCGTACTCGTTCACGTAGATCTGCGTGGCGGAATACCACCGGTCCCAGTCGTTGCCGTGCTGAGAGAGCTGGCTGTTGACCTGCCTCAAGTCGTCGGCGATCGCCTTCGATCTGACCCGACGGGCATCAACGTCGACCTCGCCCAAGGTGACGGTCTCCCGGGGGGTCGTCGAATCCTCCTTGAAAGCGATCCGGGTTGGTTCCGAGCCGAAGCTGCTGATCGTCGTGATGTGCTCCGCGAAGTAGTGTGGAAGGCCGAACTCAATGATGTCGTCGGCTTGCTGCACCTGCTTGACCGCCTGGGGCACTCTCTGGAACGGCCTGACCACCACCCTGACGCGGTCCCCCACGCGGTGATGAGCTTCGGGTGCGAGCTTGCGGTCAAAGAACCCCGGGATCACGAGGATGGCAGCCCTCTCAATGGGTTCGCCGGCGATGATCATCTTGTTCTCGATCTTCGCAGTGTAGTAGCAGTCTGGGTAGTCCGATGTTTCGGGCCGGGGCAGGGCGGACACCTTGACGAGGGTGCCCTCCACCGTGGTGAGGTTCTCGGGTTCCTGCCCGGCCTTGCCCTGATGGTCCACGCTTGCGGGACGAGCTACGGATGTCTTTTCCTGGGGTTGCGGGACTGGTTGGTGGCCAATGACCGGGACTTTGGCCCAGCCGCCCGGAGCCTCGGTGAATTCGCGACTTGTGAAGCACCAGATGACAAGCTTCTTGCCGGCTAGGCTATCTTGCCGCCGCATGAGGCTGATCCGGGCCGGTGTGGCACCAGACCCCCGGATGCTCACCAGGTCGACCGGAAACCCCAGCTCGGCTGCGAGCTGATCAGGCAATCCTGCTGCGGTGGCTTGCATGTCCCCGCCCGCATTGAAGATCAGATTGTGGCTGTCACCCAGGAGAACCACCGGACTCTCTCGCCAGGACTCCACGGGCGAGCCATCAGGCCCGCTGACGACGAAGACCTTGAGCACCTCTCGCGAGAGTGAGGGGTCGTCCAGAAAGCCCCACAGGTCGCCCTTGATCGGGATGCTCTGCTCACGGATGACGTACCGCTGCTTGGGGATGGAGGCCAGCCAGGGACGGCTGAGGAGGGCGGCCTTGATGTGCTGGGCAACAAAGCGGACCGCACGCGGGGACCAATGCGTGTCCTGGCGGCAAAAAATGGCCCCATCCGGGCCATCCCGGTGGGCCAGCATCTCGTCTGTCAGATCCAGGACAGTGACACCGGCGCCGCGGAGGATGGCGTAGAACTCCTGGAGGGTGCGGTCGAGTCGCGGCGGCGCTTGGCCCGGGGCTACACTGACGACGCCGGAGACCTTGTCGGGATAGATGACCGCTTTGGCGGGGACCGGAACCATGATCAGCTCGATGCCCGCGGCCTTGAGTTGGGCCGCGAAGTCGAGGATGGCGGGGAGGGGGTTGGCGTTCTTCGGATTGACGCTGTGACTGACCTTGGCGGCGTCTGCGCCCCAGAACCTACCGGCACCCAGGCTCCGTAACTCCGGCCCGTAGAAGAGCCAGCCGTCCTTGCCCTTGAGGGTGTTCTGCTTGGCGGCTCTCAACTCGGTAGCCCTGGCGGCCAGGTCGCGAGCGAATGCACCGGCCATGTCGCTTGTGGCAGGCGACTCCGAGCCCCGGTCAGGCACCGCCGTTGACGCCTGGGTCCTGGAACCCGGGGAGGTGGAGCTTCCTGCGGACGCTGAAATCGCAATGGAGTCTGCCCAGTAGCTGGAGAGCAGGAACAGCCGTTCGTCATCGAGCTCGACGCGATTGACCGAGCCGTAGTGGCTCTCCGCTTCCTTCCAGGGCACCAGATTCAGGACAACGTGCTGGCCGACCCGGTAGCCCGAGACCGGCTCCAGCTTGTTGTCACGCATTCCCCAGGTGAAAACCACGACTTCGTTGCCGATCTTCGCGGCAGGATCGAGCGTCCTTACGGTATCCAGATGGATCGCGAGGACGCAGTCCTTGTAAGGGACCGACCCAGGCTGGGGCACCTGGCCGATCTGGCGGACAGTCCCGGTGACAGCGATGCGAACTGCCGTCGTCGGCAGGGGCGAGTCGCCTGACTCCATTGCAGATGCCATGGCGACCAACCCCAGGGAAGCGCCGCTCACCAGCACGATTGACGCTACCGCCGCAACACTGATCTTGACCGCTGTGAGCTTGCCCATGTCTGTGGCTGTACCTCCTCTCTCGTGGCGAGAGGGCCTTGACGCTTGTCTTCGCCAGAAAACGGGGTGTGGGGCCCGGCCGATGCGCTACTTAACGGTGACGACGGCCTTGAACTCGCCCTTGTTGTCAGCGGTGTCCTTGTCGTTGACCCCGAGGAAGAGGCGACCGGTGTGGATCACCCGGACTGAATGCTCCTGGCCGACCACGAAAGGTAGGCCGTTTCTTCCGACCTTGCCGATCAGTGCAGCATAAGCCGCCTTGGGTGTGACGCGGTAGTCGTTCCACTCCGGGCGGCTGTTGATGCCGTCAGGCCCGCCAGAATCGGTCGGGTTGGCGAAGACCTGACCACTTGCCTTGACTGTGATGACACTGTTGGCTTCGATGTCGAGGCCAGTGTCTGTCCAGGTCTGGTTGCCGGGAACACTCAACGCCCCAGGCAAGGGCTTCTTGGCACATGCGAATGTCGCGGTCGCGAGCAGGACTGCGAAGAGGACGGCAACACCTCGAAAATTCTTGGCCGGCATGATAGGAACCTCCCAATGCGCCGGCCCGCTGGCAGATTCTGCCGACGGGCAGGTGCCGCGCATTCTAGGAGCCTGTCGGTGAAATGGGAAGCTCTGCGCGCCGGGGGCTTGCCGGGTGTAGGCAAGGCGCGGGGAGGCCGGCGATACAGGAGCATCGTGGCCGACGAGTCACGCCGTATGCACCCAGCCCGTGCGCGCTGGCCTTCCGCTTGCTCCGACAGGCTCCTGCACTCACTGGAGGTCGAAGGCCAGGAGCAGAGAAGGCTGGAGATCGCTGTCGGCAGGACCGCGGAGGTCGTTGTTTTCGCCGTTGTGGAGCATCGAGGGGCCAGCTGTCACGGCTTGCGTTGACAGCCTCTTCCCACTGACCTAGGCTGGGTTCAGGGCCAAGACGAGGGGCCTCGAAGGGCTTTTTGGGGTGGCAACTCCCTTTCCGCAGTTCGAGGGCAAGTACGAGATCATCACCAAGCTCAAAGAGGGCGGGATGGGTGCTGTCTACAAGGTGCGCCACCGTCTCCTGGACGAGGTCCGCGTCATCAAGCTCATCCGGCCCCAGCTCGAATCCGACGAGGCAATCCGCGCCAGGTTCCTGCGCGAAGCTCGCACGGCGGTCCGTCTTCGCCACCCCAACATCGCTCAGTTCTATGACTTCTCCATGGACGACGAGGGCAACGCTTTCCTCGTCATGGAGTTCATCGAGGGGATCACGCTCGAGGAGCTGTTGGCGCGTGTCGGTCCGCCCCCCCTGCCGCTCGCCCTCGTGATCGCCGTGCAGTCGCTGCAGGCGCTTGGCTACCTGCACCGGCGCAATGTCATCCACCGCGACATCTCGCCCGACAACCTGATGCTGTCCAGGGACGACGAGGGGCTGCCGCTCGTCAAGCTGATCGACCTCGGCATCGCCAAGGTGCTGGAGGAGGAGGGGCACAGCCAGGTCAACCGCCGCGGTCTCACCGGGACCGGGATGTTCCTCGGGAAGGTGCGCTACGCGTCCCCGGAGCAGTTCCACGCCCAGGAGGGCGTGACGATGGATGCGCGCAGCGATCTCTACTCCTTCGGCCTGGTCCTCTACGAGCTGCTGACCGGAAGGCACCCGGTCCGCGGATCGAGCGTGCCGTCTTTCATCGCCGGGCACCTCTTCCACCCCCCCGTGCCGTTTTCGGAAAGCGACCCCGAGGGACGGATCCCGGGCGATCTTCGCGAGGTCGTGTTGCACGCCCTGGCCAAGGGGGCGGACGCCCGCATTCCGTCCGCCGAGGCCTTTGTCAGGGCGCTGGCACCGATCAGGGACCGCTACCCCTTGAGCCCGGAGGAGGCGGTGGTGACGCTGGACGGCGTCACTGCCGTGTTCACCGAAAAGACCCAGGTTGGCCGGAGTGGCAGCACCCAGGCGCGCCTCGACCGCCAGTTCGGCATTGCACCGACGCCTGTCCCCACTCCCGGCTCAGGTCCCGGGCCGAGGGACGGTACGCCGCCCGCTGGCTCGGCAGCGTTCCCGGTCGCGCCTCCTCCTGAGCGGCCCCGGAGCCCGGGAGGGGATGTCTTTCCGGCCAAGGCCTCCGCGAGGGCCGACGACACGAAACCCATGGCGTTCCTGCAACCGGAGCCGGAGACTCCACCGCCGCCGGCAGCGGTCTCGGCAGGCAGTCAGGACACGCGGGTGCTGGTCATCCCCGGTGCCGGTGTGCCGCGGGCCGCGTCGCTCGTCCGGGCGGCCCAGGAGCTGATCGAGCAAGGCCGCTGGGGGGAGGCGCTGGAGCGTCTCTCCAGTGCCCTGAGCCTGGACCCGGAGAACCTCGACGCGAAGACCCTGCGCACCCGGGCTGAGCAGGTGCTGACAGCGGAGGCCGAGCGAGCCCGACGCGCCTCGGCCCTGGCCGCCCATGCCAACCGCGTTGAGGAGATGCTTGGGGCCGGCCAGCTCGATCAGGCACGCCTGGGGATCGAGTCGGCCATGGCCGATGTGGGACGCGACGAGGCGCTCGACTCCTTGCTGGAACGTCTCGTGGCCGCCGAAGCCACCCAGGCCGAGAGCTTGGGCCGTCAGGCCGAGGCCGCGATCCTCGACGGCGATCCCGAAGCCGCGGTGTTGGCGGTGCAGCAGGCCATCGCCCTGTGCCCGGACAACGATGCCCTTCGGGCCCTTCTGAAGCGGGCCGAGGATGCATGCGAACGGTGGCGCCAACTGGCGGCGGCGGTGGCCGAGATCGAGAGCGCGCTCGGGCGGCAGGACCTGCCTGCCAGCCGGGATGCTCTCGATCGGGCACTGGGGTGCTTCGGAAATGACCCGGCGCTTGAGGGCGCGCGCAAGCGTGTGGAGTCCGCCGAGAGGCAGGCCACGGCCAGGGAGGTCTCGGGGCTCGTGTCCCTGGCGAGGAAGCATCTGGACGAGGGCCGTCACCCCGATGCCCGCGAGGCCGCCGCGCGGGCCTACGAGCTCCTGCCGGCGAGCTGGGAGGTCGCGGCGGCCCTCGCCGACATCAAGGCCGCCGAGGAGAAACGTGCCGCCGAGGCCCGAGCGGCCGAGGAAAGTCGGCTCGCGGCGGAACGAGCGGCGGAAGAGGAACGGGTTGCCGCAGAGCGGGCGGCCGAGCAGAGACGGGCCGATGTCCAGCGCGCCGAGGCGGCCGGGAAGATCCGCGAGCAGGTCTCATCGGGCGAGCTGGAGGCCGCCGGGCGGGCCCTGGCCGAGATCCGCGCCTCGCTCGGCGAATGGCCGGACCTGGCGGCGGTAGGTCAGGAGCTCGACCGTGCTCGGGTTCGCCAGCGTGAGGAGCGCACCTCCGCGTTGCTCGTGGAAGCGAGGCGGCTCGCCGACGAGCGCGACTTTGAGGAGGCCGAGGCCAGGCTCGGGGAGGCCGACGTACTCTCGCCTCGGGATGGACGCGTCCTGCAGGCAACGGTCGAGGTGCGAGCCAAGGCTCGGAAGCACCGGGACCAACAGGAGAGGGCCAGGGCCGTCGCGGATGAGGTGGCTGCGATTGGCGTCGCGCTGGACGCGGGTGAGCTCGGCAAGGCCGCGGCGCAATTCGACGCGGCGATCCGAAAGCTCGGCGACCGGCCAGAACTCGCCGCCATGCGTCGCCGACTCCACGAGGCACGCCGCGCGGAGCACGAGCGCATCACTGCAGAGAGGAAGGCGCCCCGGGCCTCTCGCAAGCAGGAGAGCCTGGCCTTCGAGGACGGGCAGACGATGCGCATCGTCCGCGAGGAGGCAGTTCCACCGGCCGGTGGGGCGGCCGTAGACGAGAGGTCCGAGGTCCTGGATCGCGACACCGAGCCGCTGGCCGTGGGCTCCCTCGAGTCGGTCGCCGAGCCTGCAGCTCCCGTTTCCGGGGTCGCAGGGCCGGAACGCGCCAAGCCCGAGATCTCTGCGGAGTCGACGGTGCCGCCGGTCACGCCGGAGTCGCAGAAGCCTCTGGATGCCGTCTCATCTGGGCTCCTCGACTCGGCCCCATCGGAAGCGCCGGCTACGGCACAGGAGCCTGCCAGGGTGCCCCCGGCCCCCAGGCAGAGACCGAGACCGGCTCGTCCGGCTGCTCCCGAACGCGTCAGACCGGCCCCGCTTGTCGTGTCGGC
>Ga0116171_10002904_pt1 | contig 16011 bp, 10 predicted proteins | sample AD_JPNHW2_MetaG_FD_89798 | JGI IMG/M metagenome (GOLD analysis project Ga0116171, IMG submission 89798) | Active sludge microbial communities of municipal wastewater-treating anaerobic digesters from Japan - AD_JPNHW2_MetaG | ecosystem: Engineered > Bioreactor > Anaerobic > Digestate | place...
CTCTGCGGTAAATTTTCTTCTACTTTTCATGACAATAAAATTAATGATTTTTACACTTTAACTCATTGTCCTAATTTCGGGGTCCATTATAACAATCCAAATTTACAAGTATTTCGTATTGCTCATCCATATTATCATCATGATTTGAAACCTATGATTAATAAAGTATCTGACAATTGGAGCGACAATTATTATCTCTATACAAATTCATTAGGTTTTAAAGACTTTTATCCAAAAAAAATAAAATACAAATCACAAAATCGAAGAATTTTATTCATCGGCGACTCCTTTACTGAAGGAATAGGTTGCCCTGTTGAAAATACATTTTATGGTCTTATATCTCTTGCTCTCAGAACGGACTCCATTGAGATTTTAAATGCAGGTGTTTCGAGTTATTCTCCTCATCTATATTACTTAAAAACAAAATACTTGACAGAAGAAAAGCTATTAGATTTTCAAGAATTGTATGTTTTTATTGATATTAGTGATATCATCGATGAAATGATCTATGAAAATTACAAACCAACCCCGATTCCTACCAATAAAATTAAAAATTTCTTATTAAATTATGAAAAAAAACACTCGGCAATAATGTTCATTTTCAACAATATAAAAAAACACTTCATCAGCAATAAAACTATTATTATTAATACAAAAAACGTAGTAATAGATGATGCAGACTATAAACACAAAGAGAAGTGGACCTCAATGGAATATTATTATAAAAAATGGGCAAGGTTTGGAGTAGAATATGCAAAACACTATATGCAAAACTTAGTTGAACTATGCAATTCCAGAGGTATAAAGATGAAAATTGTAATTTACCCCCACCCTTTTCAAATCTCACAGCATATAATAATAGACAGGCAAGTGGAAACCTGGACCAAATTTGCCGCTGATAACAAAATTGAAATTATAAATTTATATCCGGATTTTATGAAAGAAGATCCAGATAAGGTTATTAATAAGTATTTTATTCCGGGAGATATTCACTGGAACTACCTCGGACACCAGATCGTTGCAAAAAAAATCCTGGATAATATTAACTAAATCCTAATTCCCCGCCCTGATAGCTACCACAGGGTCAAGTTTCGAGGCCATATAGGCAGGAATATAACCAGAGATGAGGCCAATTAAAACAGAAACCGATATCCCTAAAATAATATTTCCCATGGTAAGCGACAAACCCATGTCGAAGGCTCCGGACACAATCAGTATTCCTGAATATACAAGCAATAAGCCAAATAATCCCCCTATTATGCACAGGATTATCGCTTCAAATAAAAACTCACATAAAATAAAATAGTTTTTTGCCCCTAATGACTTCTTTATTCCGATCAGATTTGTACGCTCCCTTACAGAAACAAACATAATGTTAGCGATTCCAAATCCCCCCACCAGTAATGAAAAACCACCGATAATCCACCCCGCCAAAGACAGGACACTAAATAAACTTTCAAATCCGTTGGTGAGAATATCCGTTTCATTAATTGAAAAATTATCCTCGCTGCCCGGCTTTAACTTCCGTATCGACCGCATAACTCCGGTTAGTTCATCAATAGCCTCTTCATTGGAGCATCCTGGTTTTGCCTTAACAATAAGGGTCGGGCCATATTCTTCGTTATTAATGTCGATAACATTTCTGGCAAAGTTAATAGGCATTACGGCCTGATAATCTGCAGAATTACCAATTAAATCCTTGCCTTCTTTCTCAAAGACGCCAATGACCTCAAGTTTCCGTCCAAAAACCTTGATTCTTTTACCCATGGGATCCTGATTTTCAAAAAGATTTTCAGCAATATCATTTCCGATAATAATTACGTTTTTGCCGCTGGCCGATTCCTGCTGCGTAAAATAACGTCCTTCGCTTAATTTCACAGGAAAAACTTTGTCATAATCATGCGAAATGCATGAAACCGAAATATCATCAATGCTTCGGTCCAGGTATGTCAGCGTTTTACTGGCCGAAATCATGAATGTTGCCGCCGATATACTGTTTGATCGTTTTACAACTTCTGTAAGATCCGTATATTTCGTTTCAGGACGATTAAAATATTTCCACCAGGGATAATCATTACCAAACGACCATGGCCATTTTTGAATAAAAAGAACATTGTTGCCAAGGGATTCAATATTTTTACGAATGGTAATTTCAAGGGAATCAACCACAGTAAAAACCGATATTACGGCAAAAATACCAATAGTTATCCCGAGTAATGACAGAAATGTACGAAGTTTATTTACAATAATTGATTGAAATGCAGAAAGAAAACTTTCTTTAAGCAGCTTTATAAAAAGTATCATTTAATTTTTGTTAAAACAGTAACAATGTCACACCACCATCGTTTAAGTCAGTTTAATATGAGTCCGTTTATTCGCTATAAAATTATAAAAATCATTTGTATGGTAAACTGTTTAATTTGAATTTATTGATTAAACCCTTAAAAACGACACAGATTTGACAGAAAACCCACAAATATAATAATAAAAATAAAAATTTTTTTCATATAAATTACCGACATTTGCACGACCTATTACGCTCAAAACGATGGATAAAATCAATAACGCTTTAATCTCAGTTTATCATAAAAAAGGCCTCGATGAAATCATCGGGATTTTAAAATCATTAGGAATAAAAATATTTTCAACCGGTGGAACCCTCGATTATATAAAAAGTATTGATCCTGATGTCGTTTCTGTTGAATCGCTCACAGGATACCCATCACTCTTTGGCGGAAGGGTTAAAACATTACACCCGAAGGTTTTCGGCGGCATTTTATATCAGCGCGACAATGATTCTGATGTGCAACAGGCTAATGCATCAGGAATTCCACCTATTGATCTGGTAATTGTTGATTTATACCCTTTTGAAGCCAGCGTAGCTTCTCAAGCCAATGAAGAAGAAATAATTGAAAAAATAGATATTGGCGGTATTTCTTTGATCCGGGCTGCTGCTAAAAACTTTAAGGATGTAGTAATTATACCTTCTGCTGAACACTATGAAAAATTTCAGAATCTCCTGACAGAAAAAAAGGGCTTCACCTCCATCGAAGATAGAAAATATTTTGCGGCTCAGGCGTTTAATGTTTCTTCGCATTACGACACTGCCATTTTCAATTATTTCAATTCTGATAAAGCCATCAATGTATTTAAAAAAAGCTACCCTGCCTCCACTGAACTCCGGTATGGTGAAAACCCTCATCAACAGGGAACTTTTTATGGCAATTTAAGTGAAATACTTGAACAGCTTCATGGAAAAAATATTTCCTATAATAACCTTGTTGATATTGATGCTGCTGTAAATTTGATTTCGGATTTTCAGGACACAACTTTTGCAATTTTAAAACACACCAATGCTTGTGGCGTTGCCAGCCGCGAAAAGCTTATTGATGCCTGGAACGATGCACTGGCCGGCGATCCCGTATCTGCCTATGGCGGTGTGTTGGTAACCAATCGGAAAATTGAAAAGGAAACCGCAACGGCTATTGACTCTTTGTTTTTTGAAGTACTCATCGCTCCCGATTATGAACAGGAAGCCCTTGAAATTCTTTTTCACAAAAAGAACCGGATTATTCTTAAACTAAAGAATTGTAATTTGGAAACGAAACAATTCAAATCATTGCTCAACGGTGTGATTGTTCAGGACAAAGACATTAAAACCGAAAACGGGGAAGACTTGAAAACGGTTACTTTACTTGAACCCAGCCCTGAAGAAATTGATGATTTATTATTCGCCAATAAAATAGCAAAACACACAAAATCAAACACTATTGTACTTGCTAAAAACCGCCAGCTATTAGGAAACGGAACCGGCCAGACATCAAGGGTGGATGCATTACGCCAGGCAATTATAAAAGCAAAAGAATTTGGAAAAGACCTTCAGGGTGCCGTAATGGCTTCCGATGCTTTTTTCCCCTTTGCCGACTGCGTCGAAATCGCCTCACAATCCGGAATCTGCGCTGTAATTCAGCCCGGAGGTTCCGTCAGAGATAACATTTCCATCGAATTTTGCAACAAAAACAATGTTTCGATGGTTTTTACAGGAATCAGACATTTTAAACATTAAAATAAACCTGATATGGGATTATTATCACTTTTCACAAAAGAAATTGCAGTAGATCTCGGAACTGCCAACACAATCATAATATACAATGATAAAATTGTGGTTGAAGAACCATCAATCATTGCTGTGAACCTTGTCACGGGAAAAACCGAAGCAGTAGGTAAAAAAGCTATGATGATGCACGGCAGAACACACCAGAACATCAGAACGATCAGGCCTTTGCGCGATGGTGTTATTGCCGACTTTCACTCCGCAGAAATCATGATAAAGGAATTCATAAAAATGATGAGCAATAAACGTTCATTATTTCCTCCTTCGCTTAAGGCTGTCATCAGTATCCCTTCCGGTATTACAGAAGTTGAAGAACGCGCCGTGCGTGATTCAGCTGAACAAGCCGGAGCCAAAGAAGTACGAATGATTCATGAACCAATGGCGGCGGCTATCGGTATTGGCATTGATGTTCTGGAACCTCATGGCAATATGATTATTGATATCGGAGGCGGCACCAGTGAAATTGCAGTTATTGCACTCGGTGGAATTGTCAATAACAAATCTATCAGAATTGCCGGTGATGAATTTAACCAGGATATTGAAGAATACTTGCGAAAACAACACAACATGAATGTCGGAGAACGGACAGCCGAACAAGTAAAAATTGAAGTCGGGGCAGCATTGCCGGAAATTGATAACCCCCCACCCGACTTTGCCGTTCATGGTCGTGATATGCTTACTGGTATTCCCAAAGAAATAATGGTCAACTATGCTGAAATAGCTCATGCATTAGATAAATCTGTTTCAAAAATTGAAACTGCTGTTTTAAATGCACTGGATATGACGCCGCCTGAACTTTCCGCGGATATTTTTCGTACAGGTATCTATCTTGCCGGCGGCGGCGCATTATTACGTGGCCTAGATAAAAGACTACATATGAAAACAAAATTAACCGTTCATATTGCCGAAGATCCTCTTAAAGCCGTGGCTCGTGGCTCTGCAATTGCACTTAAGAATTTTGACAAATTCCCGTTCCTTATCAAATAATATTTTGAAATTAACTTCTGACGGAAACGCTCCATAAGTAAATTATCCTAATGCGACCCCTACTCCAGTTTCTAATCAAACATTATAATTTTTTCCTGTTTGTCATTCTGGAATTTTTTGCATTTTTTTTAATTATTAAAAGCAATTATTACCAACAGTCTGTTTTTATTAATTCTTCAAATTCTTTCAGCGGAGGTATTTATAAAACAAAAAGTAATATTACCGATTATTTTTCACTTAAAATTACAAATAAAATTCTTGCTGAAGAAAATGCTCTTCTCAGAAATTCAATGCAAAACGCCTATTTAAAAACAAATAATAAAATCTTTGTTGTCAATGATACAATGTACCAGCAACAATATGAATATGTGGAAGCAGCAGTGATTTCTAACTCTTTTAACAGGATTAATAATTACCTTACTTTAAATAAAGGTTATAATCAGGGTTTGCGAAAAGAAATGGGAGTTATTACTTCCCAGGGAGTGGTGGGCATTATCAAAGATGTTTCTGCAAATTTCAGCACAGTAACATCAGTACTTCATTCTAAATCAAAGATATCGGCAAAAATCAAAAAAAATAATTATATAGGAACCGTTGTTTGGGAAGGTGGCGATTACCGTATGGCGACTTTAAAGGATATTCCCACACATGTTAAAATTTCTTCGGGTGATACCATTGTTACAAGTGGGTATTCTTTGATTTTCCCGGGGGATATAATGATAGGCACCATTTATCTTTATGATATAAATAAAGGAAATGATTTTTACGATATTAAAATCCGGCTAACAACTGATTTTAATAAAGTTTCATATGTCTATGTTGTAAAATCCCTGATGAAAGACGAACTTGAAGCACTTAAGGCAAAATCTCAGAATGACTAACATTATTTTTAGAAACATATTACGATTTATTGTCCTGATATTATTTCAGGTACTGGTGTTTAATAACATACATGTATTTTCATATATCACGCCTTTTGTTTATATTCTGTTCGTATTATTGCTCCCTTTCGAAACCCCAAGATGGTTATTACTGGTTTCTTCTTTTGCGCTGGGAATAACTTTGGATATGTTTTCCGACACAGGCGGCATACATGCGGCATCAACTGTTTTTATTGCATACCTGAGACCCTGGATTCAAAATGTTGTTTCTTCGAGGCAGGAATACGAACCGGGAATTCAGCCGGGAATAAAAAATCTTGGATTCAGATGGTTTTTCTCGTATTCGCTAATTCTTGTTTCAATACATCATATTTCCTTATTTTACCTGGAAATATTCAGGCTGTCAGATTTCTTCCAGACACTGTTTCATGCTTTGCTTAATGTGATATATACGATGGTATTTTTGATAATTATCCAATACCTGTTTTACAGAAAATAAAATGCAAAGCGCTTTTTATTTACCCTTTAACTCTATATCATCTTCCAGCTTTTCATCAAATTTCATGTTCTGTATTTGCCATGTCTGATTAGGCTTGTACAAAATAAAAGTTATTTTTAAGGGCTGCCGGTCATATTTCAGCATATAATTGAACATCATATAACTGTCATTGAGCACAATTTTTTCAATCAATTCATATCCGTAATACTGACCTAAAAGAGCGATACCCTTTTTAAGTTGCATTTTTATTCCTTCCTGTTGTGTTTTTTCATTACTTAACCATTTATTGGTCGTAAAAAAATAATCAACTGCCGCATCCGACCCCTGTTCCTGAAAAAGCTTAAAAAAATGTTCTGTAACGTCCTCTGGTTTATCTTGTGAAAATGCCAGACCCGGAAAGGTAAAAGTTAAAAAAACTAAAACGATTAAAGTACTGATTCGTATGTTCATATCTTTTGATTTTGGAATATATCCGTTAAATAATTAATTTCATCGTAAAAATATTTTATTTTTTTTTACTTTTTAATAGTTTTTTCATTTTTATTTTTAAATTTGTTTGCTGATACAAATGTTTAATATTGTAATAAAATTAACATAAATGCGTGAAAATAAATATTTGTTTTGAATTTACATCTGAATTTTTTTCAGGAATATAAGTTTTAACATTCTGAAATAAAGTTCGGTCATCAAAGCAACTGTTTTGGTTTATATATTGTCCTAATTAAAATCAAATCCTAATATAAAAAAAACTTCAATACATGAAAAATAAAATTCTGCTTTTAATCCTATTCGTTTTTTCAATTAGCTGTTTTGCACAAACAAATGAAAACAAAGAGAAATTTTTCAAGACAACAATTAAAAACATCACGCTAAATGTTCCGATGGGTTTTGAAGCAATTCAAAATCAGGATGGCTTTTTACACAAAGGAAGCGCATCAACGCTGATGATCAACGAAGTATCCAATTCACCTTTCAGCTTTTCAGCTTCTTATTTCGATGCAAAAAATCTGGAAAAAGACGGGGCAAAACTTATTGAACAGCAAAATGTAAAGACCGCATCAGGAATGGATGCCATTTTATTCACACTTAGCTTATCAATTAAAGGTCAAAATGATAATCCACCGGTTGATTTTGAACGTATGATTTTGTTGACGGGCAATGATAATAAAACTATTTGCATCGTTGCAAATTACCCTGTTATGATTAAAAAGCTTATCCAGGAAACCTTGAAATCTTCGATGTTATCAGTTGTTATAAATTAATCTTATCAATAGCATGAAAAAAGTTTACATTTCAGCAATTCTGTTTCTAATACTTGTTCCCACTTGCCTTTTTTCTCAAACTGATACCTCCACATATCATGTACGATGGCATACAGAGAGCCAGGATATGTGGGGACCTAACGGACAGGCCTTTACAATGGACACATCCATCAATCTTTTTGATGTTAACCAGGCAGATGTGGTAACTGCAGGTTCTATTACAAATATATTTGGCGGAGATTTTGGCGCTGAGTTGGCCATTGATTATTGGCTCAGATTGGGGTCTAATTTCAATATTGAAGGATTCACAACAGGTTGGGTGGATGTCAATTACCCAACTATTATTAACTTGTATTATCCTGACAGCCTGGCCTTTAATCCAGGTCAGACAATTACTATTGCATCTAATTACCAGGTAGATACCGGGTGGTACTTAAAGTCTCAATTTCCAACATCAGGTCACATATCCTTTGACTTTTATTTCGGATTCAATATTGATGTTGATGCCACAATATGTATCTGGAGTTGCACTTCTTTTGATGTATTTGAAGTTGGAATACCTTTAGACACCACTTTACTTTTTGATATTTCTGACAGTAACGGCGTTGCCTCCATAACATACCCCTGGTATGATCCGGTTCAGGGATTTTATTTTGCCCACGATACTATTTTACCTCTTATTTTTAACAATTTGGGGGGAATTGGTCTCAGCGGAATGATTACACTACCTTATGTTGAAACTACCGACCATATGCATACCAATGACAAGTGTCTTTATGCACACGGCGACAGTGCCTTCATGTGGTTCGATCTTGACATTCTTACTTTTCTTGGCGCCTTTGATCCCAGCCTCGACTCAATTCTTGATTTACTTAATGGATCTTTCGATATCGGAGGAGGGATATCTATTGATTATAGTTTGTTGACCATGGACCTTTTGGTAACAAGCTACATGGTCCAGGATTTTTCATTCTGTCCGACTATCTGGGCTAACCTTACTTTCCCCTCAGCATACCAATATACAGAAACCATTCCCGGAAGTGGTACCGTTGTTCATTCCGGTAACGGCAACAGCATTACTTTTCAGGTTGATCATGACCTGAATTTAAAACTACCATGTACAATGCCGGCTTTATTACCGGCGTATGTCAAATTTTCGATGGACAATAATTTCAGGAACCACACATGGGACAGTATCACATTTACATTTGTTCTGACAGCCTTTACATTTACATTAAATCTGCCTTCTTTCCCCATATTACCGGATTTTTGTATTCCTGAATATTGTATTGACATGCCGGTGCCTTGTCCGGAAAAATCATCAGGTAATGACACATGTCTTCAGTTGGTTTGTTTTCCGGAAGTATGCACACCAAACACCACTATTCAACCCGACCAGAGTTACACCATCGGCCCTCTTATCAACCTTAGTATTCCAATTGGATATATCCCCATTACCTGGTTCGACCAAACTTGGGAATTGGCTGATTTTCTACCGGATAACAGCGGGCAGGGCCTCTTTGATACGGTTATGCCGAACCAGTTAATGATGTATCCCAACGGCCCCTTTTCCACTCAGATATCAGGCCCTAACGTTATATGTTTCGGTGATACCAGCGCTATAATTACCGTACATACCATTAATGGAACACCACCATTCACATATGTGTGGAATACGGGTGATTCAACAACCACTTATGCTACCGCTGATAGCATTTCCGTTGGGGTTGGAACCTATAACGTCACTGTTTCTGATGTTAACGGATGTTCCTCAACAAACCAGCTGATTATTTACTATGTAAACCCGGAAATTTTCATCCACCTGACGGGTACAGATATCAATTGTGCCGGAGATAGCACAGGAATGATTGCTGCCCATGTTTGGGGAGGAACACCGGGATATACATACAGCTGGCTGCCTTTTGGCGGAAATACAGATACGGCAGCCAATCTTCCTGCCGGTACTTTTATTCTGAATATTATTGACTCTGTCAATTGCCCGAAATCAGATACAATTACTCTAATCGAATTACATCCTTTACCCCCGGTTAATTTTACGGGCACGCCAACTCAGGGATGTCAGCCGTTGGTTGTGAATTTCAATGAATTCAGCCCGGATCAGGGACAAACGTATGACTGGAATTTCCATGATAGTACTGCACATGATACAACCAAAAACACCATTCATATCTTCACAAATTATGGAGTGTTTGACGTGTCATTAACCGTGGTTTCCATATATAATTGCGACAGCACACTTTATTTACCTGATTATATTACTGTTTATCCCAAGCCTGTTGCTGAATTTTCTGTAGACCCTGCTGTTCTTACTAAAACCCAAGATCCTACCTGGACAGTGTTTTTTGAAGATCTCTCAACATTTACCAATGTCTGGAGCTGGGATTTCAATGATCCGGGATCTGGTGGCGCTAACACTTCCGGCCTGCAATCCCCCGCCCACTCTTTTTCTGCAGAGAACTTCTTTTATGTTTCATTGATTGTTACTTCCGATCATGGATGTAAGGACACCGTGGTACATAAAGTTGAAATTATTGATGATGTACTTGAATTTGAAAACGTGTTTACCCCAAATAATGATGGATTTAATGATGTTTTTGAAATTAAAAATATTGAAAAATATCCTGAAAATAAACTCACCATTTTCAACCGTTGGGGTGAAAAAGTCTTTGATACTTATCATTACAGAAACACCTGGAATGCAGAGGGTATTCCGGAGGGTGTTTATTATTATATTTTCGATTCAGGTAACGGAGACAAAACTATTGAAGGAACTGTTACCATAATCAGATAAAATTATTAAATCATGAAACAACTAATAGGAAAAGCTTTACTGAAACTTACTGTGGTTTTCTTTTTTATAAGTATTTCTTATCAATCACAGGCATCAACAATTTTTGCAAACGGCCCGATTCCGTTCAGTACGGTCTGGTCAGCGGATACGGTATTCGTGATTGGAGATATAACTGTTAACACCGGCGTTATCCTTACTATTAATCCGGGTACACACGTGATCTTCAATGGCCATTATAAATTAAATGTGGATGGCTGCCTTCGTGCCGTTGGCAACAGTAATGCAATGATTTATTTTACTATCAGCGACACCACCGGATTTTCAAATATATCATCAAATAATGGCGGGTGGTATGGTATCCGGTTTAATAATAACACAAGCACGGATACTTCAAAACTTGTTTATTGTAATCTTTCATATGGTAAAGCAAATGGTTCAACCGATGATGCAAATGGCGGAGCATTGTTTATCTATAACTCCTCCAAAATTATTGTTTCAAATTGCACTTTTGACCATAATATGGCAAAAACAAACGGAGGAGGTATTTATATCAGAAAATCAACTGCCAGAATTTTATTTAACCAACTGACCAACAACAAATGTTCAAGCGGAGGTGGTATATATATCAGTTCGGGGGCACCTTCTGTTTATAATAATACTTTTATTTCAAATTATGCCAGTAATGGTGGCGGCGGCATTTTCTGTACTGATACTACTTTAGCCAAAATAAACGGAAATCTGATCCGGCACAATCTGGGCCTTTTAGGGGCAGGGGTCGGATGTTTTAATGCCAGCCCTACATTTTTTAATAATACTATTATTTTTAATAAAGCCACACATGGCGGCGGATTATCATGTATAGGCACAGGTTTTAATACCAACCCTACATTCAAAAACACCATTCTATATAGCAATACAGCTTCAGGAATCGGAAGCCAGGTTGCTCTTATGACGGATATTTGTGATCCTAATTTTACATACTGCGATATAAAAGGTGGCTCTGCCGCCTTTGGTATTCAGGGAACGCAAACCTATACAGGACAATATCTTAACAATATTGCCTTACTGCCCAAATTCGAAGATACCGTTAACCATAATTATTTAATTAAACAAACATCGCCGTGTCTTGATGCGGGAACTTCTGACACCACTGGCCTCAAGCTTTTAAACGTTGATATTGCAAATAATCCGCGTATTAATATTAACCGTATAGACATCGGAGCCTATGAACGCCAACAGGCTACTACCGTTTGCGGTACGATCACACAAAACACCACTTGGAATGCAGATACGGTAAAAGTTAATTGTAACATTATCATCAACAATGGTATTACCTTAACAATTGCGCCAAAGGTTATTGTTCAGTTTCAGGGATTATACTCAATTACGGTAAATGGAAGAATTCTGGCGAATGGCACTCAATCCGACAGTATTATTTTTACACCTAAAAATACTGCTTCAGGTTGGTCAGGCATTATATTTAACAACACAGCTGTATCGAACGATACATCAAAGTTTTCGTTTTGCCGGTTTAGCTATGCAAAAAATAATACCGGGTACGGAAGTGTCTTCTTTGTTAAGAATTTTTCAAAAATAAAAATTCTGAATTCCTTGTTCAGATCAAATAATGCATACAGCGGAGGAGCTATATATGCTAAAAATGCCTCATTTTTAATTTCAAATTCTTCATTTCGTTATAATACGGTCAATGCTTCAGTCGGCAAAGGCGGCGCTATTTTATGCGATTCGGTTTCCAACCTTCAAATTATAAAATCATTATTTGCTTATAATACAAGCTATTCTGGAGGCAGTATTTATGCCCAATTCTCTAATCCGGTAATTAAATTGTCAATTATGGCAAATTCAAATGCAACAATTGGCGGCGGCATTACCTGTGATACATCAAATGCCCGGATAATAAATTGCATCATCGCAAATAATTCTGCAACAGATGCCGGAGGTATATATGCTTATCGTTGTCATCCTGATATCATTAATTCAACAGTAACGTACAACAACGCCACAAACGGCGGTGGAGTTAAATTCACCAAATCAATTCCTAAACTCACCAACACCATACTTTACGGCAATGTTGCAACCACCGGAACCCAGGCTTATATCGATGACACATTATGTGCTCCGGAGTTTTACAACTGCGATGTTCAGGGAGATACGACAGCAATGGCAAAAAATGGTTTTACAGGTTTTAACGGACAATATCTTAACAACATAGATACTATCCCGCTGTTTATTGCTCCTCCTGCCGGTACAGGCGTAACATATTCCGGCATAAATGCAAACTGGGGGCTTGACGCATGTTCAAATCTTTATAATAAAGGAAAATCAGATACTACCGGGCTGAATTTGCCCGCTCTTGATTATGGCGGAAATACAAGAATATATGGTAACCGTATTGATATTGGCGCTTTTGAATTGATAAAGCCTCAAATTGATCTTCAACCGGTTTCTACTACTGTTTGTTCCGGTGATACTGCTGTTTTTTCAGTTTCAGTTGAATCAAGTGTAAATGTAACCTATTTATGGCAATATTCCATATTAGGAATTCTATGGAATAATGCTTCAGGTGTCAATAATGATTCTGTTTATATGATCACCAATGTTTCACAGTCACAGGATGGATATTTTTACAGATGTGTAATTTCTGCAGCCTGCACTCAATCCATAAATTCACAAAGTGCGGTTTTACATGTTAGTCAGCCACCGACAATAAATTCTCAGCCGACCAATGTTACCATTTGTCAAAATTCACCTGCCAGCTTTACTGTTAATGCTACCGGAACAAATATAACATATCAATGGCAGCAAGAGCCCAATGGAAGTTCAACCTGGTCAAATTGTACTGGTGCAACTGCAACCCAGGCAACTTATTCAATTACAAATACTCCCTATAACCTTAATGGCTATAAATACCATTGCCTTATTTCCGGAGATTGTAATCCCGACACTATAACAGTTGATGTTCTGCTTACAGTTAAAATGTTGCCTTCCATTAACAACCAGCCATCAAATCAAAGTGCATGTCAGGGCCAGAATGTCACTTTTAATGTTGGTGCTACAGGAACAAATATCACATTACAATGGGAAGAAAGTACCGATGGCGGTTCTACATGGCATACTGCCCCCGGCATATCTACAACTTCTTCATACTCCATTTCCGGTATTACTCCATCTCAAAACGGATACAAATACCGTTGCGTGGTAACAGGAGATTGTACACCTGCTGCGACCTCAAATGTTGTAACGCTTTCGGTCAATACAAGCCCGGCGATTACAGTACATCCATCCACGGCTCACGTTTGTCTGAATTCAGACACCTCATTCCGGGTGGTGGCAACAGGTGGTAATCTGACTTATCAATGGGAAATGAAAGCTCCTGGAGCCACTTCCTGGACTAATGCTACAGGGCCAACTGCCGTATCCGCAATTTATCAGATCGACAATGCACAATATTCAATTGATGGTACTTGGTACCGTTGTCGCGTTCAAAACAGTTGTCCTCCGGCCGTAACATCTGACAGTGCACAGGTATTTGTTCATTCTCTGCCAACGGTATATATTGGCCATGACACTTCAATATATCTGTATAACGAAACAATTGACATTAACGCAGGTGCCGGATTTTCAGCATACCAATGGTCAACAGGAGAAACTACTCAATCCATAACAATAGTTGGAACTGTCGCAGGTATTGGCCCGCATATGTATACTGTTACCGTTACAGACAGTTGGGGTTGTACTGCAACAGATAATATTATTATAAGCGTAATTGATAATACCGGAATCTCATTTATCGATGCGGGCCTGAAAATTCGTATTTATCCAAACCCGGCCAATAACCAACTATATTTTGAACTTGAGAATGATTCCGAACCTGTTAATATCTCTATTACAAATCCTGAAGGTCAGATACTTTACAACAATTCGATAATTACAAAGATTAGCCCTAATGTTATTGATCTGTCGACCTGGGCCAAAGGGATGTATTTTATCACAATTTCATATAAAAACAAGATTTACAAGGAAAAATTCGTAAAATTATAATTTTAAGGAATTAATTATTAACACCAAAGTTTTATAGCGATTTAATCGTTTTATTTTAAATATTTGTATAAATTTTAGCCATTACATATTTTATTTGCGAACTTTTTTTCTTAAATTTGATTGAATGCTTTTTATTGAAACTTTTTCATTATGAATAAATTAACCTGCATTGTAATAAAGGCTTTTTTTATAATTGCCTTTTTATGTTTGAGTTGTAATACATTTTCGCAGGGATTTAGTCAATCACAAAAGGATTCTATACTTAATGCATATGTTACAGTTCCAAATAGCGATATTAGAATTGTTCCACCTGCATTCTTTAAAGGTTTTATAAAGGATGGTAAATTTGGGTTTATGCATGAAGGCGCTGCAGCCTCAATATCTATAGAGGAAATAAAAGGCACACCGTATCCGATTGTTGTTCAAAATATGACAAAAGAATATTTTGAAAGTCAGGGCGTTAAGTTTATCACTAAAGAAAATATCCAGACCAGGCAGCAAAAAGATGCCGTTATTTTTTTGGTAAATTTTTCCGTAAAAAGCAAAGATGGAAACAAAGAGCTTGAATATGAGCGTATGATGTTGTTTACAGGTGATTATAATCATACAATATGGATCAGCGCAAATTACCCGGTAATTGCACGAAAAATGCTGTTTGTTCCTTTAAAAGAAAGTTTATTATCGGTACAATTTGATTAAGTGAAATCGTGATAAAAATGAAAAAATATATACTCATCTTATTTTTATTTGTGCTGGTCACATTGTTCTCTGGCAGCAGGGTGTTTTCTCAAACACATGTTGTCACCCACAATGTTGACTGGGTTACCCACGACCAGAACATGTGGGGACCTAACGGCAGTCCATTCACTTTGAATATGGACATTGACCTGTTCAACATCAGTTTTGGAGATACCAATTCTTTTGGTGGCATTCAGGATCTTGGCTGGTTAGGTGAATGGGGGGCTGTTATTGATCTTGGAACCTGGATAGAGGCTGCTTCCACATTTAGTATTCATGGATTTACCACTGGGTCAATCGATGCTGAATATCCTGTTGAAATTAATCTCACGTTTCCTGATAATTACACATTTAATCCGGGCGAGTGGGTTACAATAAATACAAACTATACTGTAGAGCCTGGCTGGGACCTCACCTCTCATTTTCCGACTGCCGGAATTATTCAACTTGATTTTTTCTTTGGATTTGGAATAGACATTTCGGCCACATTGTGTCTTTATAGTTGTACCTCTTTTGATATCATCAACCTGAATATTCCAACAGATTCAATTAATATTTTCTACCTGAATTCTCAAACCGGCGATGTTTCATATCCTTGCTGGGATGGATTTTTCTTCACAATCTGTCATGATGACTTCCTTCCAATAATTATAGAA
>Ga0116171_10002905_pt1 | contig 16007 bp, 14 predicted proteins | sample AD_JPNHW2_MetaG_FD_89798 | JGI IMG/M metagenome (GOLD analysis project Ga0116171, IMG submission 89798) | Active sludge microbial communities of municipal wastewater-treating anaerobic digesters from Japan - AD_JPNHW2_MetaG | ecosystem: Engineered > Bioreactor > Anaerobic > Digestate | place...
CGGTTATTTGCACGTGGTCCAACCCTGCGGCAACCAAATCCTGCATAAGCTGCTCATCGGCGAGGCGCCTGGCGTTGGTGTTCAGACCTGTCACCAGCCCGAGTTCCTGCGCGTAGGCGACGAGTTCGACCAGGTCTTCCCGCAGCGTGGGCTCGCCGCCGGTGAAAACCACATGCGGAATGCGCAGTTCCCAGACGCGGTCCAATATTTCCTTCCAGGTCCTGGTATCCAGTTCCGGGTAGCTGCGCGGGCGGGCGTTGTAACAGTGGGCGCAGCTGTTGTTGCAGCGGTAGGTTAGTGCCAGGTCCATGCGGTATGGCGCGGACAGCGCAACCGAAAAAGGCATGTGCTTCTCCAGACCCAAATCGCATACCGGGCATAAACCGCTTTGTTCATCCAACAGAGCGTCCACCTGATTGGAAATCCTGGCATAATCCTCAGAAATCCTGTTTTTCGGCGCTTTGTAAAGCTTGCTGAGCGCGCGGACTGCATCTTTCTCTCCGGCTTTACTGAGATGATAGTATGCCATCTGAACCGCGGTCGGGTTCAGGTGTACGACCCGGCTGGCGTTCACAACCAGCAGACCGCTGCCGTCTTCGTCCAGGCGGATATGCACCCGGGATTTCGAATCGTCATCCGCGATATCGAACTGGTACAAACCGGGAGCCGCAGGTGGGAGCGGTTTTTTGGGGAGAAGTGTATGTGCCATATGCCTTTTCAGTGTCAGCGCCCGCCCCCAGCGCAAGCGCAGGCGCAGCCGGCGCAAGCACAAGCGCACGCACAGGAGTGCCCGCCGCCGCCGCCTCCACGAAAACCGCCGCTGCCGCTTTTGTAGCTGGTGGTCGGGATCGGGTTGGTTTTGTTGGTAATCGCGCCGGTAAAACCGGTCAGGTCGCCAATTGCTCCGGCAGCCAGGCTGGAAGCGCCGTTTATCATTGAAGCGGCAAAATCAGAGCCGGGGATATTCGGCAGGGAGAGGGAGGGTTTGCTGCCTCCGCCGGATGGGGCGCCGGTACCAGCGCTGGCGGGTAGGTTAAGTCCGCCGCCGCCGCTGGTCTGCGCGGAGGGCTGCCAACCGGGGTTGTAACGCGGCCACCACATCGGTACGATGACCGGACCACCGGAGAAGGTTTCTTCGGTTTTCGTGTTGAAGTCTTTATCGAGCATCGTCCATTCCAGCGTGTGGTCGTATTGAGCGCTCTTAATCTCAGGCGTGTTCGCGTCCTGAACGGCTTTCCAGGCGCGGGCGATGATATCTTTGTAGTAAGCAACTGTTTCCGCCTTGCTGAAACCTTTCATTTTCGCGGTGACGCTGTTTACCAGGTCAATGATCATGGTTTGCAGGGCTTGTTTTCTCTCCGACGGTTTCTCCTTCAGGAACGCCTGAATGAAGCCTTTTTCATAGTCATACAGGCCGTCGGGCAGCGGTTCGCTCGGCTTGATGGTAAGCGGGTCTTTTTGGGTGATGGTGATGGCTTCTTTCTTCAGCAGCCCGAACATGATCATGGTCAGGATTTTGTCGAGCGGTTCTTCCATGAGGATGCCGGCTTCCACCGCGGTCAATCCGCGCTTAACACCCTGCCCTTCGATAGAAATCTTGGGGGACATATACGCCATCTTGCGTTTGCTTTCCGCCTTGGAGCCTTTGATGATTCCGAGGACGACAAACGTTCCAAAAATCAGACTGCCGCCGCAGCAGAATATCGTGCCCGGGTCAATGGAAAAACCTCCGGAACCCGATGATGTTTCCCCTCCCTGCTGGGTATATTCTTCTTTGCTGCTGACTGCCCCAGTTGGGACAGCAGAGGCAGGAAAGGCAGTGCCGAAGTAATAATTGCTGTGAAGATTCGCGTTTTCGGTGTACCAGGAGTAGTATACGCGTCCATCCTGGGTCGTGGAGGCTTCGGGGGTATCGCTCCCCGGCCAACCGGAAGGACGGTAATACACGCCGGCATCGATGCCAACGCCGGGCGGGAGAACGATAGTCATGCGATACTTGGTCGCGGTAGAACGGTCGAACTCCGCGTCAAATGTGTTGGGGGAGAACTGGAAATTGATGTAGTTTTCGCGGTCGCCCTGGTCGTAGGGGAAGAGCACACCGGTGATGCCTGTTACAGTGGCGATGACTGTGCCCGTCTCGCCCGGCTGAATAGCGAGGTCTTGCAGTGCGAGTTCCGCCCCGTTTACGTAGGCCGAATCGCCAATCCTGGGGATGGTTTCTCCATTGATTGTGCCCGTGATGTTATGAAGATCGTATTGAGCAAGCGGCAAACCAAGGTCGATGAAATCAATGGGATCCGCGGAAGGATCGTTCTCAAAAACCATCAGGTACCGCAAGGTCAGGCTGCCGTCTTGTTCCAGGTAGGCTTCCACTTCATACTCGCTTACCGTAAAGCGGTAAGTTTGTGCGGAAACCGCTGCCGGAAACATAAAGGCAGCCAAAAGCACCAGGAGAAGAAAGACTGTGTTTAGTTTTTTCATACTTTTTACCACTTTGGTTCTTCCGTCAATTGGTAGGTAGTTCCGCAGCTGTGGCAGGTTACAACCGGCGCGCCCTGAATCATTTTGATATCGTCGGCTGCCAGCGGTGAGCCGCAGGACTGGCATTTGATGGCGTCCATCTTTACATTACCGGGCAAATCCACGTTTACGGAGATGTTCTGCGTCGTGCCGGCTGCTTTCGCGCCGATGCGCGCGCCGATAATGATGAATACGAACGCTATAGCCAGGCCAATAAGCCCGACCGTCAGCCAGCTTGTGCTTCCGGATGGGCTGAACGCGCCGAGAATGAACAGGAACGACAACACGATCAGTATCCCCGCGACGATGTAGAGAATGGTTCTGGCTGCTTTCATCCTGTCAACTCCTTCAACTGGTAGTAATTGTGGACATTTTCACAATGCTGGAAATATTAAACGCAAATTGGATTCATAACCTAATATAATATACCTATCTTGTGTGATGATAACATCTTTTTTCTTACTTGTCGGCTGGACGAGAGAAAGCAAAGGTCAGGACGGATGGAGAAAGCAAAAATACCCGACATTGTAGTCGAGCGGCTTCCAGTTTATCTGCAGGCGCTGAACCACCTGCTGAGGGAAGGCCGGGGCGTGGTGTCTTCTGCGGAGCTTGGGCGTATGGTGGATGTTTCCGCAGCCCAAATTCGTAAAGACCTCTCGTATTTCGGCGGCTTTGGCAAGCAAGGCAGCGGTTATCATGTCATCAGCCTGATCGAGAATCTGCGCGTGATTTTGCATCTCAACCAGATTTGGCCCGTGGTGATCGTGGGCGTCGGGAACCTTGGTCAGGCGCTGTTGAGATACCAGGGTTTCGCCCGCAGGGGTTTTGAAATCGTGCTGGCGTGTGACAACAACCCTGACTTAATTGGCAGCACGCAAAGCGGAATGCAGATCAACGATGTGCGCAACCTGGCGGATGACCTGAAGCGCCTTAATATTCAGATTGCTGTGCTCACAGTCCCGGCGGGATGCGCGCAGCAAGTAACAGACCAGCTGGTTTCCGGCGGTATTCGGGCAATCTTGAATTACGCGCCGCTGGTGTTGAAAGTGCCCGAGAGCGTGCATGTCATCAATATTGACCCGGTGGTCAAATTGCAGACACTGACTTTTTATCTGGAAGCGGAAGATTAGGTTGATTTCCCCAATAAGTGCAGCAGGACATCCGGATTATCCAGTTTATCCACCCGGATGCGTTTTTTTCTGTTGTTTATTGTTTTGATTCGCAGACAGCCCTTTTCGATCGCTGCCGATTTTATCTGAGTAAGGGGCAGGGAGGTTTTTCGTATTTGCAAGCTGTCCGGTGAAAGGCTCACCTGCTTCCCGAATGCAAGCTTACCCGCGCGGGAAAGCCGTTCCTGAGAAAGTTGGTATAACGCCGGAAAAGAGCGCTCGCGTATCCGATTGACAAGCTCCTCAAAGCGGTCCATGCGCGCGTCGAAGCACAATTTGTTCCCGACTGCGTCCGTTAACTCCACGCGTTCACGCCGGCTGCCTGGAATTCCCAGGAAGAAAGCCCGGGAAAACTTGAACCGCAGCGTTTCCAAAGAGTCCCAGCGCAGCTTCAGGTCCCGTCTTCCGTTCTTTGTGCGGATGCCATCTTCTGATAAGGAAATTATCGTTTTCTTGCGCGGCAAATTGGCGAAAAGCAGCCAGAACAGCAAGACCAACACTACCGGCAGCAAGATCAGGATGAGCTTTCCATTGATCCACAGGATGGATAGCCCATACCTGGCGGCGCGCGGCGCAAACCACTGCCAGGCAAGATATCCTGAGGCGCACAGACCGGCAAGCAGCAGCAGGCTGAAAACAAAACGCCATGCGCGGATGCGGCGCTTCTTTTTGTCCGTGAAAACGGCATCTGGTTGTAGTTCGGGGGCTTGTGAGGCTTCCACGGCAGGCTCAGTTTTGTTGGCTGCGGAGTATCAAGTCGAGCACTCCGAAGGCTTTGGCGGTTCCCTCCACCGTGCAGGTGACCGGGTTATCCACGATGTATGCGGGAATGCCCAGGGCAACAGTGAGGTATTTGTCCAACCCTTTCATCAGCGCGGTCCCACCGCACAAAGCAACGCCGCGGTCGATGATATCGGAAATCAATTCGGGCGGGGTTTTCTCCAGCACACGTTTGGCGGTTGTGGCAATTTCCTCCAGCGGCGCTTGCATGGCTTCCACGATTTCATTGGTGGTCAGGCTGGCTGGCTTTGGAAGTCCGCTAACCTGGTCCTGCCCCTGAATTTCCATGGTTTTTTCTTCGTCGATGGGGATAGCGGCGCCGATGCGGATTTTCAAAGCTTCCGCGGTGGGTTGAGCGATGATCAGGCCGTATTTCTTGCGGACATACGCGCAAATTGCGTCGTCCAATTTCAGGCCGGCGGCCTGAGAGGTTTCGGCGCTGACGATGCCGGTCATGGAGATAACCGCGGCTTGGGTTGTTCCTCCACCGAGAGAAATAATCATGTTGCCGGTTGGGGTGTTGATGGGCAGGTCCACACCGATGGCAGCCGCCAGAGGCTGGGGAATGAGGTTCACTTCCCGGCCGCCCGCGCCGAGCCCGGCTTCCTGCACCGCCCGGCGTTCCACACTGGTGATACCGTATGGGACGCTGATGATGATGCGCGGACGGAAAAAGATGGTCGGTCCGGTAACTTTCTTGATAAGGATGCCCAGCAGCTTTTCTGTCAGTTCATATTCGGCGATGACGCCGTTGCGCAGCGGACGGACAACCTCAATCGATTCCGGCACGCGACCCAGCATGCCGAGGGCGGTGGTGCCGTATTCCACCAGTTTCATCTCGTTCGTGACAATCGCGACGATGGTCGGTTCCTGCACCAGAATCTGATTGCCCTCCGCGATTTGCGTGTTGAAAGTGCCGAGGTCGATCCCCAGTTCACGTGAAAATGCTGCCATGGATAAATCCTATCAAGTCAAAGTTAAATTCATTCTACCATCCCTGCAGCTTGCTTGCGCAAAGCCTGCAGAAGCAGCCTGTCAGCGGTTAAAGTATTGTAAGGCCACGCGCAGTTTGTCTTCTACTGTATCGGGCAGATCCTTTGGCAAAGCCTGGATGGCAGTCTGTGCTTCGACGATGCTGTAGCCCAGCCCTACCAGCGCTTCCAAGGCCTCGTCTTCGGCGCTGCTGGTGGGTTTGCGCAGGTCAAAGCCGGCCTCCGCGCTGATGCGGCCCTGCATGTGGATCAGGATTTTCTGCGCGGTCTTCTTGCCAATGCCCGGCACGCGGCTGAAAAGGTCAGGCTGTTCGCTGATAATTGCGGTGCGGATAATATCGAGAGAAAGCGTGGAAAGGATTGCCATCGCCAGGCGCGGTCCGATGCCTTCCACGCCGAGAAAGTGCAGGAAAAACTGCTTTTCTTCCATTGTCCGAAAACCGTAGAGGGCCAGCAGATCCTCCCGTACCACCAGATAGGTGTGCAGGAAGACAATGTCAGCCGGCTCTACTTCGGAGAGTACTGACTTGGTAACCGTAACCTCAAAACCCAACCCCTGCACGTCGAGGATCAGGCTGTCAGCGAGTTTCGATTGGACTTTTCCGCTAATGGACGCGATCATAAAGGCTCTATTCTGCGTTTCCGATTTTGATTGTAAATCTCATAGAGAATTATACCTGCGGCAATCGAAAGGTTGAGGGAATCACAGGCGCCTTCCATGGGGATGCGGACGGTCTGCCTGCATAGCGCCAGATATTCCGCGGGTAAGCCCTGCCGTTCGCTGCCCATCAACACAAGCGCCGGCAGGGAGTAGCGGGCGAGCGTGTAATCCTCGGCGCCCTTATCCGATGACCCGAAGATGGAGAGGTCTGGACGGCTGAGAGCCCAGGTCTGAAACTCAGAAAGCCTGGATTTCATTAATCGCACGGTAAAGATTGATCCCATCGAGGCTTTGACGGCGGCGGCATCATAAGGGTCCGTGCAGTCATCCAGGAGCAGCAGCGCCTTCGCACCGACCGCGTCGCATGTGCGCAGCACAGTCCCCAGGTTGCCGGGATTCTGCACCGCCTGAAGGGCAACCCACAGGTCGCTTTCCGCGGGTGCGCTTTCGTCCAGAGGGAACCAGCGCTGAGCGATTACCGCGGCAATGCCCTGGGGGGTGTCTTTACGCGCCAGGGATGCGAAGACAGCCTGGCTGACCTCAAGGATTGGGATGCCGCGCGTTCGCGCTTTCTCCACCAGACCCTGCCCAAATTCGCTCACCAGCAGCTCCGGCGAGTAGATGATTTGCTGGATTTGCGCGCCTGAGTCGAACGCCTGAGCGACTACCCGCAGACCTTCCGCCAGGAAATTTCCCGTGCTTTTCCGCTCTTTTGGGAGCAGGAGCTTGCGCGCGGCAACAATGCCGGGATTAGTCAGGCTGGTAATCATGCTTCGCCTTTGTCGGCCGCGCTGCTGGAAAAATTGAGGTAGCCAATGTGGCACAGCGCCACCGCCAGGGCGTCAGCGGCGTCGTCCGGCTTTGGGATCGCGTCCATATTCAGCAAGATGCGCACCATTTCCTGTACCTGCGGCTTATGAGCATTGCCGTAAGAGGTGACCGAGAGTTTGACCTCGTTTGGGGTGTATTCCGCGAGCGGCAGCCGGCCTTGTTCCAGGCATAAACTGATTACGCCGCGCGCCTCGCTGACAGCCGAAACCGTCTTCAGGTTTTTCTGGAAGAAGATTTTCTCCATGGCGGCATGCGTAGGTTGGTATTCGGCCAGGATTTCGCGCAGATGTTCGTACAGAAAAAGCAAACGGCTGGGAGTTGAACTCACAGCCGTTGAATCAATGACACCAAAGCTTACCAGCGCTGGGCTGCCTGCCGGATCCACTGTTACCAGACCATAGCCTGTAATGGCAATACCCGGGTCGATACCCAACACCAGCATCGGGCTTTATTCTTTCTCAAGATCCGCGAGCGCTTCCTCGGTAATCTTGAGGTTCGAATAGACATTCTGAACGTCGTCGGATTCCTCAAGCGCTTCAATGGTGCGCAGGATGCTGATGGTTTTTTCTTTGTCCAGTTCCATTTCCTGCTGGGCGACCATGCGCAGCCCGGCTTCTTCCGGTTTGATATTGAATTTCTTCAGACTATCACCGATAGTTTTGAAACTTTCCACGCTTCCGACGATTTCGATGTACCCATCGTCTTCAAGGACATCGTCCGCCCCGCCTTCCAGCGCGGCTTCGAACACTTTGTCGAAGTTTTTCCCGTCAGATTTGACCGAAAAAACTGCTTTGCGGTCAAACTGCCAGCTGATGGAGCTGGTATCCGCCAGGTTTCCGCCGGCTCGGGTGAGGATGTGGCGCAGTTCCGCGACGGTGCGGTTGCGGTTTTCGGTAACGCACTCAATCATGGCGACGATGCCGTGCCCGAGGGTTCCGCCATAAGTCAGTTCTTCCAGTTCGGCTGCGGATTTATCTTCACCGGTGCCGCGTTTGATGGCGCGTTCGATGCTGTCTTTGGGCATGTTGCTGGACCGGGCACGATCAATTGCGAGATAAAGGCTGACGTTCATGGAGGGGTCACCGCCCCCTTCACGGGCAGCCAGTGCGATTTCACGTGCCAAACGCGTGAACACCGCGCCCTTTTTTGCGTCGGCTGCGCCTTTTTTGCGCTTGATTGTGGACCAGTGCGAATGTCCAGACATAATAAAATCTCCTCGCTTTTAACTAGGGTTTACTTCAGAACAATTTATTATACCACCTGGCGATTCGGGCGTATAGACAAAGTCAAAGACTAAAGTAGCAAAATAGAAATGTCCTGATTTAGATCAGGAGCTAAGAAATCCTCATTCGATCCCTCAAAGTTTTTTTACAATGGAATGAGAATGACCTGATACACAAGGTTATCGCCGCGTTTTCCCTCTCACTCCCCTTCCCAGCGAACGAAATTTATTAGTTTATCCTAATTAACTATTATTAAGACGGGGGTGAACTTTGATAGAAGCTGTGCGCTATTCCAAACGTATTTCCCTTTTCCAGCAGCTTGAGCGAGGCAAAATAAAGCCCCTTGCCGCTGGGGAAGGTCCAGGGTGCAATCGTGAAACATGATCTATAAGAAGAAATAAGCGGCATAGTTTCGAGGGAAAACCCATCCTGACGACTTCATCCACGAATCAGGACATTTCTGTTTCGCCTGGACAAACAAAGTCGAAGCCGCGGGTTGGGAAACTTTGCAGGCCGTAAAACTTGTGCCCGCCGGAAAAGTATTAGTCGGATACAGCTTTCTGTCCGCCAGACTCAAATCGCTGCCGGCTCAGCTTACTCCGAAGGCGTTCGCGGCGGTGGAGAAAGGCCGCCTCTCGCTGTGCGCTGCGGGCTTCCGGGCTGAAGCGGGACATGACGCTCAGGGCTTGCTCCGTAAATTCCAGCGCAATTTGGGGGTTGCCGCGCTGGTGCTCGTGGAATTTGGCGAGTTCCTCCAAAGCCTCCAAAGCGCCTGACTCAGCTGCCTGGAGCCACAGCGCTTCGGCTTCCTGATACCGGTTCTGCCTTTTGAGCAGGCGCGCCTGCGCCAGCAGCGGCTCCACGCGGGGTTCGGGCGAGCCGCCCACCCTGCGCCCTTTTTCGTACAGCGAAAGCGCGCTGTCTGCGTCTCCCAGCTTTTCGAAAAGGCGCCCAAGACTGGTAAGGTCCTGGCTGCTGTCGTTTTGCCAGGCCGCCGGGTCGTGCAGGACGTCGGTGAACAGCGCGAAGAGGGCTGCCAGGCTGACGACGTCCTGCTCGTTGTGCACGAAAATACCTTTGAGCGGCTGCGCGTCTCCTTCGCGCAAATATTGCGTGTAGTACTCCGGGATGAGATACCCGGGCACTTCGTTCGCGTCGCGGCTGAGGCCAAAAATTTTGTCCTCAATGTTGCCCAGATTACATTGCTCGAGACGCGCTTTCCAGATTCGACGGGTCAGGTGCAGCAAATCCAGGTGCGGCAGGTCTTCGAAGGGGCTGGTGAAACCCTGCAGAATGTAGCGGGCGTTCAGGATGGGAATATCGAAGGATTTTCCATTATAGGTTACCACGGCTGCCATGTCCCGACAGAATTCCTCCAATGCCGCCAGAAGCGCGGCTTCTTCAGCTGGTCCGCGCAGGAAAAACTGCTCCATTACGAATCTGCCGCCGCGGTACCTTCCGACGCCGACCATGAAAGCCATCGTGCCGGTCCCGCCTGAAAGACCGGTGGTTTCCGTGTCTAAAAAGATGAAATTCTCAATGCTGGTCTCCGCCAAATGCGGGGTGCGTGCCCAGCGCGCGATGCCTTGAGTCGGTCTGGCAGGCAGCAGCGCCTGGTTTCCAAGCCGGTAATCTTCAGGGTACGCATGGTTGGAAGAGAACAGGCTGCCAAAGTTCGTTTGGATTTCCCGGCCTTCCACTACCTGCTCAATGAGTTTGCGGGTCTTGCGGGCAGAAGTTGGCTCAGGCTGCATTCCCAGGCTGACGCCCATCTTTTTTAGTTTTTCGCTCAGGGAACCAAAATCCATCTCATACCAACCCGCTTAGCAGCGCCAGCGCTTCCTGCTTGCCGCCGTGCCCTTCCTCGCCGATAGGTCCCACGCAAGCCGGGCATCCGTCCTGGCACTGACAGTCGGCAATCATTTCAGCGGCTTTGGAAATCCAAAACTCCTGCCGTTCGTACAGGCGTTCGGACAGGCCGATGCCTCCCGGCACATTATCGTACACCAGGATGGCTGGACCGCCTTCCGCCAGCACCGAACGCGCCTCGGAAAGCATGCCCAAATCCTCGCGGTCGCACATCACCATCAGCGGAGCCAGATTGCCGAGCGCGTACGCCGCGCCAGCCAGCCCGCTGCGCAAGCGAACAGTAATTTCAGCTTGTTGGTGGCAGGCTGGACACAGTGTGATGAGGTTTGCCGGTGCGTTGGCTTTGTCGGGATCCTCAAAGGTTTTGAACGGCTGGATGTGATGCACGTGCAGCTTGCTCTCATCCCCGCTCGTTCCGCAGGCCCGGCAGCGGTAGCCGTCGCGCTGCAGGATGCGCTGCTTCAGCGCTGCCCAACCCGCGCCGTACTGGTTGGCGTCCGCGCTCCAGAGCTTCTCGTCCCGCAGCCTGTCTACATAATCCGGGCTGAAGGTCAGCCAACAGCCGCAGGTCTCCAAAAAGCTGGGCGGCAAATCGACCACACCGGTGCCCATGGTTTCCGCGCTGAGCCATCGGATTTTGCGGTAGCTGTTTACTTCCAGACGCAGGCTGAGTTCCCCGTAGTGGTTTTGATAGGTCGTGAAGTTTTTTTCCTGCAAGGGCTTGTATGCTTCGATGGTGGTGGACAAAGCCGGGATGGTGTAATACTCCGACTGCACCGGCTCGAGTAAGCAACTGCCGTTCTCCAGGTCCAGCGCTTTTACTTCGTAGGAATCCGCTTCGTGCAGGTAAATTGCCTCCGGATGCACCAACCATTTGGCGCTGGCAGCGTCAATTTCCCCGATGACATGCGTGGTATCCCCGTCCGCAGCCCGTAAGGTAATTACGTTGGGCGTGCTGCTGCGCAAAGAAACGCTGCCGGCAGCAAATTGGTCCGCAATCCAGAAATAGCGGCCGTTCTGAAGGTGGAGTACTCCGGATTGCGTCAGAATTTTCAGAAATGAATCCAACAGTTCTGGCGGCAGGCTGCCAAAGCGGTCGTTTTCCAGGAAGGGCAGCTCGAAGGCGGCACACTGCAGATGCTGCAACAGAATGGCATAGTTATTCGGGTCAATCAGGGCGTTTTCCGGGGATTTTTCCGTCAGGTATTCGGGGTGGTTCGCCAGGTATTGGTCCATTGCTTCCGGGGAGGCAATAAACATCGCCAGCGAAGCCTGCTGTCGGCGCCCTGCCCTGCCGGCACGCTGGCGCGTGGTGGCGATGGAACCCGGGTACCCCACCAGGATGACCGATTCCAAGCTGCCGATGTCGATTCCGAGCTCCAGCGCGGAGGTAGCGACCACAGCTTTAATGGAACCGTCCTTGAAGCCGGCTTCGATTTCGCGCCGCTCGCTCTTGAGATATCCCGAGCGGTATCCACGGATGCGTGCGCGCGTTTCCCCTGGCACGGCATCGTACAAGTACGTCAATATCATTTCGACGCTGCGGCGGGAACGGGCAAAGACCAGCGTTTGGATGCTGTTGCTCAACAGCTTGCGGGTAAAGGAAATACCCGTTTGCAGGCTGCTGGCGCGCAAACCCAACTGCTCGTTGACCAGCGGCGGGTTGTACACGAGGAAGTGCCGGCGGCCGTGGGGAGAGCCGTCCTGATCGACCAATGCGACCGGGCTTTCAATCAGCTTTTCGGCCAGTTCTTCCGGGTTACCGATAGTAGCCGAGGTGAGGATGAACTGCGGGTAAGCCTGATAAAACGCAGCAACTCGTTTGAGCCGGCGGATGACGTTGGCAACATGCGAGCCAAAAACCCCGCGATAGGTATGCATTTCGTCAATCACCACGAACCTGAGCCCCGCGAAAAACTGGCGCCAGATGGTGTGATGCGGCAGGATGCCCTGATGCAGCATATCAGGGTTGGTGATGAGGATTTCAGCCTTGCGCCGGATTTCAGCCCGGTGATTGGAAGGCGTGTCCCCATCGTAAATGGCGGGGAGGGGTTTCAGGTTCCCCCCGGGCGAGGCGCACAGGTCGTTCAGCAGGCGGAACTGGTCTTGCGCCAGCGCTTTGGTGGGGAACAGGTAAAGGGCGCGCGCGTCAGGGTTCTGCAGAAGCGTCTCGATGACGGGGATGTCATAACAAAGGGTTTTCCCGCTGGCTGTGCCGGTGCTGACGACCACGTGTTCGCCCGCGGATAAATGGGCGAGCGCCTGGGCTTGATGGCTGAACAGGCGCGTAATACCCCGATTGACCAGGTTGCAGCGCAGCTGCTCCGGAAGATTGTTGGGCAGAGCTTCGTAAACTGCTCCGGTGGGGGGGAGAACCTGCCAACAGGTGGTATTGCGGATAAACTCCGGGTCTCTCTTCCACAGGTTTAGGAGTTCATCTATTTCCATGCTGCCAGTCTACCGACCGCGCTTTTCCGTTTGAGCAACCTGAAGCGCCGCTTTCTTTTTTGACGCGCTCTTCACCAGCAGATCGAGCACAGGGTAAACCAGCCCTCCCAAATGCGTTACCAGGAAGAATAGAACCTTGGCTTCCAATCCCGGAACGATTGCATATTTGTCCTTTTGGATACCGCGCACAATACTATCGGCGACCTTTTCCGCGGAGAGCGGTTTATCCGAACCGGCAATGACATGCGTTTCGTAGGGTTTGAATTGATTTTCATAGGAGAGCTGCGGGGTGTCTGTGTCCGGCGGAAAGACGCACGAAACCTGGATGCCGCGCGATTTCATTTCCGCGCGAAGCGCGTCGGTGTAACCTCTGACCGCGAACTTGGCGCCGCCGTAGGCAGTATATCCAAACACCCCTACAACCCCTGCCAGCGAGGAAATTGTTACGATATGCCCGCTTCCGCGCGCGATAAACTCTGGAAGGAGGGTCTGCACCACGTTCACCGTGCCGTGATAATCGATGTCCATCATCCAGCGGAAGTCTTCAAGCGGGGTCGCTTCCGCGTAGCCGGATTTGGCGACGCCCGCGCAGTTGATGACCAGGTCGGGCAGTCCATAACCGGCAACGAATTCCCGTAAAACCTGTGCGATTCCTGCTGCGTCCGCGACGTTTGCAGAAATGGCCGTAAGCTTCTGAGCGGGGTTCAGCCGGGATTTCTCAATAATTGCGAGCGCTTCATCCAGCCGCTGCTGCCCGCGCGCGAGGATGGCTACCGACATTCCGCTGGCGAACAGTTTGCTGGCAAGCGCCAGCCCAATGCCGCTGGAGCCGCCGGTAATTAAGGCAAGTTTTCCGTTCAGGTTTTTCATGGCTAATGTCCGCAGGTGCTGCAGCTGCCGCCAGAGCAGCCGCCGCAGGAATGGCCGGAGTCGGTCAGGCTTTTGCCGCCGCTGAAAGCGTTCACTCTGGAAAGTTCGCGCCGGGTCTCCGAGCCGGAGCAGTGCGGGCACTCCGCCGGGGAATCAGATTGGTTATATGAACGAAGGAGTTCAAAATGTGCGCCGCATTGCCGGCACTGATATTCATAGATTGGCATAAGCGTTCCTCAACTTTGGCTCGGATGCTGGATGGTCAGAATAGTAAACCGGATCTTACGGGTTGGCAAGCTCGGTATACTGATTGCGGATGGCGGGTATCAGATATTCTTCGAAGGCGCGTTCCTGGTCGTAATCGGGCTGCCAGCCCCAATCCTGGCGGGCAGCGCTGTCGTCTACGTTTTCCGGCCAGGAATCGACGATTTTTTGCCTGCGCTGGTCTACTTCAAACCCGATGCGCGCGCCGGGGAAAGCCCGGGTCGTTATTTCGAAAATTTCCTGCGCGGTTGGATTGAAACTGGTGACGTTGTAGACAAACCGGGTGAGTTTTTCGTGCCCGGCATTCTCGAGAGTAATCAGGGATTTAATCGCGTCCGGCATCACCATGAACGGCAGGCGGGTATCCGGGCGGACAAAGCAGTTGTAAGGCGTGCCCTTGGCAGCCGCGTGCAGCATTTCAGGGCCGTAATCGCTGGTTCCGCCGGTGGGGATGGTCTCCGCGCTGATGAGGCCCGGAAAGCGCAGGCAGCGGAAATCCACCGACGGGCCGGAAGCAGAGTCCGCGGCTAACTGGCGGTAATACTTGCTGTAGTAACGCCCAAGGTGCTCGCAGTACAGTTTGTTGCACCCGTACATGGTGGTCGGGAAAGTGTATTGATTCTCTTTGACCTTGCCCACCCGGGCTTTGCAGTCCAGCGAGTCCATTCCGTAGGCGGCAATAGAGCTGGGGTAAATGAACTTGACTGAATTGCCCTGCCACTGCGATTGTTCGACCGCCAGGCGCAGCAGATTCAGGGTTCCTTCCACATTGATGCGGTGGGCGGTTTCCGGGTTGTATTCGGCTTTGGTAGAGAGAATGGAAGCAAGGTGGTAAATCGTCCGAATCTGATGCTCGACGACCAGCCGACCCAACAGGATTTGGTCCAGGATATCGCCCACAATCCATTTCGCGACCATGGAGCGCAGCGGCTTATCCAGCGGATTGACGTCGATGGCGACAATCGGACAATTCATGGCGGAAATCTGGCGGATCAGGCCGTGGCCGATTTCTCCGTTCGCTCCGGTAATCAGAACAACTTCCTCTCGCATACTGCTCTCCTTGGTTTAAATTGGCAGGGTGAGTGACATTCGCCGTATGGGTTTTCCTGTAGTTCTCCCGACCTGCATGACAACCACGGACATATCGTCATGCGGCTGTCCCAAATCCTGCGCTACCGCCTGGTTCAGGATTTGATCGGCAAGCTCCTGAACCGTAAGCTCTTGCTCATCCAGTACGGTCTCCATCAACGAGTTCCACTCCAGCGGTTGGCTGCAGTCCCAACCGGCTGTGGCAACGCCGTCCGAGAACATGATGATGATGAAATCGTTCTCGATTGGGAACTGATACACATTGGGCTCCTGCGGGTCCACAAGGTCGTGCCCTTCATAGCTGGTGTAGCTGCCTTCGCTCTTGCGAATCATGATTACGGGCAGGTCGTTATTTTTGGTGAGGACGATGGTCTCGCTTTCCAGGTCGCAGGAAAGGACGTTCAGGCTGAACTCCGCCTCGCCGTGGTATTCCGTTTTTAGCGCTGAGAGTACCGCGCGGGATGCCGCGCCATCGTGAATACCGTTCAGCAGGAGCGAGAGCACGCGGTGTACTGCTTTCCGCGCCACGAACTTTGACCGTTGACCATTCAACTTCCCCTCGCCGAGGATGACTGAGGCGCCGCCGTTGGGTCTTTCCACCATTTCGACTTGATCGCCCTGTTCTGGTGAGGAGTACCGGTCTACTTTTGCGATCGCGATTTGAATTTCCATGCGGTAATTCTAACCCATTCCGGGCGCGCGAAAATTACAAACTGGACGTTCAGAACGGGTACAATAGCAGCTAAGGTTGCCGATGAAAAAACAGAGAAGTTCAATCCTGTCCTTTTTATGCCTGGTTTTCATTCTCTCAGGCTGCTTGCGGCCAAACTCACTCCAAGCGACGAGCTTTCCTTCTGCCGACGCCGCGGCAGCCGTGGACAGCAGACTGCCCATCAGCGCTGTCCAGGGAGCGCAGCACCGCTCCCCTTATGATGGAAAAAAGCTCTCTGGCGTGGAAGGCATTGTCACCGCTCTCACAGGCAGCGGTTTTTACCTGCAAGACCCGCACCCTGATGACGATGAGCGCACTTCCGAGGCGCTGTTTGTCTCAGCGAGCTCTTTTGGAAATCTTAAGGCAGGCGATTTGGTGCGGATTGAGGAAGGCAAAGTGCGTGAGTATAATCCAGCCGGGCTGGGCGAGAATTCCCTGACGAGGACGGAAATATTCCAGGTTACGTACACAATTCTCTCCAGCGGCAATTCGCTGCCGGAACCCGTGGTGTTGGGTGAGGGAGGCCGTAGAATTCCGGATAGTGTCATCGAGGATGATGTGAATGGTTACGCCAGTAAG
>Ga0116171_10002906_pt1 | contig 16004 bp, 14 predicted proteins | sample AD_JPNHW2_MetaG_FD_89798 | JGI IMG/M metagenome (GOLD analysis project Ga0116171, IMG submission 89798) | Active sludge microbial communities of municipal wastewater-treating anaerobic digesters from Japan - AD_JPNHW2_MetaG | ecosystem: Engineered > Bioreactor > Anaerobic > Digestate | place...
ACAAAGAACTTGAAAAAGACCAGAAGATCACCTCAATGAAGCAGGCTCTTGAAGAAGCATCAGCGCTCGAGCTCCCAATGCTTTCAAGGAACATGGTTATTCTTTCCACACTCGCTTCCATCTCAGTACTTATCGGTCTTATCGGTACAGTACTTGGTATGATCCGTGCATTTGCTGCTCTTGCTCAGTCAGGTGCTGCTGATTCACTTCAGCTTGCAACCGGTATTTCTGAAGCGCTTATTAACACAGCATTCGGTATTTCAGGTTCAACACTTTCAATTATTTCTTACAACTATTTCTCATCAAAAATTGACGGTTATACTTTCAAGATTGATGAGGCAGGCTTCAGCCTGACTCAGACTTTTGCAGCATCTATCAGGAAATAAATGTCTGGGGTTTTTCTTTTGGTTATAAAAAAGAAAGGATTTAAACATGCCAAAGATTCAAATTAAACACCAGTCACCTCACATCGACATGACGCCAATGGTGGACCTGTTTTCGCTGCTGCTGACATTCTTCATGCTTACAGCGACATTCAGGCCTGACGAACCGGCTCCTGTTGATACCCCATATTCTGTTTCAGAGAAGAAGACACCGGACAACAACATGATGACCGTGACTATTTCTGCTGATAACAGAGTATTCTTCAATGTGGATAATGGTCAGGATACTATCCTTCATTACAGGCCAAAAATCCTCGAGGAGATGGGAAAAAGGTATAACATTGAATTTACTAAGGATGAATTGCGCAAGTTCGAAAAAGGCAATTACACACTTGGTGTAAAGATGCAGGACTTGAAAGCATTTCTTAATTGTAAGGATGCCGCTGAAAGGACCGCCTTTGAGAAAGGTGTTCCAATCGACTCTCTAGACAACCAGCTTGCAATGTGGGTTCTCTATACACGTCAGGTTAACCCGAACGTTCAGACACTTATCAAAGGTGACGGAAAAGTTGAGTATCCAACTGTAAAGAAGGTGCTTAGCGTTCTCCAGGACTACCAGGTAAAAGTGTTCAACCTGATTACAAATCTTGAAAAAGTTGAAGTAACCCAAAAAGTTGAGTAACTATGGCAGAGATAATTCAAGAGGATAAACAAAAAGGCGGAAAGAGAAGACCGAAGAAACACTCTACCAGGATCGATATGACCCCTATGGTAGACCTTATGTGTCTCCTTATTACCTTCTTCATGCTCACAACAGCATTCAGCAAGCCTAAGGTTATGCAGATCGTTCTTCCTGAAAAAGTAAAGAAGAATGAAAAGGTAGAGCCTCCAAAGATTGCTGAAAGCCGTACTCTTAACGTTATCCTTGGTCCCAATAATAAAATCTATTGGTACCCTGGAAAACCAGCTCAGGATGTTGAAAACGCTCCTGTAATGCAGGAAACAGATTACAGCGACACCGGCATTCGCGCTTCACTGCTTGAAAGAAACAAAGCTCTGTTTAAGAAGATTACAGACTTTGAGAATCAGGTTACTACAGGTGAAATAGAACTTAAGCCCGACTCAGTACAGGCAAGGATCAAGAAGATCAAGAAAGACGATGATACAGGACCTATCGTTCTGATCAAACCATCAAAATTATCTACTTACAAGAATTTTGTGGATATTATTGATGAGATGTCAATCGTAGGTATTGGTACTTATACTGTTACTGACATAAGCTGGGTTGAAGAGCATATGTTAGCCAGTCAAAGTGGTTCTGCTACTCCTTCTACTACTAACAAATAATAAATGAGGGATATGGCAAAAGAAAGAAAACATATACCGACATTCGACGACATAGTCTTCGAAAAAAGGAATAAGGAATATGGCGCATTTGATCTTCGTAAGAAATACAAGAGGAATGTTACCATCTCTACAGCCATTGGTATCGTTATCATTGGTGCTGCAGTTATAATTCCTTATATCAGGGCTAAGAATATAGCCGTTCAGAAAATGAGGGATGCAAATGAAGTTGTTGCCGATATGGCAAATAACCTTCAGCAGGAAGCTGCTGCTCCCCCACCACCTCCACCACCTCCACCACCAACAGAACAGGTAGCTGTTGTTAAGTATGTTGCCCCTGTTGTTGTTGATACTGTAAAACCTGAAGACCATACTCTGGCCTCAACAGATGAGCAGGTTTCAACCACATCTGATGAGCAGGTAACAGAAATCAAGGAAGAGGTACACGAAGAGGTACAGGAGGAAGCTCCTCAGGAAGTATTTGTGGTTGTAGAAGAGATGCCTTCCTTCCCGGGAGGTGACATTGAACTTCTTAAGTTCATCTCTGAAAACCTCCAGTATCCTGAAATAGCTAAGGAAAACAATATCCAGGGTAAAGTTATCATGCGTTTCTGCGTTACCTATAAAGGTACCGTAGACCAGGTATCTGTCGCCCGCGGTGTTGACCCTTCACTCGATGAAGAAGCTATCAGGGTTGTAAAGATGCTTCCGCTCTTTAAACCTGGCAAACAGGGTGGTAAACCGGTTAACGTTTGGTACAGCTTGCCAATCAGCTTCCAGCTGAAGTAATCTGATACCAGCCAGATAAAAAAAAAGGTCCGATTTCGGACCTTTTTTTTTACTGCCTACTACCTACTACTTACTAGTTCATCTTCCTTATCCTCACTTCAGTCTTTGTGGTATCAACCAGCGGCAGCAAAAGGCTAGTGTCAGTTGAACCAAAATGATACGGGTATAGAATTCTGGTATGGAACTTTGTCAGGCAGTCGGCTACCATCCACGGTTCCATTGTATAAGGAAGGTTCATTGGCAGGAAAGCAATGTCAATGTTTTTTAGATTTGCCATCTCCGGTATGTTTTCAGTATCACCTGCAAAATAGATACGTGTCTTTCCCAGGGTTATGATATAACCATTACCTTCACCTTTTGGATGATACGGTTTGCCTGGAGCCCTCATATGCTTGATGTTATAGGCAGGTACCGCTTCAATCCTGACAGATAACACCTCACTGTTTTCTCCATTCTTCATTACAATAGCCCCCGTGAGCTGAGACGCAGAGGTTATGTTGCAGACAATTTTGGTGCCCGGTTTCTTAATTAGTGAAATAGCTTTGAGGTCGAGGTGATCGTAATGGTCGTGCGTTACCAGTATTAAATCGGCTTTGGGAAGCTTGCTGTAATCACCCTCCTGCGCAACCGGGTCAACATGGATAACCATGTCTCCGTATGTAAGGTACAGCGAGGCATGGCCAACAAACCACAGCCCAATTTCCTTTCCATCGTCCTTTATGATGTCATGGTCGGGTATTCCCTGTGAAAAGAGTGTTGATGAGCTCATAATTAAATAAAGATTAAGTGATATCAATATAAAAAATTTTGTTTTCATGGGAAGAAGATTTTTGTAAACAAGACAATTTACGATTTTTTTGTCTTATTTTCGATTCAGAAAAGTAGTTCTCAGTTTATTTCAGACCAGGATAATGATCAAGCATATCACCGAGCTGATAAAACAGGGTGAAGGACAGATGCTAGATTTCAAATACTGTATCTCCGATCCCAGGAAGATTGCCCGATCGCTGTCGGCATTCAGTAACAGCGATGGAGGAACATTATTAATAGGAGTCCGTGACAACGGAAGCATTGCGGGAATAAACTCTGATGAGGAGTATTATATGATTGATACCTCAGCCAGACTCTTCTGTAACCCCGAAATAGAGATAAGGATTAACCAGCATAACATTAATGGCAAAAGCATTCTTGAGGTAAATGTTCCCAAAGGAGACAAAAGACCTTATAAGGCCAAGGATGACGACGGCAGGTGGAAAGCCTATTTCAGGCAGGGAGATCAGAATTTCCTTGCAAACAACGTCATGCTGCAGGTATGGAGGAGAAGTGAAAGCACAAGAGGTCTTTTTATCAGGTTTGAAAATGAAGAAAACCTGCTGATGGATTACCTGCGTAAAAACAGTTATATTACCCTGTCGGGGTTCAAAAAGCTGGCATCACTCAACGGAAGAAAAGCAGAAAAGATTTTATCCGATTTTATATTATGCGGAATAATAGTCTCTGAAGCCAATGAAAAAGGGATTATGTATAAACTGAATATCGGGCTGGAGTCGCTGCTGTAATCATTCGATTTTTAGTATCTTGCACAATGTATAGGTTAGATGTATGTATTCAGGGTTAAGGGTAATATATGCAGCTTTGTTATTTATTGTTTTCCCAATAAGCTTGAGTGGGCAGGCCGGCAAGAGCTATGCTGTTAAACGGGAACAACAGGATAACAGTAACTCTTTTTCCCGGTACAGGTCACCTGCAATATCTTTTATTAAAAGTGACGATCCCTCAGGAAAGTACTTTCATATATCGTTGCCGGGGCATCATTACACCTCAGATGCCGGTGAACCTCAGATGCCTGTAATGATAAAAGTTGTCAGGGTACCTTCCGGCAGTTATGTGACAGCAAAAATATCTGAGTCTGAGAGCCGCAGGTTAGTTTTGAGCGAGCAAGGGCTGAGCGGCAAGATGATTTATCCGTCACAGCCTGAAGGCACAAAAAATGAGATACCTGATGAGAAGGTTAAAATAGTCAATAAAAAGGCCTATAGTCAGAATAAAACCATTGAACACGATACTGTTTCTGTTAATCTGATCGGCCGTTACAGGGGAACGGATATCTATGAGATAGCTCTTTACCCGGCTTTTTATAATCCTCGCAAGGGGACTATTGATCTTATAACTTCAATGAAGATCGATGTTTCATATTCGGCTGTCAAAGGATCCGGGATAAGCTATCCTGTGGAAGAGGCTGATGAGAACATTTCCAAGTCTTTTATTAACGGCTATTCAGATAATCCTGCCGGGCTTATTATCCTTACCGATACCATTTTTAAAAAAACACTTAAGCCATTCATTGAATGGAAGACACTCAGCGGCTATGATGTGACAGTGGTTTACAGTGGTGCGGGAAATGCCGGCACTACTTTTGATCAGATAAAAGCGTCATTAAGCACTCTCTACGGTAATCTTAAAATAGCTGGCAAAGCTCCTGAATATCTCCTTATTGTCGGTAATCTTTCAATTATTCCCTCTTCCGGAGGAACAACAAATATCTCTGACCTTTATTATTCTGAGTTCGATGGCAACGGGGACTATATTCCGGAGTTATACTCAGGACGTCTTCCCGTAGCTGACACTACTCACCTGAGGATTGTGCTCAAAAAGATTATTGATTACGAAAAATTCTCGTTCCACTCTTCAAAGAGTTTCTTGAAGAAAACGCTTGTCACTGCGGGCAATGATGAGGGTTACTCTATGTTTATGAACTCCCAGGTAAACTACCTGAGGCAAACCTATTTCAATTCATCAAACGGTTTTGAGTCGTATACCTGGCAATATCCGGTGTCTGCGTTAAAGGATGATTCACTCAGGATTTTGATAAACAGCGGCATAGGATTGCTCAACTATACCGGGCATGGTGAGGCAGCAGGCTTCAGCGATCCCACACTAAAGGTATCCGGAATAGCCTCGCTTAACAATCAGGGCATGTACCCTCTTGTTATTGCGAATGCATGTCGCACTGCCCAGCTTAATGCAACATCGTGCTTTGGCAGGGAGATGCTGCTGGCTGAGAACAAGGGAGCAATAGGTTATATAGGTTGTACAAATGACTCTTACTGGAGTGAAGATTTTTATTGGTCCATCGGGACCGGATTGGCTGACCTGTCAGCAAACTATTCAAATACCGGGCTTGGTGCTTTTGACAGGCTCATGCACACACACAACGAAGCTCCCTCTGACTGGTACTTTACTCTCGGGCAGATGCTCTTTGCAGGTAACATGTCCGTATCATCCAGTACCAGCATCTATAAGAAATACTACTGGGAAACATATATTCTTCTTGGAGACCCGACAATGATGCCATATCTGGGCAAACCCGACACTATTAACCCGGTTTTACCCGATACTCTTCCACGTGAGCTCACCTCTCTGTCCTTCATTTCTAAACCATATACCTACATAGCCATTTCTGATTTCAAGACTCTCTGGGATGCAGGATTCACAAATAATTCCGGAAGCATCTCCCTTGATATACCACCAAACACAGCCGACTCATGCCTGGTTGTAATAACCGGTCAGAATATTGTCCCCTACACCAAAACACTATACTTTGGAAACGTGTCGTCAGAATTTCTTACGGTAAGCAATATATCTACCAATGACTCTTATGGCAACAACAATGGGCTATGTGATTACGGGGAAAGAATCGGGATCTCACTTACCCTGAAAAACCTTGGCAAAACCACCGCCTCAAATATCAGTACCAAACTGAATGTTATTTCAGGTGGTATAACCATTGAGCGTGATACATTGAGAATAAAAGAATTAAAGGGAGGTGAATCTGTTACTGTGTCTGATAGCTTGTTTGTCAGAATTTCTGACGAGACAAAAGATCTTGATATGGCTTCCCTCTCTTTCATTTTCAAGGATAATTATAAAGTTAACTATGCCGGGCTCGATTTTATTTTACATGCCCCTGATCCTTCAATAGTAACATGTATTGCAGATGACTCAGCAACCGGAAACAACAACGGTGTGACAGACCCCGGCGAAAATATTGTCGTAAAGATCAGTGTAAAAAACAATGGATCAAGTCCTGCCGGTGGTATAGTAGGAATAAATGAGCTCAACGGTCTTCTTGACATAAAGGATGTGGCATCCCCTACGGGGATATTATTGCCATCTGGTTCAGCCTCAGTAGCTGTTCCTGTAAGAGTAAGCGGGAACCTGCCCCCGGGAACACGTATCCCGTTTAATGTCCACCTTGAATGTGGAAAATACTCAGCTTCAGATAAATATTCATTGCGAACCGGGAAAACAAGGGAAACCTGGGAGGAGAACAACTTTAAGGTTTTTCCATGGATCAATAAATCATCAAATCCCTGGAGCATCACTTCATCGTCATCCTGGGAGAATATTCTTTCTGTACGGTCAGGTCAGATACCTAACGATTCAGAGTCTGTATTGGCAATATCGATTAATAATCCAAAAGCTGATACTCTGACTTTTCATGCAAGGGTGTCATCTGAAGCCCTTTTTGACAGGCTTATATTCAGGATAGACAGTACCGAATGTATGAATGTCTCAGATGAGACCGGATGGTTCAGTAAAAGCTTCCTGATTGGTCCCGGAGTGCATTACCTTGAATGGGTTTATAAAAAAGACAAATCGCTTTCAGCTGGTATTGATGCTGCATGGATAGATTTTATAGATTTCCCCGGTTATTCATTTTTAAACAGAGACCTGGCTGTCGACTCCGTTTTCTTGCCGCCTGTCTCCTCAGATCACTCTCACGATGAGATTTCAGCAAGAATAGTTAATCTTGGAAGGGATACCCTTATTAAAGTTCCGCTTTCATATATGATTAACAACAAAACGCCTGTCGATGAGACTTTCATCACAAGGCTGGCACCGGGAGACACTTCAATAGTAAAATTCACACAGACAGCAAACTTCAGGATACCTGACCGTTACAACATCAAGATTTATAACTCGCTTGAATCAGACGAGTACCATGCTAACGATACAGCGTTTGTAGCTTATGAGAAGACAACGGTTGACACCATTTATGAAAAAGACAGGTATATTACTCTGGCTCAGAATCCGTTTCCCGATAAGACCAAGGTTATATACTATACAAACAAGCCAGGCATTGTTTATATTGATATACTGGACTTTAACGGGCAGATAATCAGTAAAAGCCGTGTAGATGTTATTCTGGGTCTTAATTATATCGATCTGGAGTGGTCTGGTCTTAAAACAGGCTTTTACATAATAAGGGCTACGCAGGAAAATGTCGCGGTGGAGACCAAGGCAGTAAAAATAAAGAGATAGCAGGTTATGCCCATGACCTTCCAAACTCTTTGTACTATCCTTAAAAAGGGGTAAATTGCACAAAAATCTGTTAAATGGAACCGGAAAAGATATCCCTGGATGTTCGTGAAAGCACCAAGCTGAACAAGTACTCTCAGCTCTTTTTTAGTCTGATTTGTTTTGTGGTTGCTATCTGGTTTCTGCTAAAATTGTTTTCAACCGGAACAATGAACGGGTCAAATTCAATTGCGGTTGTCTTTCTTCTTCTTTTTGGTGTTTGGGAACTCCTCTCCGGTTTTGGTATCACCCAGAGGTATCTTGTTTTCTCAGGTAATGCCATAACGGTCAAGCATCGTCTCTTTTCAAAACCGGTTGAATTTAAGCCCGATAATATTAAGGTTATTATTTTTAAGCCTCTCTCTTTTAATATAGTGGGTCAGGATGATAAAAAAACCATCGTCAGACTTGGAAACTATTATCAGGAGAGAACTCTGAAAATTCTGGAATCGTTAAGTGATTTCTGTAAGACAAATCATGTATTGACTGAAGGTTTGGAAGCGGAGAAAAAACAACAATAGCAAGTCATCATGTTCTTTTTTGAACATACTGGAGATGATAAGGTAATCAAATGCCTTTTGTGCCCTCATGAGTGTGTTATTAATCCTGGAAGAACAGGCCTTTGCAGGGTACGGGAGAATGACGGGGCTGGTATAAGGCTGACAACTTATGGAGTTATATCAGCATATGCATCAGACCCGGTTGAGAAGAAGCCCTTATACCATTTTTTTCCCGGGCACAAGGTCCTTTCAGTAGGGTCTTACGGGTGTAACATGAAATGTGATTTCTGTCAGAATGACCAGATATCGCAGCATGGCAAACAGTCGGAATGCATGACCATATCTTCCGAAGAGCTGGCGCTAAGGGCTCAGCTGATGCACGGTAATATAGGGCTTGCATATACGTATAATGAGCCCTCCATCTGGTTTGAATTTGTTATTGACTGTGCCACGGCCATTAAGGAACAGGGTCAGTTTAACCTGATGATCACAAATGGTTATATAAATAAAGGGCCCCTTAAGGAATATATAAGTCTGATTGATGCCTTTAATGTTGACCTCAAGGGATTCAGTGAGGATTTCTACAGGAAATATACAGGAGGATCATTAAAGCATGTGCTTGACAGTCTTGTAATGATATCACAGGGAGGAAGACATTTGGAGATTACCACGCTGATTATTCCAGGTCTGAATGATTCTCCGGGATTAATGAGGGATGAAGCCAGATGGATCTCCGAAAGCCTGGGACCGGATGTCCCGCTCCATATCAGCAGGTATTTCCCGCGCTATAAACGAACTGATCCCCCTACTCCTTTTGAAACAATCAGAAATCTGTCTGATGTTGCATCAGAACATCTTCAATATGTCTACACAGGAAATATGCCTGCCGACGTCGGCGGATCAGACACGTCATGCCCTTCCTGTAAAAAGATACTTATTAAAAGAACAGGGTATGAAACAAGAAACACCGGTCTTACTGATGAAGGCCGGTGCTCTGTGTGCGGTGCAAAAATAATCAATAGCGACCACGTCAGGATTTAAGCACTTAGCTGGCTTTTGACAGATCGCTTAGTTTAGTAAAATAACCGTCAATCTTTTCGAACAGCTCTTTCCTGACAGCTGTATAGTATTGTTTTACAAGCTTTGGGTTGTCTTTTCCGCTGGGATTATTGACTTTTTCAATGAATTCGTTACGCGATTCAATTGCTTCCTCAACCAGACTCTGAACCTGTCCTCTCTTTTCACTTTCGTGCAGGCTGGCAAAAGTAAAACAGTCTGAAAAGAATTCGAAGAAGAGGTAGTCAACGTCTTTTTTAAGATCTCTGATGTTTGCCATAGTTTTTTCATTTTAGCAATGCAAAGATATTAAAATTATAGTAATGGCATGAGCAGTGTATTTTCTGCAGGCGATAAAAGTATTTATCTTAGTGTCGTCATTTTCAGAATATGTATGCCATTGTTGATATAGAGACTACCGGGGGAAGTGCACTGCATGAAAAGATCACGGAGATCGCGATTTACATTTACGATGGCAGCCAGATAACGGATGAGTATTGTACTCTCATCAACCCGGAACGAAATATTCCGTATTTTATCACGGCCCTTACCGGCATAACCAACGAGATGGTTGAAGAAGCCCCTCCTTTTTATCAGGTCGCAAGGAAAATAATAGAGCTGACAGAGGGAAAGACATTTGTTGGCCACAACGCCAGGTTTGACTATTCGTTTATAAGGGAAGAATTCAGGTCTCTGGGCTATAATTTTCAAAGGCCGTTGCTGGATACTGTCTCACTGAGCAGGAAGCTGCTTCCCGGGCATAAATCTTATTCGCTTGGGAACCTGTGCAATGATCTGAATATTAAAATTAAAGACAGGCACAGGGCCTCGGGGGATGCGCTTGCAACAGTAAAGCTTTTTGAACTACTTCTTGAACGTGACAAAAATGATAACAAAGGTCTTATAAAGAACAGGCGAAGTTCACGGCTTCATCCTGCCCTTGATATTTCAAAAACGGAATCGGTACCAGAGAGACCGGGTGTTTACTATTTCTATAATGACAGGGGTGACATTATTTATATTGGGAAAAGCTTAAACCTGCACCAGAGAATAAGCACTCATCTTTCCAATAACACTTCGGCAAGAGCGATGGAGATGAGAGCTTCGGTTGCAGATATAAGCTGGGAGGAGACCGGCAGTGAGCTCATAGCCCTGCTAATGGAATCCAAGGAAATAAAAAAGAACAAGCCTGTATATAACAGGGCACAACGCAGGACAGGCTTTTCATGGGGTATATATCATTATATTGATGACAACGGATATATAAGGTTTGAGTACCGGAATGTACGTGATGATGAAACCCCTCTGGCACTCTTCAACTCAAAGGATAAAGTGAGGGGAAAACTTGAACAGATGATTTCAAAGTATGACCTCTGCCAGAAGCTTTGCGGACTGTATGAAACCAGCGGACAATGCTTCCACCGACAGGTAGGCATGTGCAAAGGGGCGTGCGCTGGTGAGGAGAGCCCTGACCGGTATAATGAGAGAGCAAACAAGGCTCTTGACGAATTTGTCTTTGCGGGTAGAAATATTCTTATTATAGACAAGGGCCGAAACAGCGAAGAGCGCTCTGTGGTGAAAATAAATAATGGGAAATATTCAGGTTTTGGCTTCTTCAACATAAACGACATCGGGTTCGGACTATCTGCAATTCATGATTGTATTAAACCGGAACAGGACAACAGGGATATCCAGATAATATTGAAGGGATACCTTAAAAACCACAAGGTGGAAAAGGTCATCGATTTCTGACATTACCCGGTGAAGCTCAGTAGTAAATAATATGATATATTTGCTTATCATAATCTCAACATTCCAATAAATGTCACTTTTCACACATACAACCAGAGAGCTGATAGTTAAACTTGATGAGTTTTTCGATTCAATTGAAATTGGGATCCTGATATTTAAAGAAGGCATCAGAGCATATGTCACAGGAGATAATGAAGCCTTTCAAAACCACCTGAAAAAAATCGATGATACTGAAAGCAAAGCAGACAAGCTGCAGAGGTCTATTGAGAATGAGATGATTGTTCATTCAATACTGCCTCAGCAGAGAGGTGATGTTATTAAACTGCTGGATGTGCTGGATGAGATAATTGATACTTCAAAAGGATCTCTGAATGAGTTTTATCTTGAGATACCAAAGGTACCGGCATCGCTTGCGCCTGACTTCATCTCACTGTCTGAGGTATCATCCAACGCTGCTGATGAACTTATTCCTGCCGCCAGATCATTCTTCCGCGAGCCTCACCTTGTAAGAGACAAGCTCATAAAGGTTTATTATTTCGAACGCGAGACCGATAAAATGGCCTTTAATATTAAGAAGAAGATATTTCATGATATGCCCGATCTTACTCTCGCAGAGAAAGCTCACCTAAGGTACATACTGCATCATATTGAAAGTATCTCTGACAGGTCACAGGTAGCTGCCGACATGCTTGCTTCAATGGCAATACGATTAATGCTATAGGATCATGCTGGTGTTATTTATATCTAGTGGTCTCTTTCTGGGATGGTCCCTGGGTGCCAATGATGCGTCCAATATTTTCGGGTCGGCAGTTGGTTCCAGGATGTTATCATTTACAAGGGCTGCAATAATTGCTTCCATTTTTGTAATTATAGGAGCTGTCATGCAAGGCGAAGGGGCCTCAAATACTCTTGGCAAGCTTGGGACGGTGAACGCCATTGGTGGTTCGTTCACAATAGCTCTTGCTGCGGCTTTGACTGTTTATCTGATGACGAAAGCATCCCTGCCGGTATCATCAACACAGGCTATAGTAGGGGCAATTATTGGCTGGAATATTTTTACGGGAAGTGCCATTGATGTACATTCACTTACACAGATTCTTATATCGTGGATTATCAGTCCACTTCTGGGAGCCGCTTTTGCGCTGCTGCTTTATCATCTTTTCAAGGTCTGGAGGAAAAACACACGGACGCACCTTTTCAGATATGAAGCAAGAATTAAGGTTGGGCTGATTCTTGCCTGTGCTTTCGGAGCATATTCACTGGGGGCGAATAACATTGCAAATGTAATGGGCGTATTTGTCCCAAGTATGAGCCTGAATGATGCATCATTCACTCTTTTCACGCTTTCAGGAGGACAGCAGCTGTTTCTCCTGGGCGGCATAGCAATTGCAGCAGGGATACTCACCTATTCCAAAAAAGTTATAAATACACTTGGCAATAACCTGCTTGAACTAAGCTCAGAAGCAGCACTGGTGGTAGTACTGTCACAATCGCTTGTACTGTTTATCTTCTCCTCTTCTTCTCTTGCCAACCTTGTTGGAAAGGTCGGAATAAACATACCTCTTGTTCCTGTATCAAGCACACAGGTTGTGGTAGGTGCCATTCTGGGAATAGGATTATATAAAGGAGTACGCAACCTAAACTTCAGACTGCTTGGAAGTATTGCATCCGGCTGGATTACCACACCGGTTATTGCCGGTATAATTGGTTTCTTTTTACTCTTCTTTGTAAAGAATCTCTTCGGGATTGATGTGGGACACGCAGTAAATCCCGTCATTCACAGCGGAGCCGGCATGAATGAAAGTACCTTTATCAGGAACAGTATCATTGTGCTTCTGATTGTTGCAGCAGCATATCTTGTCTACCTCGTTCTCAAGGAGAAGAACAAATCGAAAAAGCTGAATGAAAGCGGCTCATTAAGATAATGAACAACAAAAGAGTCAATTGAAGAACCCACAATCTATATAAAAAGAAATACCATGGAAAAGAAAGTTATTGAGCCTGTAATAAACAATTCAATGAGACTTGTCAAGAGTGAGGATCTTAATCACCACGGAACACTCTTTGCAGGTCGTACAGCAGAGTGGTTTGTTGAATCCGGATTCATTTCCTGTGCATCGGTGCTTAACCCAAGGAATGTAGTATGCCTCAAGATTCATGGGATGTATTTTACAAGCCCGGCCAAACCCGGTGAAGTACTCACTTTCTCATCAAGAATAGTCTACTCGGGGACCACAAGTCTTGTCTCCTATATTAAGGTTACCAGGAAAGGTATTGAGAAGCCTCTTGTAGATGGTTTCGTGACATTCATTCACGTTGACGATGAGAACAAGCCAATGGCTCATAACATAGAGATACACCCTGTTACACAGGAGGATATAGAGCTCTATGAGATGGCTAAGAACCTGAAGAAATAGACACAGAAAAAAAAGAACCCATCCTAAAACAGATGGGTTCTTTTTTTGTGTCTGTGGGTGAGTATTATACTCAGTTAATTACCGGCAGGAAGGCATATTTTCTTCCATATTCCATCATTTGTTCAAGGTAGTCTGAGCAATAGTCAACCTTAATGTCTGTAATTGTGCCATTGCCATCTGTAACAGGGGTAAGTACGGGGTTAACGAATCCGGTATATGGTGCCAGGTTGAGTTTTGAATATCTTTCAAGCACCTCAGTATGCAAGGCCGGATCAATCTTTACCCCATAGTTCTCAATAAGTGCCTTGCCGGCTTCATAATCACCTTCTGATTTAATCCGTTGTATCTCGGAGAGTAACATGCCAAACAGCCCGCGCAGCTTCTGGTAATCGTTAATTCTGACATATGTTTTATTATCGCGTTTAACCAGCTCAATTACGTTTTCTGCTTTGCCTTTCTCATAAACCCAGTGTGCTATTGCAGCCCTGTCGCGCATATGAGCCTGTTCAATATTCTTGCCTGGTTTTATCCTTACTATCTGAGTAAGGAGACCATTACGGATGAAGCTGTCATACTCGGCTTTCCCAACCTCCTCTGATGGCACGAGCCCGAGAGAGACAATCTTTTTATCCAACAGGTAATAAAGGGCGAATAAGTCTGCTCTGGCCTCTTCAAGAGCAGATCCGTAATTCTGCAGTGCATTGGGGTCTGTTCCCTTTGCAAGCTTGCCGCTGGCATGGCCGATACACTCGTGGAAGTCGGTATGAAGTGCGCTTGCCAGAGAAGCATATTTTTTTGCCCTGTCTATCTCCTGCTGATCATAAGCAAACTCTTCAAGCATTCCGCTGCCCTGTGAGGCAATATCTATTGCATTTGTGATGTTTGCCAGTGACACAGATTTTGATCCGGCTTTCTCCCTTATCCAATCGGCATTCGGAAGGTTAACACCCAGCGGAGAAGCAGGATAGGAATCTCCTCCAAGCATTGCAACATTAATTACGCTTGCTGCAATACCCGTAACTTTCTCTTTACGGTATGCAGGATTAACCGGGGAATTATCTTCGAACCACTGAGCATTGGCTGTAATTATTGCGGTGCGCTTTGTTGCCTCAATATCCCGGTACTCTACTATTGACTCCCAGTTGGCCTTCATTCCAAGCGGGTCATTGTAAGTCTCAATGAACCCGTTTATATAATCAACCGGATCTTCTGTGTCGCCTGCCCACAGTACATTATACTCATCCCAGGTTTTGAGATTACCTGTTTTGTAATACTCAATAAGTAATCCAAGGGCTTTGGCCTGCGCCTCCGACATTGCCACCTGACGGGCTTTGTCAAGCCAATAGACTATTTTATCAATTGCAGGACCATACATTCCACCACTATGGTAGGGAATCTCAGTTACCTTTCCACCCTGTTTCACAACTTTTGTATTCAGCCCCCATGATACCGGAGTCGGGTCTGAAGGATCACCCAGAGAAGCATAATAATCTGTCACCTCCTTCTTTGTAACTCCTTCATAAAAGTTTACAGCCGATGAAGTGATAATGTCTTCGCTATCACTGCCATTTACCTTCTTTGCATAAAGCTTATTATCAAAAAGGATTGGTGTTAGTTTTTCAATAAGTCCGGACTTCTTCTCACCTTCTGCCAGGGGGAGTGATGAATCATCAGATCCGTTTACCAATGATGCAAAATACTCAGAACTGAATCCCGGAATAAACTTATCGTTGGAATAATGATGATGTATACCGTTTGCAAAGAAGACAACCTTTGCATAGGTGATAAAAGTCTTATACTCCTCACTGTTTTTGTCTCCTTTATAGGTAGACAGAATTCCTTCAATGGTTTTCCTGACCAGAAGATTATATTTAAAGTTCTGATCCCATTGTATATCTCTTCCACAGAGTGCGGCTTCAGAGAGATAATAAATAAATTCTTTCTCTTTCAGGCTGAGAGAATTGAAATCGGGCAGCTGGTATTTTAACACCCTGATATCCTCAAAACGGTCTACCTGGTAGTTAAAATCACTGCTTCCCGGAGCTTCTTTAATACTGCTCCTGCATGATCCTGTCATGACGATGTACATAATTGTTACTGTTGCAATTGTTAAACACTTTTTCATGGTTATTGGTTTTTGGAGAAAACTATAATTTGTCCATTCTCAATACTCCGGTATTACCGCCATATGGCAGATTTGGGTCCACAGGTGTGTTAGTCTTCCATGATCCGCATGTAAAGTCAGGCACATTTACCGAGCCTGATCTGTTAGCGACAGACCATTCCGAAAGAGGAGAGATACTGCTCCATAAAGCAGCGTCATAAACATCCTGATCAAGTGGTAATCCATTTCTCAGGCAGTCAATCAGTCTCCAATCCATAATAAAATCCATGCCGCCATG
>Ga0116171_10002907_pt1 | contig 15999 bp, 18 predicted proteins | sample AD_JPNHW2_MetaG_FD_89798 | JGI IMG/M metagenome (GOLD analysis project Ga0116171, IMG submission 89798) | Active sludge microbial communities of municipal wastewater-treating anaerobic digesters from Japan - AD_JPNHW2_MetaG | ecosystem: Engineered > Bioreactor > Anaerobic > Digestate | place...
CCTGAGACCAGCAACAAGAGCCAGATGATATTCAACAACCGTATACCTCCTGCCCCTGATGATTAAATCCTATTTAAGCAAGTTATGATGGGGGGCAGAAAAATAGAACAACCCGCCTTACGACGGGCTGTCGATACTTTATTCAGGGATTTTATCCCGGATGTTTGCTCAATGTTCTATCGTTTCATCTCGTTCATTTCTGTTTCTTCTGTCCATCATCCCTTCGATTTTGTCGATAATCTGGGGTGCCAGATCAACCACTCTTTCTGCCAGGCTGTTGCCATTTACAGAAATCAGGCGCACATCATTCATTCTTACCACCAGAAAACCTACTGGTTTTACTGATACACCGGCACCGCTGCCTCCCCCGAAGGGAATATCCTGGCCTTTGTTGTCATTGTCATACTCGTATTCCCCGCCGCCGGCAGCAAAGCCGCAGGCTACTTGGGAGACAGGGATAATAACCGTCCCGTCGTTGGTTTCTACTGCATCGCCCACAACGGTATTGACATCAACCATTTCTTTAATGCTTTCCATAGCAGTTTTCATAAGTCCTTCAATAGGACGGTTGTTGCCGCCGGGTACTTGCTGCGAATCCATTTATCCACCACCTGACTTTCCATACTATTAAATAGAATGTTATGATGATAATATGTACGATTCGCATTTTTAATATACAATCAATTTGACTCTCAAATTCAGCACTCAGGTAATCAGGTTCAACCGCTATCTGAACTTTCTTTAGGCGGCTGATATTGCCCAGGAAAATTATGGTCAGTCCTTTTATGGTCCACATCAGTCCTGTATGCAGCGCAGCCAACATCGCATCCCCTCCCCCCACCCGGCTTTTCCAGATCATTTTTTCAATCACCGTATAGACAAGGGCTGTTTTGAAGATATAAAAAGTCTGTTGTTCCCAATCTGATAACAAATGGATTTGTTTGCTTATTTTGAAAATATCTTTTACATTCTTCCAGGTCCAATCCCTCTTCTGGCCAACACTCTTATTCCAACGATCAACCAGCAATGCTTCAAAAAATTTCAGGCGGGGATCGGTATAGTCATAAATTTGTTCGAAGCGGTAAAAAGGCAGTCCGAAACGTATTTGTACGCCTTGAAAGCGATCACTATCGGTCACAATTATTTCTATGCGAAATGTAACATAGCTGAACAAAACCATTGTCAGCAACAGAAACAGCAAAACGATATGGAATTTCATGTAATTTCTCCTGTTTTTCCATATCGTTCCCTTAATATTTTTTGCTATACGCCAGATTATGGTTTTTGATACCTGGCAATGGTATTTTCTATTTCAGCAATTATTTTTTCCATCTCTTTGGCAATCACTAAATTGCTTCTGCCTTGCCTGAAGGTGGGGCAATGCAAATTGAAGTCAAGGATCTTTTTGTCTATTTTCACCAGATCCGCTTCTATCTCAATAAAAAATATTTCTTTTTTTTGCAGATATCTTTGCAGTGCCCGGGCATTTTGACGATCAGTCCAAAAAAGCTCGGTGTAACGTTTAAAATAACTGATCTTCTGTTGCAGCTTATCCATCGCCGCATCAATTTCTTTGCCTAATTCGATCCAGTATGGGGCAAAGTCGTTTTCTTTAAGAATTTTATAAGCCATGCGCATTTCAGCCGGTTCAAACGGATTCTCTTCCAACTCCAGCGGCTTTCCTGCCCCGGCTAGATTGTCAAAATCGCCCCGTTCCCTGGCTTTGCGTATTTGTTCTTCGACCAGATCCCGGGTACTGCTCATATAACGAGCCAATTTTCGATTTTGCTGGGCTTTCAGCATGATTTCTTCTTGTAGATCTTTTTCGCTCAAAGCTGGCTCTCACTTTCTTCATCAGGTCAGTATATAATATTTGTCTGCGCTGGTTTTATTCCGCCTCAGCATCCAATTTAGGCAGTTCTTCCAGGCTGGCCAGGCCAAATATTTTCAGGAATTCGTAGCTGGTACGGTAAAGAATAGGCTTTCCGACTGCCTCTTTATGTCCATCTTCCCTTATTATCCCCTTTTCGAGCAAATTGCTGAGTACGCGTTCAACTTTTACGCCCCGGATCTGTTCGATCTCGGCACGGGTTACCGGTTGCCGATAGGCAATTACCGCCAGCGTCTCCAGCGCTGCTGTCGAGAGTCTCAAGCGGGCTGGCTTGACCAATTTGCTCACCAGTTCAGTATACTCAGGCTTGGTCGCCATAATATAACCGCCTTCGAGAGAAATGATCTGCAATCCGCGGAAAGATTGATGGTACTCCAGCATCAATTCCTGCATGATGGACTTGAAATCATCTTCCTCGATTTGCAGTATTTCCAGCAATTCAGCCGTGCCCAACCGTTCGCCGCTGACAAACAGCAGCGCTTCTATCCCCGCTTTTATGTCCTCCCGCATTAACATCGCTTTATCTCCCGTACCTTCAGAATTATTTCTCCGAATCTGTTATCCTGAATGGCTTCAATCTGATTCAATCTGATTAGTTCCAGGATAGCCAGAAAGCTAGCCAATATTTCCCGTCTTTGTTTGCAAGCTCCGCACAACAACTGAAAATTGGCTTGCCCGACGATTCGGAGATGCTGCATGATTTCATCCATTTTGAGATTAACATTCACATCCCCTCTGGGGACGTTATATAAGTCAATATCGATATCACTTTCGAAAAGCTTTAGATAGACATTAAACAATGATTGCATCGAAACTGCGAGTTCTTTTTGCGGCTCAATCATTTCCATCTGACCGTGGCGAAAAAATGACCGCGGATAATCTTCATCCAATCTCAATGCCAGCAACTCCGCCGCTTTTTTATAACGTTTGTAGGCAATCAGTTTGTTAACCAGATCCTCGCGGAGATCTGGTTCCTCCTGCTCCTCTTCATCAGGTTTGGCTGGCAGCAACATCCTTGCTTTCAGACTCAGCAGATAGGAGGCCATCATCAGGAAATCCCCGATCTGGTCCAGGTGGAAATTGTTGCTGTCAGTGATAAACTCCATATATTGATCGGTAATTAGGGTAATGGGAATATCATAAATATTCATTTCGTTTTTCTCGACCAGATAAAGAAGCAGATCGAGCGGTCCATAGAATTGTTCCAGATTGACCACATAATCCAAAGCAAAACCCTCCGCTAAAAAACTGACCCATAAATTACCACATATATCACATTGTAAAGCGGCCAGATGATTTTATCGGCCAGGTTGGTAAAAATAATCAGCAATAGAATCAGCGGCCCAAACTGCTCCATTGAGTAAATAAAATCGGCGCCTTTATCTGGCAAGAGCCCCGCCAAAATTTTTGAACCGTCCAACGGAGGTACCGGGATCAGATTAAAAACCGCCAGAATGATATTAATCTGCACCAACGGCACGATCATCTGGATCAACGCTGACATACTACCGCTGTAGGTTCCCAGCTGAGGATCAAAAGCCAACAAACGTAACGCGATCATCCCAACTATGGCCAGCAAAATATTCATCAGCGGACCGGCGACGGAAACCAGCATCATGCCGGTTTTTATATTGGTCTTTTTAAAGTTGTAAGGATTGACCTGCACCGGTTTGGCCCAGCCAAAATGCAGAAACAGGAGAGCAAAAAAACCAATCCAGTCAATATGCGGCAACGGATTAATGGTAAGACGGCCCTGGTAATAGGGTGTATCATCACCCAGCCAATCAGCTACCTGCCCGTGCGCATATTCATGAAACGTCAGCGCAATTAAAATCGCCGGCAGGGCGATGAGCATACTATAAATAGATTGCATCCGGAATACTCCCTTCTTCAAGCCATCGTTTGACCATATCAATCTCTTGTGGCCGGGTTTTAACGATCTCATCCAGTTTATAACTATATAACCGTTCCAGTATTTCTTTATAAGCCGGCCCTGGTTTTAATCCCATCTGACGCAGGTCATGGCCGCTTATTTCCACTCTGGTTTTTTCCTTCAGATCGAGATATCGGCTCACCCTGTCCCAAACCAATTCATCTTTGATACATAACAACAAATATAGCTTGTTTTCATTCGCTGTTTCCGCCAGCATCCTGTCCAAATCACTGGGGGCAAGATTCCAATTACTACTTATCTCTGCAGCCAGGGACGGAATCGAATCCGATTCTATTATCGCGCGTTTAGCAGTCTTTTCAATAGGGTAATTCTGCAGTACTTTTTCTTTTTTATCCTCTTCAAATTGAGCAAGAATAACGATCAAATAAAGCAGCCAGGTTTGAAATTTCCAGCCATAATACCTATCCTGCCACCATCCGGTAACCATCGGCACTCTTTTCATCCTGCCCCATCTGATTTTATCAAAATTGATTTCAGGTAATATATATTTCCATACCCCGATATCTCTCATCCGTCTTAGGGCGGGAATAGGATCCTTTTCATTCAGTATGAGAATCAATTCGTTGAGAATCCGTTTATAGGAAAGTTTGCCTAACAAGCGGCGATGTATTGCATCTTTCGCAAATCGCATTGTATCTGCTTCGATTTGAAAGCGGTAGCGTTGTTCAAAGCGGATCGCCCTGATGATCCTGGTAGGATCTTCCACAAAGCTGAAATTATATAGGATTCGGATCAAACCGCTGCGTAGATCGTTGCTGCCGCCGAAATAATCGATCAATTCCCCGAAACGACCAGGATTTAGACAGATTGCCAGCGTATTGATGGTAAAATCCCGCCGGTACATGTCTTCTTTAAGAGATGACTTTTCCACCTGCGGCAAGGCGGCAGGAAATTCATAATACTCGGTTCGTGCCGTTGCCACGTCAAATTTGCTCCCATCCGGCAAAATCACCACCGCCGTGCCAAACCGTTCATGAACACGCAATTTGGCATTCAGCTGCCGGGCAAGCTCCGCAGCCATTTCCTTTCCGTCTCCTTCAACCACCAGGTCGACATCAAAATTGGTTTCCTGCAACAATAAGTCTCTTACAAAACCACCAACACAATAAACCGTGCTGTTCAGTTCAGCACCAATTTCTCCAGCCAGACGCAGAAAGGACAAGATCTGCTGCGGAAGTTGCTTTTCCATTTGTGCAGCACAGTTTTCCCAGGAATCCCCTGAGTATGCGTAAAGAAGTTCGTGGTCTTCGGGATAATCGTCACCATGCAGAATCCTTAAAATGTCAGTTCTCGATACAATACCAATCAGTTTACCGTCTTCAATCACCGGGAGTCTGCCAATATCATGTTCTACCATCAGCTTTTGAATATCACCGACAGACGCAGAAGGGGTAACAGATAAAACATCCGACGTCATGAAGCCCTTGACCGGCGCATGCCCAAGCTCATGAATTCTGGCCTTGTCAACGTCACGCCGCGATATCATGCCGATCATCTGACCATGTTCCACTACCGGCATGCCGGTGTGTCCATACCTGAGCATTATGCTCCCGGCTTCCTCCATGCTGATGTTGGAGCGTAGGGTTTTAACCGGACTTGACATAATATCTGTCGCTATGATAGACGGATGGATTAAATGCTTCAGGTTATCGAGGATTTTTGCTTCCACTTCCCTGCAATCTTTGGATCGTATGATGGCGGAAGCCGCTTTGTCATGTCCCCGGCCTCCCAGAGGCTTCAATACTTCATTTATTTTCACACTGTTGCTGCGACTTCTGCCGATTACATTTACTTTGCCTTCCATTTTGACAATAACAAAAATAGCATCGCAGTTTTCCATTTCAAACAAGCGATAGGTCACCAAATCAAGACCGGGTACGAACTCATCCCCTGCAAAAACAGCCAAAACAATATCCAGATCTTTTATCTTATAATGCATACAAGATTCGATCAGTCTATACAGCATAAATCTTTGCTCTTCAGAAAAAGACTGTTCCATGAAATTACTGACAACGGTCAAATTGGCTCCCCGGCTTAATAGATAGGCAACGGCACTGGCATCACGTGAAGTTGTGGAAGGAAACAATAAACTGCCGGTGTCATCATAAATCCCCAGGGCAAAAATCGTAGCCTCAAAGGAACTGATCTGCATATTTTGTTCAATAATTTTCTCCACCAGAATCGTCGTTGCAGCCCCAGTGAAATGAATTTCTGCCAGACTTCCCTGCAGATCATCCTCATTTTGAGGATGATGATCGAAAATATGTATATCCAGACCGCGGTTTTCAAGGACCGGAGTCAACTGAGCCAGACGATGAGGGCTGGCCGAATCTACCAGCACCAATCTTTTAACCTCCGCCAGATCTATTTCTTTTATGGTTTTAATAGCCAGCGAATCTTTATATAATGCCATAAATTTCTTCACGCTTTTATTTAAGGTGCCTGAGAATACCCGCACGGCTCCCGGGTAAAGTCTGGCTGCCGCTGTCATACTGGCAAGACCGTCAAAATCAAGCGCGTTATGTGAAGTAATGATTTCCAAGGCAATTCTCCCAACACTCAAACTATCTGCATTATAGCATACCCTTAAAGCAGTTGACACTTGCCGTGTCTACCGGCACAAACGACAATTATTATAATGTTAAAAAAAAATTCCGCTCAATCAACATCTCCTTGCGTATCATGAGCGGAATCATCATTTTCTGCTTAATTTAAAGCTATTTATGTAGTAGGTTTTTTAGTTTCAGTGGATGAGGCGTTTTTAGCTTTCAGGGATGTTATCTCCCGCTCCAATTTTTTATTGTTATTTGTCAGCTCGTTTAATTTACGACCGGTCTTAAACGCCCTGAAACTATCAATCAAAAAGGTAATCACAGCCCCACCCAGCGCTGCGATCAATGCGACCAGCGCCAGGGATATTTCTGCTGTATGCCAGTTAATAAATTGTATGGTAACGGGCGTATTATTTTGCAAAATGAAGATGACTATACCAACCATAAAAGCCAAAGCCCCGATCAAATATGCAGGCATAAATCAGTTCTCCTTTCATAAATAAGTTCATACATTTATATTGACTATTTTAAGTATTCTTTACCGCAAATGGAAGCTATATTTATTATTCTTTACTTTTGCTGATCAGCAAGAATAAATACCATTTTTGCTTGTAAATATTTATTGTCTGTCATATAATATTCGAAATGCATATGTTTTTACAGTCAGGTTTTTGACCAGGCTCGCTATGGGCAGCGGAATACCGCGGGACTTCTATAGAATGGAAGTCCCGCTATTTTTATATGATGGGGGTTATATTGTGGGGGTAGTAAAGTCGGTTCGTGATTTGTGGGCGGATGAAAAACAAAGGATCGCTTCCATTTCGATCCTTTCGAATACAACATTGGTTCTTTTAAAATTGATTGCCGGTATCATGACCAATTCAGTCAGTATTTTATCCGAGGCCATCCATTCAGGTCTGGATTTACTGGCAGCTATTATTGCTTTTATCGCAGTGCGTATTTCGAGCAATCCACCGGACTCAAGACATCGTTACGGTCACGGCAAGTTTGAAAATATGTCGGGAACAATTGAAGCGCTGCTTATTTTTATTGCGGCGATCTGGATCATTGCTGAGGCTTATAAGAAAATTATTCATGGTGCAAACGTGGAAACGATTGGTGTCGGTATTGCCGTCATGGCTTTTGCTACCCTGATTAATTGGCTGGTATCATCCCTCCTGATGAAAACAGCACGAAAAACCGACTCAATTGCTCTGGAAGCGGATGCCATGCACCTGCGCACCGATGTCTTTACTTCCCTGGGTGTAATGCTTGGTTTGCTGACCATTGCCGTTACCAGAATCCAGCTACTGGACCCTATCATTGCTATTGCCGTAGCCCTGTTGATTTGCAAAGCTGCTTATGATCTGACGGTTAAAGCCCTGGTTCCATTACTGGATGTAGCTCTCCCCCAAGACGAAGAGGAAACCATCAAAGAAGCAATTAATATCGTAAGTCCGGAAGGTCTGGTTAATTTTCATCAGCTGCGGACCCGCAAAGCTGGTTCAGAACGATATGTCGATATGCATCTGGTCTTTCCGCGTGATTTAACCATCGCAGAGGTTCATAATCTGTGTGATCGTATCGAAAACGAGATCGAAATACGTTTGCAGCATGTACATGTTCTGGTTCATGCTGAGCCGTGCGAAGATCAAGACTGTGAGTTGTGTCACAAGAAAGAATGCGAAATAAAATCTGGATTAACGGAATCATAATGGTGACAAAAATCCCTTGCCGCACCGGCAAGGGATTTTTTTTGCATTCATTATCTTTGTATCCGGCAATACGCCATCTGTTTCCAGAGTATTGACAAAATCAGCTGGCCGAACGTTGCTTATAATCATAATAGAACGGACTGGCCACGCATATTGAAGAATACATACCAAAGAGGATACCGATCAGCAGAGCAATTACGAAAACCTTGATAGTCGATCCGCCGAACAACAATAGGGTAATCAAAGGCATCAAAACTGTCAAAACCGTGTTGATCGAACGATTCAACGTCTGCATTATGCTTCGGTTGAGCAGGGTATTAAGCTCTTCCTTCTTCCGGCTGCGCAGATTTTCTCTTACCCGGTCAAAAATGACGATGGTATCGTTGATGGAATAACCGACGATCGTTAATATCGCAGCCACAAAGTAGCTGCTGACCTCCCATTGAAATATGGAGAAAAGGCCAAGAACGATCAGCACATCATGAAAGAGCGCCAGTACTGCCGCCAATCCAAAAGCAAACTCAAAGCGGAAAGTAATATAGATAAGCATCAGTACCAACGCGATGCCGATTGCTATTAAGGCATTGCGGGTCAATTCACTGCCGATTGTTGCACCTACGCTTTCAGCACTTTCCAGCGTAACGCTTTTAAACTTTTCCTTCAGCCCGGAAGTCATTTTGGCAGTCTGTTCCTGATTCAGCTCATTGGTGCGAATGTAAAATTCGCTGCCGCTCTTCTGCACACTGACCTCTTTAACCAGTTTAAGCTCACTTACCGTATTTCTAACCTGATCGGCAGTTATGGAACTATCCATTTTATAACGTAATAAGGAGCCGCCGGTAAAATCAATGCTCCAATTGAATCCCTGCATAAACATGGACACAATACCGGCTATGATTAAAACTGAGGAAAAAATATAAAACCATTTTCTTTTTTCAATAAATTGCATTTTCTACCCTCCTTATACCCCGTATAATTTATTATTTTTGGTGATGTCGGCAAACCAGATCAGCATGTAGCGCGTAAACGTCAACGCGACCAACATACTGCCTACAATACCAATGGAGAGGGTAACTGCAAATCCTTTGATCGATCCGGTTCCAAACCAGATCAATACGACCGCGGCAATCAACGTGGTCAAGTTGGAATCAAATATTGTCCAAAAGGCCCGCGCAAATCCTGATTCAATCGCCGCTTTCAAAGTTTTGCCCAAACGCAACTCTTCCTTGATATGTTCGTAAATAATTACATTGGCATCCACCGCCATACCTATCGATAGAACAAAAGCGGCAATTCCAGGCAACGTCAGCACCACCCCCAACAAGACCATGGTTCCAAGCACCAGAATCGAATACAACACCATGGAAATATCAGCTACAAATCCAGGCAGACGGTAGTATCCAAGCATAAATAACAGGATTGCCAACAATCCCATAAGGCCGGCTTTGATACTGAAATCCAATGAATCACTTCCCAAACTCGGTCCAACCGTTCTTTTTTCCATTATGCTAAAGGATACCGGTAACGCACCGGAGCGAAGCAATACCGCCATGTCCTGAGCTTCCTTGGCGGTAAATCCACCGCTTATCTGCGCTTGTCCGTTGGGAATTGGTTCATTTACCGTCGGTGCGCTGATGGTCTTGCCGTCCAGTACAATGGCGATCGGTTTGCCAACATTGGCAGTTGTTGCTGCAGCAAACAACTTGGCACCGGTTTTATCAAACTCGAGGTTGACAGTAGCTTCCCCCCCGGAGGAGCTTAACTGGGCCTGAGCATCTTTAAGATTTTCGCCGGTAACCAGCACTTTGCCGGTCTCGTCCCAGAATTCCAATTGAGCAGTATTCTTGATAATATCAACGGCCGCCTCAGGGTCATCCACCCCGGCCAATTCAATAACGATCCGGTCATCGCCCTGCGGGTAAATGGATGGTTCGCTGACTCCCAGAGAATTAACGCGTTCTTCCAATACCCCGATGGATTTCTGGATCGTATCTGCAGTTATCTTCTTGCCTTCTTTTTCCTGAGCCTGCATTACTACATGCAGTCCCCCCTGTAGATCCAGGCCAAGTTTAATGTTGTTGATAATAGGTTGGTAAGTAAAATAAGCTAGAAAAGCCAATGCTACAATTACTGCGCCTATAATTGCGATACTGGTATTTTTTCGCAACGGTTTGTCCTCCCTCCAAATTCTTTGTTCTATAGCAAGCCATACACCTTTACAAGAGTTTGGCGCCATTAATAATTAAGGCAAATTCACAACCTAAATAGTTGGCTGCCCGCCGGCACATCAGCATGCGGCTTAAAAATATCTCAAAATATTCCATAACCGGACATATCTCAATATCAATGCTCAATTCCATACTAATGAGTTTTTTCTCGGCTTCAATAATCAGTGATGAATTCTCCACAGCATAATTAACCCGGTCATGAATATCAAACGTCGCAACGTCATGGTTTCTGACCCGGTTACGATGTACATGGGATTTGTCCGCCAGGATGAGGGCTGCTGCCACAGGATTTACCGGTTGTCCGCTACCCTCGTCATGATTGCCGATGGCAGCTGCAACAACAGCAATTTCCTCAGGGTTCATTTTCATTGCGCGCAAGATTTCCATGGCCATCAAAGCACCGCTCTGACTGTGCCCGTTGCGATTAACAACATTGCCCAGGTCATGCATATAACCTGCAATCCCAGCCAAATCAGCAGTGCGGGTGTGGTAACCCAACTGCAGCAGGATGTTTCTGCTCAAGCTCGAAACCAATGCGATATGCAGCCTGCCATGATCAGTATAGCCCATTGCGCCCAGATGCTCGTTTCCCTTAAGGATAAACGTATTAATAACCTGGCTGTTTTTTATATCCTCCAGGGTAACCATTGTTAATCCTCAATTTTATGAGAAATGGCTTTTTTAACAAACTCAATATCTGTATTGTCAGCAACCTTAACCATGATCGTATCTTCTTTTACTTTGCTTATTTCCCCGCGTATACCCCCGATGGTGACGATCTTGTCGCCCCTTTTAAGGGATTCCAATACGGAATCATGCTTTTTTTCCTGCTTTTTACGGGGCATGATGATAAATAAATAAAATATCACCAAAAATACGCCAAAATAGATTGCTACGGTAACCCAGCCCTGCTGTGTTGTGGTTGCTGCTGCAGCCATAATGTTCAAATCTATCCCTCCTAATTATTTATCCATAACCCTGTTGTTTTTCGCCAAACTCTGATTAAATCCTGCAGTTAAATCTTGTAATTTTCATAGAAACTGTTATAAAACTGTGCAAATGTATTTTCAGCAATGGCTTCGCGAATATCCTGCATTAATTTTATCAGAAAATAAATATTATGATAGCTCAACAAAATATGGGCCAAAATTTCTTCGGACTTGACCAGATGTCGCAGATAAGCACGACTGTAACTTTTACAAACCTGGCAGTCACAATCTGAATCCAGCGGAGTAAAATCCTCTGCATAGCCAGCATTGCGGACCACCACTTTGCCGTGGTGGCTGAATGCCGTACCATGTCTGGCGATACGGGTAGGCAAAACGCAGTCAAACATATCGACCCCGCGTTTGACTCCCTCCAGCAAATCCTCCGGTGCTCCTACGCCCATCAAATAGCGTGGTTTATCCTGAGGCAGCAAACAGTTGGTTAAATCCAGGATACGGTACATGTCCTGCTTGGGCTCGCCGACGCTCAAGCCGCCTATGGCATAACCCGGAAAATCCAGGGCTACGATCTCGGCCGCGCTTTTTTCACGCAGATCAGCAAACACATTGCCCTGCACGATACCGAACAAGGCCTGGTCTGCCCGGTGATGTGTTTCCCGGCAGCGGGTCGCCCACAGTGTAGTCCTCTCCACCGCCCGAGCCGCCTCCTCATAACTGCAGGGAAAAGGAGCACACTCATCAAAACACATGGCAATATCAGCACCGAGTTTTTGTTCAATATCCATCACGATTTCCGGACTGAGAAAATGCTTTGATCCATCGATATGGGAGTGGAATAAAACCCCCTCATCACTTATCCTGCGTAATCCCTTGAGGCTAAAAACCTGAAAACCGCCACTATCGGTAAGAATACCACGCGGCCAGTTTATAAACTTATGCAGGCCTCCGCCCCGTTCAACTATATCAGCTCCGGGACGCAAATATAGATGGTAAGTATTGGACAGTATAATACCTGCCCCGACTTCAGCCAGCATCCCCGGCGTCATGGCCTTAACGGTTGCCTGCGTTCCTACCGGCATGAAAATAGGGGTAGAAAACACTCCGTGTGAGGTAGTTAATTGCCCTATTCGTGCTGCACTGCCGGAATCAGTTCGGGTAATGTGAAAATCCAGCATTCACTAAATTCCTTCCCTATAATAATAGGTCACTTATATGATCAACATGGCGTCACCATAACTGAAAAAACGATATTCTTTTTCGACCGCATGGTGATAGGCCTGAAGCGTTAAGTCCAAACCGGCAAAAGCAGCCACCAACATGATTAAGGATGAACCCGGCAAATGGAAATTGGTTATAATCCTGTCTACTGCTCCATATTCATAGCCTGGATAAATAAATTTGTTGGTTTGGCCTGTTTGACGGCAAAATCCATGGTTTTTATTATATACCGTTTCCAATGTTCTTACTACCGTTGTTCCAACCGCAACAATATTTTTCCCTTTTTGGCGGGTATTATTTAACAATGCCGCTGTATCCGCGTCAATCTGAAAATATTCGTAATGCATTTGATGATTTCTAATGTCGTCACTGCTCACTGGCCGGAAGGTTCCCAGACCAACATGCAAAAGTATCTGTGCGACGTTAACCCCTTTTTGCTGCAGATCCTGGAGCAGTTTTTCCGTAAAATGCAGTCCAGCAGTCGGAGCCGCAGCGGAACCTTGCTCCCGGGCATAAACCGTCTGATAGTCAACTTTATCCTTTTCCTCAGCCGATCGGTTAATGTAGGGTGGCAGCGGCATAGTGCCCGCTTTGTCCAGGAAAGCCATTTCATCGGGGCAATTATGGAAATGCAGGATCCGGCCGCCGTTTTCCAGCTCGGCCATCACTTCTATTTCAACCTCGGGATAGTCCTTAAAAAATACCCGACTGCCTTCAGGCATGCGCCGGGCAGGCTTCACCAGCGCTTCCCAGTTTTCACCCTGCTTGTTGAGCAGCAGGATCTCAATTTTAGCCCCGGTAGACTTGTAGGCGAAAAGACGGGCCGGAACCACTTTGGTCTTGTTGATGACCAAAGTATCCCCCGGTTCAAAATAATCGATGATATCTGTGAATATACGATCCTCCAGTTTGCCGCTGGTACGATCCATGACCAGCAATCGGGCTGAATCACGTGGCTCGACTGGAAACTGGGCAATCAAATGAGGCGGTAAATCAAATTGATAACTTTTCAAGTCATAGATTGACAATGGGTCTGATTGGTTCACTTGTTTTTTCTCCTGTATCGTTCCATTTCGCTATATAAACATCCGCAATACTGCTGTCGGTAAAGATCCATTTCCCTGGCGTTTATGCCGGTCTGCCTGAACCCTTCCCGAAAATCACGATAAAGAAACGGGATTTCGTATTTCTCGCCGATCGATTCTCCCAATTCACGAATCCAATCATGGCGCTGGTATTTGCTCACCAGCAAGGTGGTGGTAAAATAATCAAATTTGCCCTTTCTGGCAATCTGGGCTGCTTTTTCCAGTCTAAGCTGATAACAGTAGAAACAACGCCGTGCCTCCCGGAAACTGACTGTCTGAAAGTACTGGGCGGGATCGTAATCCTCATCGAAGAGCACCTGCAGATTGACGGCTGTGGCATAGTCCTGCAGTGAGTCCCTGCGTTTCTGCCACTCTGTATAGGGATGAATATTAGGGTTGTAATAATACCCCATTAATTCAAACCCCTCTTCGCGCAAGGCAGGAACCGGATAGCTGGCACAGGGACCGCAGCAGATATGCAATAATAGTTTGGGCATTGAATCACTTCCTGACTGTTATCACCATTCAGATCACTACTATATTATAATGAAATATTAATTACTGTCCGGGTCCTCGAACAAACTCGGATCCTGAAAACCTTTTTGCAGGGGATAATTCAAAACACGATACGCCAGTTGGGTAGCAACGCGTCCCCGGGGGGTTTTGTGGATGAATCCCAGTTTGAGCAAATACGGTTCGTATACATCAGTTAGGGTATCGCTTTCTTCGGAAACAGCCGCCGCCAAAGTCTCAAGGCCCACCGGTCCACCCCCGAATTTAATAATTATAGCATCCAGGATCATCCTGTCAACCGTGTCCAGACCGTGTTCATCGATCTCCAGCATCTGTAAAGCTTTGCTTGCAGTTGGTTGGTCAATTTTCCCCTGGGCTTTGACCAGCGCATAATCCCGGACTCTTTTCAGCAAACGATTGGCAACTCGCGGGGTCCCTCGTGAACAGCGGGCAATTTCTGTTGCCCCGTCCGCGGTTATGGCAATTCCCAATATGGAAGCTGCCCTGATAATGATAGTCGTCAGATCTGCTTGCGTGTAAAAATCCAAACGGCAGCTGATCCCAAATCGATCCCGCAGCGGTGAACTGAGAAGACCGGGCCGGGTCGTCGCCCCAATCAGGGTAAACGGCGGCAGATCAATCTGCAGCGTGCGGGCTGCCGGACCTTTGCCGATAACTATATCGATGACATAATCTTCCATGGCCGGGTACATGATTTCTTCAATACTGCGGTTCAGCCGGTGGATCTCGTCAATGAAAAGGACCTCTCCCGGCTCCAGATTGGTTAAAATGGCCGCCAAATCACCGGGGCGTTCGATAGCCGGTCCGGATGTTTTACGGATGGGCTGACCCATTTCGTTGGCCATGATCGTGGCCAACGTGGTTTTACCCAAACCCGGAGGCCCGCTCAACAAGACATGATCAAGACTCTCCCTGCGTTCCCGGGCCGCGGCAATGAAAACCTCCAGATTTTCCTTGGCACGATCCTGACCGACATAATCGGCCATGGTCAGCGGACGCAGTGATCCTTCATTTAAATCTTCTTCATTCAGCTTTGAAGATATCAATCGACTGTCAGACATTTAAAGGCTCCCTTCTATTTTTTCATAAGCCGGGCTTGTCGTTTTAATATCTTCTTGATATTATCTTCCACTCGTTCTGAAAGTTCGCCCTGTGACTGCATTTCCATGAGCAGGGGGTAAATCTCGCTGCGGCCGTAACCGAGGCTCTCCATGGCCTGCAAGATCTCCTCAGCAGAGCCGGTTGACTCTCCAGCTATCGTTTCAGTTCCCTGATATTTGGCTATTTTATCTTTTAATTCAAATATCAAACGTTGAGCTGTTTTTTTCCCTATTCCAGGCACGGTCAGCAGGACTTTTTCATCCCCGCTGATGATAGCCGAGCATAAATGTTCCCCGGCCAATTTGCCCAATAGATTCATGGCTGCACGGGCCCCAATACCGCTCACGCCCAGCAGCAATTTGAAAAGTTCCAGCTCGCCCCGATTGGCAAAGCCATATAATTTGAATTCGCTTTCCATTACCTGCAGATAGGTGTGGATCATAACCTGCCCGCCTGTTGCCGGCAACTGTGTTGCCATACGCCCATGGATTTGGACTTCGTAACCCAACCCCCCGGTCTCAACAATTATTGCATCAGTCATGACCTGAATCAAGGTACCTCTCAAAAAAGCAATCATTGACTCACCCCATCCTTTAATTTACTCATTCGCCTGGAATGAAGATGGCATATTGCGATCGCCAGCGCGTCGGCAGCGTCATCCGGCTTAGGCGTATCCTTCATCTTCAGGATATTTTGCACCATCATTTGCACCTGTTTTTTTTCCGCATTTCCATAACCACATACAGCCTGCTTAACCTGCAGCGGAGTATATTC
>Ga0116171_10002908_pt1 | contig 15993 bp, 8 predicted proteins | sample AD_JPNHW2_MetaG_FD_89798 | JGI IMG/M metagenome (GOLD analysis project Ga0116171, IMG submission 89798) | Active sludge microbial communities of municipal wastewater-treating anaerobic digesters from Japan - AD_JPNHW2_MetaG | ecosystem: Engineered > Bioreactor > Anaerobic > Digestate | place...
GTAACGTTCGATTTCAGGTAAATGGTTCCTGTAAGGTATCTTCCCACATAGAAAACAAGTCTTCCCCCTCCGTTTTCATGTATGAAATCTATTCCTTTCTGAATAGAAGTTGTATTAAGGGTGGTGCCGTTCGATTTCACGCCGAACAGGGAGGCATTGTAGTCTTTCGCTGTTAAAGCCTGTATGGACATCAAGAGGAAAAGGAGAAGGAGGAGTTTTTTTGTTTTCATGATAGTTTTTTGTTATGCGGTTTTGCGGTTATGCTGTTATGTTGTTTTGCGGTTATGCGGTTAAATTGTTATACTGTTTTGCGGTTATGCGGTTATGGTTTATAGTTAAACAGATGGTCAATACATTGTTACAGGTCCGAGGAGGCCCATTGACTGAAGGGGCTGGATCTTGTTCTTTTCGTTTGTCCAGTACTGGGCAATGGGATTATCAGTCAACGATTTCATATAATTTCCCATTGTCGTTGTAATCTTTATTTCGATAAGATTGGTTCCGGATACAAGGTGACTATTAATATTGAAAATCCTTCTTCCGAACCATTTAACTCCACAATCCGAACCATTTATCTTCAGTTCTGAAATGCCGTATACTTTACCGAGATTCAGATAAACAGGTTTGACCCCTGAAATGTCGATATAATTACGGTAAGTAATTGTCCCGGCAAAACCTGAGAGGTCAGGCATATCCTTAATGTCGAACAGGGTATCTGTGGTTACATTTTTCAAAGAACCGTCACGGCAATGCCTGAACTCAAGGCTCCACCCGTTTTTTAATTCAGTCATGTTAGAACCTGATACCGGATAAGGGATCCAGTCAGGCCCTTTTCTGTTACGGTCAAATACTATAACAAATGAATCGGCAGGTCCGAAATCTATTTCAAGACTATTATTCTTTCCTGGATGTATTTTATATCTAAGCCCGTCGACAGGATCCCAGATCCAGCCCTGCCGGCCTTTTACAACTTCTGAAGGGAATGTAATATTTGTAAGGTGTGATTTATGGATATGAGAGTGGGCCAGAAAATAGACGTCTGATCCTTCCTCTGACCTGTAGTGGTTTGCCATAAGATATGGATCAGGATGCTCTATCTTTATTTCAGGTACAATTCCGTATTCATCCTGTATCCCCCTGTACCACCCGATAAAGTCCTTTTCTGGTTTTTTAAGAAGCACAAACCTTTCTGGAACTGATTTCATCTTTTCAACGTATTCCCTTACAAGTTTATCTTTTGACTCATGGTCGTACCATCCAGGGGATTTAACAGGGAATGTCCCGATACAGAAAACCAGTCCTCCCGATGATACAAATTCATATATTTTATGCGCAGCTTCAGGATGAAGGCTTTCTATCTGAACCAGAAACAGGATGTTGTAAGATCTTTTCCCGTAATTCAGACTGCCCTTTTTGATGTCAGCATTACTTATTACCCTCTGTGATACGTAATCACAGCCATTCCCATTTTTATTTATAGCCTCCCAGACAAGAGTAAAATAGTCAACATTTGTTATTGATGGAAATGGTTCCATCTGGGCCCCTATTGTTCCCCACATATCATCGTTGGGAGGGAGGATTGCAATATTCGTCAGCATCGTGACATTCTGAAGAAGAGCTGAAAGCCGCGCCTTATACTCGTTATACAAGTGAAAAAAGGGCCACCATGTGTTGTTTTCATTGTAATATCCACCGTATCTGATCCAGCCCGGGTATGGAGCTTCAGGAGGTGAATAATTGAATCCGTGAAAGACAGAGTGGGTAACACCCGTGATAGCGCTTTGATCACCTCCAATTTTAAGGTTTTCCGGCGTTGTATTGAAGACAGTGTATGTATCTGTCATCTCCTCACAACTGACTACCCTTTTCCCCGTAAGATTGGCTGCCGAAGAAACATATTTGCAAATCATTGTATAAGCCCGCCCGCGCCGGTAATCATCTTCCGGCATCTCTTCACCTATTCTGTGTTTAAGCCAGTTCATCGTCCATGACTCCGATTCGGGGATATCATAATAAAAGCTGCTTTCAAGAGGGAAGAAATTCCTGCCGTAGGCCTGAGCCCTGGATTTGACTTTCAGTGTTGTGCACCATTCGGTAAACGTCTTTATGAATCTTTCCTCAAGCATCTCTGCTTTTGTAAGCTCAAAATCATATCTCATCCTCCTGACCATATCCTTAATTTCAGGAGACAAAACCGCCGTGTAACTGAAATCGGTGACATTACCCATAGCGCCCGTTTTGAATAATACCAGGCTGAGAAAGGGATAAATGTCATATCCTCTTCGCCTTTTGAATTCTTCCATCATGTCAGGGGTCCAGTTTGCTCCCTCAAGTTCCATGCTGTCGGTGAAAAGAGAACGGATATTTTTTGAAAGCGGGCCAGTAAGTTTCTCTATTGCATCCGACATCCTTTCCAGGTATCTTTTTACTGCCGCTTTATTATAATGATCCAGTACGGGTCCTGTTGCACCGGGAGCACCGTTTATTACCTGCATGAATCCATTTATCCTGACAAGGGCATACAAGGCATAGCTGCCCTCAGGTATGCTGAACCTTAAAACATCCTGTTCCTTAAGGTTGGCAAGGTCCTTTATTCGGGACAAATTATCGAGAGGATCAGGAACAAGGTGAAGTGATATAAGTTCCATTGTTCTTCCCGGGAAAGGAGAACTCACGGGGGGATCTGCCTCACGGAAGATTTCATATTTAGATATTTCATAATCAACCGGACCCTTGAGTTTCTTTATGCCAATCACCACAATCTGAGCCCGTTCTTCGTCTTTGAGATTTTCAGCCCCGAAGGGCCAGCCCGATCCGACTATCAGATCGCACGTCATGCCAAGAGTTTTAGCCTCATCGAATACAATCTTAAGCATGTCGATCCATTCGTCACTTAGCCATTTTATGGATGGTAAGCCAAGATCGTCGCCCGTGAACCGGGAAGGAAACTCAACGGGATTGATTTCAACCCCTGCTATGCCTGCATCCTTCAGGAGTCGAAGCTCTCTTTTGAGTTCTTCAGCTTCAACTTTATTACCGTTCCACCACCAGCGTACGAACGGATGGAAGGAGAAGTCAGGATTCCTGAATATTTCGAAAAGATTGCGACCCGATTCGGGAGTCATGACGGAGTAGTTTATCGAAGGGATAGTGGGGACCTTCCTGTAAAATAAGGTGGCAGCAGATCCGATTACACTGTTCATTATGAATTTACGGCGGTTCATCTGTGGATTTTCCCTCGGGTCAGTTTAGGTTATGGTTTTAACGTTTCGTGCAAAATTTTTCTGATTCTGAAATTAATCATTTAACTTCAGAAAAGAAAAAGAGGTATTCGTTTCTGTAGGATCAATTAAAACCCTTGCTCAATGAAATCAGGAAAACTTACACGCCGTCAGGCTATTACGGCAACATCAGCAGGTATCGCCGGATTGATGTTCGGATTCCCGTTCCGTTCGTTCGGCATAAAGAACAGTGTTCAGGTTCAGAAACTTGCCATTAACGGCGGTGAAAAAGTTCATAAGGCATCATGGCCTCAGTGGCCTTACTGGGATCAGTCGGCAGAACCCGGGATCATTGATATGTTCAGGTCGGGACGCTGGTGGAGGGGTAACGGTGAGCATGTTACCGAATTTGAGCTTAATTATGCAGAGCTCATGGGAGCAAAACGATGTCTGGCAACTGCAAGCGGAACGACAGCGCTTCTGACCGCAATGAATGTCCTCGGGGTCGACGCAGGCGATGAGGTTCTGGTCTCCCCGTATACATTCATTGCGACTTATAATGTGATATTTGCGCATAAAGCCCTTCCAATATTCGTGGATTCTGATCCCGAGACTTTTCTTATTGATCCGCGGAAAATAGAAAGCAGGATCACTGAAAACAGTGTTGCAATAATACCGGTACATATCTATGGTCTGCCAGTCGACATGGATAGTGTAAATACTATAGCAAAAGCACACAACCTTAAAGTAATTGAAGATGCCTGCCAGGCCTGGCTGGCGGAATACAGGGGAAAAAGGGTGGGTTCACTAGGCGATCTTGGATGCTTCAGTTTTCAGAACTCAAAACATCTTGCATCAGGTGAAGGAGGTGCAATACTTGGGAATGATGAAGATCTCATGGACCGCTGCCATGCATACCATAACTGCGGCCGGCCATACGGCAAAATGAAACCAGTATCAGGGAATCAGTATAACGGGCTGAATTACAGGATGCAGCAATCGCAGGCCCTTATTCTGATGTCGCAGATGAAGAGGATAGAGAAGGATAATGATGTACGTCTTGCCAATGCCCTGTACCTCAGTGAAAAGCTTAAGGAGATACCGGGTATAATACCTGTAAAACCTGCAAACGGAGCCACAAGAGCGGTGTATCATATGTATCCTTTCAGATATGTTAAGGAACAATTCAATAACATACCGAAAGAAAGATTCATAAGGGCTCTCAATGCTGAGGGGATTCCATGCAGCGGCGGTTACGGCAAACAGAACAGGGATGGTCTCATCGAGGAGCAGTTTAGTTCGAGGGGATACAGACGTTTGTTCTCTGAAGCCAGGCTTAACCGCTGGAGGGAAGAAAACCAACTCCCTGGAAATGACCTTTTAAGTGAACAGGCGGTTACCTTTTATCAAAGCCTTCTTCTCGGTACCAGGTCGGATATGGATGATATTGTTTATGCAATAACAAAGGTGTACGAGAACAGGAATTTGCTTGCATGATTATCGCAGTCCTAAAAGCAGTACCTTAATACGTTGCATTTTGTTAAAGGCCCGGGTCAGGCTTTTTGTTGCATCGGTGAACAAGCAGGGGATTCCTCATCACGCTATGGCGTGATTCGGAATGACAATTTTCATTTGGAGAGGTCGGGGGAATGAGGCGGGGCGTTTTGACGTGACGTCCTTCAAATAAAAAGCATCTCACTGCAAAACGCCCCGCCTCATTCCCCTGTGTCCCTACCCTTGCGTCTTGTCATCCCGAATGAAACGATCCGGAGCTTGCGAAGGATCGTTGAATGAGGGATCTCCCGCAAGAGGCAGAATTGTAATTGCTTACTTTTTATAAGCACGCTGAGTCAGGCTTTTTGTTTCATCCGTGGTCAAGAAGGGGATTCCTCATCACGCTGTGGCGTGATTCGGATGACAATTTTCAATTGGAGAAGCCGGGGGAATGATGAATATAAATTGTATAAATTAGCATAAGTATTAAAGTAATCATGGTAAGAATCTTTCAATTTTTTGTCTATATCCTTGCAAATAAGACCAACAAGGTTCTTTATACCGGCGTTACAAATGATCTTGAGAGGCGGTGTTATGAGCACAAAAACAAACTGTTAAAAGGATTCACTCAAAAATACAATGTGGATAAACTAGTCTATTTTGAATCCTTCAATTATATTGACAAGGCAATCTTACGGGAGAAACAAATAAAAGGGTACTCAAGGAATAAAAAGATTGCTTTGATAGAAGAATTCAATAAATCCTGGAATGATTTAATAATTGATGGCAAAATCCACTCCCCGGCGGCGATCAAATAATAATCCTGCTGACACCAAAATGATAACTCTTATTTTATAAATTTACCCTGAATCACTAAAGCATGAAAATTTTCAGGTTGATATTATTTGTGTTTTCCTTTTTGCTTTTAAGCGGGTGCAGGAATACATCTTTTGATTGTAAAATACTTTCAGACAAACTTATAACTGAATTCACCAAAGGGAATTTCGCCGGTATGGATTCCGTTGCAGACTCATTAAAACTGTCATGCACCAACCTGAATACCCTCAGGAAAGCTGACTCCCTTTGTCAGATTGCCGATAGAATTGAACTTGATTTCCCATATAACGAAACAGAAATAGCTGACAAGCTGAAACAAAGAATTGGAATATATTCAGACGAGGAAAAAGGCCGGTGGGAGAACATGAACTGGCTCGAATCCAGGATGATAAATGATGAAAAGAGATACTTCACCAGGGCTGTTTCGAACCTTGCCCTTTTAAGAAGTTTTTACACTGACCGTCAGGCCAGGGACACTGTGAAAGCACATGACCCTGAGATACTTTTCCGCAAAAGACATACGGGTGAAATAATCATGAATCCGGAACCTGATAACAAACCGGTCCTCCCGGTGAATATGACTGTCAACTATACAATAACAGTTGATGCTGATGCAGTTCCTGAAGGCAAAACAATCAGATGCTGGCTTCCTTATCCCAGGTCAGATCAGGGACGACAGAATGATGTAAAACTTATATCCACATCTGAGGATAAGTATCTGATATCTCCCGATTCGGCTGCTCACATGACCGTTTATATGGAATCAAAAGCTGTAAAGGGAATGCCGGCGGTTTTCAATATAAAATACAGTTACCGGTCATCAGGTCAGTACTTTGATCCCTCATCAATTAAATATCTGCCATACAGAACCGGGTCGGATCTTTACCGGAAATATACTGCGGAACAGCCTCCGCAGATAAATTTCAGCGATCCGGTAAGGAAGCTTGCTGACAGCATTGCAGGTGACGAAACAGAACCTTACAAAATTGTGAGGAAGATGTATAACTGGTTCAGTCAGAACATCCCATGGGCAGGGGCCCTTGAATATTCTACAATGCCCGATATCCCCGGATATGTGATCCGGAACAGGAGGGGCGACTGTGGCATGCAAACATTCCTTATGATGTCAATGCTGAGGTACAAAGGAATTCCTGTACGCTGGCAGAGCGGATGGATGATGCCACCTGGTACAGAAAACCTGCATGACTGGTGTGAGGTTTATTACGAGGGAACAGGATGGGTTCCCCTCGATGTATCATACGGACTGCAATATTCAGACAACATCAGAATAAAGGAATTTTATATCACAGGGATCGATTCCTACAGGCTCATTATCAACGACGGTATAGCAGGAAAACTATTTCCCGGAAAGCTTTACCTCAGGAGCGAACCTTACGATTTTCAAAGGGGAGAAGTGGAATGGGAGGGAGGTAATCTCTATTTTGACAAGTGGGATTATAACATGGAAATATCTTATAATTAATGACATATTTTAATACAATGAAACTATACAGGCTCGTCTTTGCCATCGCTTTTATTTCTTTACTGGTTTCGGGATGCAAAAAAACCACCCCCTATTTATTTAAAAATGAAATTGATTCCATCGGGATAGTCTGGGTGCCCGACCTGCGTGAGGGAATTTTTGACGCTGATCTGAAATCTTCAGGCGATAAATTTGTGTTGAAAGGGGAGACAAATATTCCTGAAGCAAAAGAGGCTATTGTTACAATCTTGAAAAACAAGGAGGTTAGTTTTACTGACAGCCTCACGCTCCTTCCTGATCCTGCTGACATCGCTAAGCCATGGGGACTGGTAAATGTCAGCGTTTGCAATATCAGGTTTTTCTCTTCATATGATGCAGAGATGGTCACCCAGGCCGTGATGGGTACCCCTGTTAAGCTTCTTAAGAGAAGCGGGGACTGGCTCCTCATTCAAACTCCTGATAAATACATCGGATGGGTCGATGAAGAAGCAGTTTCCGGAAAAAGTGAAACTGAACATAACCTGTGGAAGACATCTCCAAGATTATTCTATATTGGCAAAACAGGAGATGTGTTCACTGACCAGTCGGGTAAAAAGGTTATTTCAGACATAGTGGCAGGCTGTGTTGTGGAAAATGCCGGTACTGCAGGAAAAGACTACATCGTGAAGCTGCCCGACGGAAGAGAAGGGTATATCGCGGCTGACAGGGCAATTCCGTTCGAACATCTTGATGCTGCAAAGCTTCTTAGGCCTGAAACCCTTGCTGCAACTGCTGAATCATTTATGGGGATCCCTTATCTCTGGGGGGGTACTTCAGCAAAAGGATTCGATTGCAGCGGATTTACAAAAACAATATATTATCTCAACGGAATAATCCTATCAAGGGATGCATCGCAGCAGTTTCAGTACGGGATAAGGATAAGAAGGGATAATGTCCCCGACTCCCTTAAAGCAGGTGATCTGTTATTTTTCGGAACCGGGAGGAGGGGAAGGCCAAGGCCGACTCATGTAGGGATGTATATCGGCAATTCGGAGTTCATCCATTGTTCGGGAATGGTAAAAATAAACAGCCTCGATTCGACAAAGGCTAATTTCAGCCGTGCCAGGCGGGATACCTTTATCGGGGCAAGAAGAATAATCGGCGTCGGCCCCGGCCCCGGAACAGAACCTGTGTTAAAACATAGCTGGTATAAATAAACCACCACAATGAACAAAAGAGAGTTTTTAAAATACAGCAGCTATCTTATCGGCGGGACTTATATAGGAGGCAACACTGCCCTCACTATCCCTTCCTTTTCTGAAATGACCGGCAACAAAAAGCAAAAAGGGAAGCTTGTCCTGAGATATAATCCTTATACACTTCAGCTTAAACATACCTTCACACTGGCTACAAGCTCGAGGACGACAACACCCGTCGTACTTACAGAGATCGAATATGACGGTATAACGGGTTACGGCGAAGCCTCAATGCCTCCATATCTTGGCGAGAGCCATGAATCGGTAATGAAGTTCCTTTCATTGTTAAACCTTTCACAGTTCTCCGATCCTTTCCTCCTTGTAGATATCCTCGAATATGTTGATAAAGCGATGCCGGGAAATTATGCAGCAAAGGCTTCGGTCGACATCGCCCTTCACGATCTTATAGGGAAGCTTGTCAATGAACCTTTTTACAGGCTTTTCGGACTTAACCCGGCAAAAGCGCCTCTTACCAGTTTCACAATCGGACTGGACTCGCCGGAAATAATCAGACAGAAAGTTACAGAAGCAGAGCCTTATAAAATATTAAAAGTAAAACTGGGGAGGGATAACGACAGGGAAATGGTTGAAGTGATAAGATCAATTACTGATAAGCCATTATGCGTCGACGTAAACCAGGGATGGAAAGACAGGACTATGGCCCTCGATATGGCAGGATGGCTTAAGGAGAAAGGTATCGTATTCCTTGAGCAGCCTATGCCAAAGGAAATGAAGGATGATATTGCATGGCTTACTGAAAGAAGTCCTTTGCCTGTCATCGGCGATGAGGCTATCCAGAATGTTAAGGATATAATGGATAATAAGAATATTTATTCGGGCATAAATATCAAACTTATGAAATGCGGTGGCATCAACGCTGCGATGAAGATGATAAATGTTGCCAGGGCTCTGGGGATGAAAGTAATGATAGGCTGTATGACTGAGACATCATGCGCGGTTACGGCCGCCGCCCAGCTTGCACCCCTTGTCGACTGGTGCGATCTCGACGGCAACCTGTTGATAGCCAATGATCCTTTTGATGGTCTGAAAATTGTGGATGGCAGGGTCACATTACCAGGAAGGCCCGGAACAGGGGTAAAGAAATTATGAAACCCGCATGTATCGAATACGCAAACACGTTTAAATGTAATTTGCGGGTTCCCTGTCTGCCGACAGGCAGGCATCATACCATTGAAATTGAAATTATATTATGATGAAATAAAACTTTTCTTATATGAAGAAAAAATTTTTTTCACTTATCATGGCATCCCTGATATGCCTTTCATCGTCAGCAATTGCCGGACTTCAGACACCGCTTGATACAATCCTCCCGATACGCGGTTTTTGTATTGCTGCCCCGAGAACTTCCGGACTTTCAGAATTCATAAAATTCATTGATGAGGAGCTTGCTCCGGCAAAGGTCAACACATTGATACTCAGAGTCGATTTTAACTACCAGTACGAGAGACATCCTGAGCTGAGAGATTCGTCGGCCCTTTCAAAAAGCGATGTCAAAAAACTCGTCGCCGCCTGCAAAAGGAATAATATCCGGATCATACCGCAGGTTAACCTTCTGGGCCATCAATCGTGGGCCGGAACTATTGGCAACCTTCTCAGGGTCTATCCCGAATTTAATGAGACCCCTCTTGTAAAGATGCCCGAGAAATATGTCTGGCCTAACCCCGATGGATTATATTGTCTTAGCTATTGCCCGCTGCATCCTGCTGTCCATGATATTGTTTTTGATCTTATAGACGAGATTTGCGATGTCTTTGAAACTGACGCCTTTCATGCAGGGATGGATGAGGTTTTCTACATCGGCGAAAAGCAGTGCCCCAGATGTGCCGGAAGAGATCCTTCGGAACTGTTTGCAGGCGAGGTCAGGACTTTAAGGGATCATCTGTTGCTCAAAGGCCGTAAACTATGGATATGGGGCGACCGTCTCATCGATGGCAGGACAACAGGCCTTGGCGAATGGGAGGCAAGCTATAACAACACATGGAGGGCTGTCGATATGATACCAAAAGATGTTGTAATCTGCGACTGGCATTATGAGCGGCCCGATAAAACTCCTGTTTATTTTGCCATGAAAGGCCTGGGAGTTGTGACATGTCCGTGGCGTATGCCCGACAACGCAGTATTGCAGGTTCAGGATATGGTAAACTTCAGAAACCAGTCCACCCCCGAAATGAAGGACCGTTTTCTCGGAATGGTGCAAACAGTATGGTCGGGAGCCGAACAGTTTCTCGACAGCTATTACGGCAGAAGAAAGGAAGATGGTAATAACACTCCTGTCAATTGCTTCAGGGCGTTGTACAAAGAAATAGGGAGACTTGAAAAATGAGAGCCTAATTCAATCCAAACCTGTAACTGAATTTTATAAGAAAAATGTTATGCGGCCTGATATGGAAAAGATCACCCATATCATCATAATAATCCATTGTACCTGAAGAGTTGTATCCGCTTCTTGTCTGGCTCCATACAAGATACACCGATGATCCAGGGCTATATTCCCACCTTATCACAAGGTTCGACAGAAATTCCTTTACATTGAAATCGGGTTTATCGAATGAATAATCCTCAACGCCATCCATATTTTCATCAATTCTGTAGTATTCGTCATTGATGAGTTCCGACTGGCCTGTGCTGTACACCGAGAACCTTTCATCGTATTCAGAAGCCATAGGATCTGTTATATGCTTCAGATCGTAATATCGTCCGGTGGCTATAAAAGGCTGACCCCAGTACTGAAGTGTAAGGTCGGGTTTCAGATTGAAATTCACCCTGAATGACATATTTACTGTCTTCTGTTCAATTGTTGCAAATATATATCTGTCACCTGCTCCGTAGCTTGTTTGGGTAATGTACTGGAGCTCATTGTACGATTTTCTGAATGAAGGGCTTACTGTTATGTTAAGTGTGTTTGCAGGTTTATACGTAATTCCCGGTGTCAGCCCAAAGCTGTGTGCAGAACCGCTGAACATTGTATAGGAACTTCCGTTCAGGCTGAAAACAAGCTTTTTCCTGTTGTCGGATACGACATAGAACCAGTCATTGATTGTTCCGGGCATCTTCATTAAGGGCCCGCCTCTGAGAGTCGAGTTGCTTACCTGATTGAATGCAACTTCAATACCTCCGTTAGCCTGCCAGTAATTTTTGAAATTGATATAACCATTTATGTTTCCACCGTCCATAAGGTGATCCCCTGCAAAGGTCCAGGCAGAATACTGGTTGAAATTAATATTAACCTGACGGTAAAATGATTTTGGCTCATATAGCCTGTATCCAACCCATACTACTTCGAGAAGCTGATCGGCCTCGGTCTGGTATCCAAGATCATTTATTTCAAATCCCGGTGTTTTCCATAAAAGCGCTGTAAGGAACTGAAATCTTCCTTTTCCGGATTTCTGAAACTGAATCCTTCCACCGCTTCCCGAAAGTGAGGTTCTCGTCGAATCGAGTGCGATACTGCTACCCGGTCTCTGGAAATACCTTGCGGAAGAACGTTGCGCTCTTACCATTGCAAGTTCGGTACCTGTGATCCTGCTGAATGCAGCATTTATATTGAACATATAGGTCTTATCCTTGAAATATTGGGTAAAATCAAGCCCTCCCGAATATGCAGTACCGGGAAGCCTGTTAATCAGGTTACGCGAATCCTCACCTATAAGCGGAATATCCTTCATGTCCCTGTTCACACCTGTCAAAATACTTCCGACAATTGTATTTCCCTCTTTAATGTCTTTCTGTACCCTTCCAATAAAGTAATTTGTAAAGGGTTCGACAGTCTGGTATGTTCTGGTCCCGTCATTATCTATCTCTGCTGTTTCTTTAGCGGTAACAGCATCAAGAAAGCCTACTGAAAGGCCGTCTTTTGTCTTCCCTGTAATCTTTGCGGCGCCTATAATGGATGTGTTTACCGGGAAATCATAATAACCGCCATTATCAACAACGCTTCCCTGAGGCCTGCGTCCGATGCGCCGGGAATAAAAAAGATTATCATTACCCAGGCCCCCGTCGCCGATTCCAATCCCGAAATTTGTAATGTTGTTACCCTCAATAAAAAAAGGTCGTTTTTCTTCAAAGAATGTTTCAAAGGCAGAGAGATTTACTACCGAAGGATCAGCCTCAACCTGTCCGAAATCGGGATTGACAGTAAGGTCGAGTGTAAGATTGTTTGTTATGCCTATTTTGGCGTCGAGACCTGCATTTAACTTTGATCCTTTTCCCGTCGCAAACGGATTGCCTTCTTCAGATTTGTAGCGTTCTGTTTTTGCAACGACATAAGGGGTTATGTCAAGGATTTTTCTGGGTTTCACTTCTTCCAGGCCTGTCATTTCACCCATCATATGTATCAATCCCGGAGCGTCCCTTGGTATAGGCTGCCATATATCCATTTCGTTCTTCCTGTAGATATGCCTTAAAATCTCGAGGCCCCATACATCACCTGAATTCTTGTCGAAACGCAGCTGGCTGAATGGTATCCTCATCTCTGCAAAGAATCCTTCACTGTTTACAGAGGTTTTTGCCCACCAGTTTGCATCCCATGATGAGTCTTCGTTGTTACCGTCATTCGACATTATCTCATCGGCTTTGACTCCTCCGGCACTGATTCCAAGCATAAATCCGGTTCTGAGATCATGATAGCTGTCGAAGATTACCGATACCATATCGCCATCCGAATAGTCCTTCCTGGAAAGACGTCTGACTATACTGTCGGGATCAGTGTCAAAGGCTTTTATTCCGACATAAAGATTGTCATCATCAAAAAGGATTTTAAACTCGGTCTTCTGCGATGCAGGCCTGCCGTTGTAAGGTTGCCATTGTGAAAAATTACCGTCCCAGATGCCTTCATTCCACGATTCTTCGTTAAGGAAACCGTCAATCTGAGGAGGATTTGCTGTTCTGGTTGCCCTGTACTGCCTTTTTTCAGGTGATTGTGCGGTTACAGCGGCAAAATGAAGAATTAGCAGGATGAAAATCAACAACGAATTTTTCATCCGAAGATAATTGATTTCTAAGGTCGGATGGAACTCGCATGAAATATCTTCATACTTGTTTGTGTTTGTTAAACATGCTCGTTTCATCAGTTTTTATGGGTTTCTGTAATATGGAAAGACCTTTCTGATCATTTGAGTCCGAACCTGTAACTGAATTTTACAAGAAAAATGTTATGCGGAACATTAAGATCCTGATTGAAAAGATCGCCCATATCATTCAGGTAATCCATCCTGCCCGTATCATTGAAACCACTTCTTGTCTGACTCCAGACGAGGTATACTGAGGATCCCGGCGAATATTCCCATCTCACAACAAGGTTTGAAAGGAACTCCTGGACGTTGAAATCATTTCTGTCGAAACTGTAATCGGTCACACCGTCGCTGTTCTCATCTATGTCAAAAGATTCGCTTAATGCGGTGATTTCCTGGTTTGTATAAGTGTGAAACCTGTCATGGTATTTATCTGCGTCAGGATCAAGAATATATTTATAATCATAATATCTGCCTGAGGCCACAAAGGGCTGACCCCAGTACTGAATTGTAAGATCGGGGCTTACATTGAAATTCACCCTTAAAGAGGCATTGAGTGTCTTCCTGTCGATACTGGCAAATACATATCTGTCATTACCATTATTCGTTGTCTGGGTAACGTACTGCAGTTCGTTGAACGATTTGGAGAAACCCGGACTCAGGGAAATCCTGAGTGAGTTAATTGGTTTGTATGAGAATCCGATTTCGGTATAGTTGTTCCTGGAGTAATTCTCAAAGCCTTTATTGAAGTTAGTAAAGAATTCTATTTCGAATTTTTTCCTGCTGTCGGTTCCAAAACCGATACGGGTATTCATCCTTCCGGGAGTTTTCATTACAGGTCCGCCTCTCAGCATTGAGGGATCATTGCCCTTTGATCCCAGATTTCCGCCTGTCCATGCATTCCAGTAATTTTTAAAAGTCATGCTCATATTCCATTCAAATCCGTTTTGAACGTTTATGCCGCCGAAATTATATATCGACCATACATCAGCATTAATATTGTACCGTCTGTAGATGCCTTTTGGCTCCCACTGGTTGTATCCTGCCCACACTATCGGCATTATCCGGTCGGCCTGCTGAAGATAACCCAGGTCATTTATCTCAAATCCCGGCGATTTCCACATTACAACTCCCATCAGATTGAGATGACCGTCGTTTTTCGCTATCTGTACCTTCCCGCCTGATCCGGTAAGGGAGGTCCGGTTTGGATCAAATTCGGCATAATCCTTGTCGGGCCGCTGGAAGAAATGAGCGCTTGATTTCTGAGTCTCAGCAAGAGCTTCCTTTGTACCCTTAACCTGACTGAAGGCAGCATTTATCCTGAACTCCCACTTCTTATCCTTGAAATACTGCGTGAAATCCAATCCTCCTGAGTATGCCGATTTGTGCATGATGTCGTCAAGATTTGTATCAAGCTTCCTGTTTGTCCCGGTAAAGATGCCTCCGACTATTGTTTTTCCCTCATTGAAATCCTTCTGTACACGGCCTACAAGATAATTTGTAAATGGCTCAACTGTCCTGAAGGTTCGTTCACCTTCATTGTCTATTTCTGCCATTTCCTCACCGGTGACCGCATCAATAAATCCGAGAGAGAGGCCATCGGCAGTTTTACCAGTAAGCTTCGCTGCTCCGATAATTGTGGTATATGTGGGGACATCAGCATACATTCCATCGCCCAGATTCGGATCACCCTGGGGCCTGCGGCCTATTCGCCTTGAATAAAAAAGGTTATCGTTTCCCACATCGCCGTCGCCAATGCCTATATTGAAGTTTGTAATGTTGTTTCCTTCAATGAAGAATGGCCTTTTTTCACTGAAGAACGTCTCGTAAGCCGAGAGATTCACTTCAGACGGGTCGGCTTCAACCTGACCAAAATCGGGATTGATTGTCAGGTCCATTGTCATATTATTCGTGACGCCGATCTTTGCGTCAATCCCGCCATTCAGATTGAATTTCCTGCCTTTGGCAAGAAAAGGATTCTCAGGTTCAGACTTAAACGTTTCGGCTTTTCCAACAGTATAAGGGGTTACGTCGAAGATTTTCCGGGGTTTTATCTTATCGAGCCCTGTAAGTTCACCGAACATATGAACCAGCCCGGGTGCATCCTTCGGAACATGCTGCCAGAAAGTTGTTTCATTCTTCCTGTAAAGGATCCTTGCAACCTCGAGGCCCCAGAGATTAGCTGAGTTTTTATCAAACCTTACCTGGCTGAACGGGATCTTCATCTCGGCAACCCATCCTTCTTCGTTTATGGATGTCTTCACCCACCAGTTAGGATCCCATGTACTTATTTCATTCTGACCGTCGTTTGTGAACATCTGGTCGAATTTAACACCGCTCACTGATACTCCGAAAAGAAATCCGGTACGCAGGTCGTGGAAACTGTCAAAAATAACCGCCACAACTTCCCCGTCGGTATTATCACGCCTTGTGAGCCTGCTGACTATGCTGTCGGGACTGGTGTCATAGGCCTTGAATGCAACATAAAGGTTATCGTCATCAAAAAGGATCTTGAATTCAGTTCTCTGTGATGCTTTACTGCCGTTATAAGGTTCATGTTGTGTAAAATCATCAGTCCAGGTGCCTGAGTTCCAGGCATCATCATTTAATATGCCGTCGATTGAAGGCGCTGTGGTAAGTCGTTCTGCCTTATACTGTTTCTTTTCAGGCGCCTGCCCTGCCAGAAAAGGAAA
>Ga0116171_10002911_pt1 | contig 15987 bp, 10 predicted proteins | sample AD_JPNHW2_MetaG_FD_89798 | JGI IMG/M metagenome (GOLD analysis project Ga0116171, IMG submission 89798) | Active sludge microbial communities of municipal wastewater-treating anaerobic digesters from Japan - AD_JPNHW2_MetaG | ecosystem: Engineered > Bioreactor > Anaerobic > Digestate | place...
TCCAAAGGGTGAAAATGGAAGTTATCTCTTAAAAAATCCAAATCCTCAACAGTCGGATTTGTAATATGGTGCCATTTTAGCGTCCCAAAACTAATGGTATCAACCATCTAAACCTCCTTTCCACTTTGGAAAAATACTAATTTCTACATTCCGTTAAATCAATTTTTTTTTGACGTGCAAATGTATAAAAAAAAATGATGTTTTTTTAACATGAAATGAAAAAGAATATCATTATTTAAAATTCGTAATCATACCAATTACTTTGCGTTAGCGAAGCGTAGCGAGCCGGAACGCCCTGATAAATAAGATAATGACATAAATGTCTGTTATTAAAATTTGCCTTGTTCCCAGGGCAATTTTATATGGAAAAAAAGTGTACCTTTGCCGCCAATTTAAAACGGACGTCGAAAACGTATTCCCTTGTTCAAATTCTAAAGGCAGTGCCTTTGCTAACAATAGCTTACACGTCAAAATAACGATAAGGAATTTTCGAGAAAATACAGTGGACGTGTAAACAAATTTTATGATAACATTTCAAAACTTAGGATTACAAGAAGAAATCCTGACAGCAGTAACCGGACTCGGTTACGAATTACCCATGCCCATACAGGAGCAGGTAATCCCCTTTATTATGAACGAAACTGCCGATTTGGTAGCTATGGCCCAAACCGGAACCGGTAAGACTGCAGCTTTTGGCTTGCCCATTTTAAATGTGGTAGATCCTGAAAATCAATCTATTCAGGCTCTGATATTAGCCCCAACACGCGAACTTTGTGTTCAGATATCGAATGATTTAAAAAGCTATTCACAGTTAATGCCTGCAATTAAGGTTGTTCCCGTATATGGCGGAGAAAGCATCGTTACACAGATGCGGCAACTTGAACAAAAGCCACAAATTTTGGTGGCAACTCCCGGTCGTTTAATAGATTTTATTGAACGTAAAAAAGTAAAACTTGACAATATTCTTTTTTTGGTCTTAGATGAAGCTGATGAAATGCTCAATATGGGTTTCCAAGACGCAATTGAGACCATCTTAAGCACTACTCCCAAAGATCGTCGTACTTTTCTATTTTCGGCCACCATGCCTGCCCCTGTATTTCACATTGCCAAGAAATATATGAATCAATATTGTGAAATAGCTGTCGGAAACCGCAATGCAGGTGCTGAAAATGTTGAACACAAATACTATGTGGTTCAGGCTCGTAACCGCTACTTGGCGTTAAAACGTATTGTGGATATGAATCCTGACATTTACGGAATCGTATTTTGCCACACTCGTCAGGAAACGAAAGAGATTGCCGACAAACTCATGCGTGACGGGTATGATGCCGATGCTCTTCATGGTGATTTGAGTCAGATGCAAAGAGATATGGTTATGAATAAGTTCCGTCTCCGCAATCTTCAGATTCTTGTGGCAACCGATGTAGCTGCTCGTGGACTTGATGTCAGCGACCTTACTCATGTCATCAACTATAATCTTCCTGATGACAATGAGATTTATACTCACAGAAGCGGTCGAACGGGGCGTGCCAATAAATCCGGCATTTCCATTTCTATTATTCATACCAAAGAGGTAAAAAGACTTCACGAAATTGAGAAGTTGGTACAGAAAGAGTTTAAGCAGGAACAAATTCCTTCCGGAATGGAAGTCTGCAAACGGCAACTTTTCTTTCTTATTGACCGTATGGAAAATGTTCAGGTCAATAATGAACAGATAGACCCTCTTTTAACTCAGATATACAAAAAACTTGCATATCTAGACAAGGATGAGATTATCAAACGATTTGTTTCAGTGGAATTCAATCGATTTCTTGAGTATTACAAAGATGCCGAAGACCTCAATGTTTATGAAATTGACAAAGCTGAAAAGTATGACAGAAAAGAAGGTCGACAAGGCAAAAAGAAGGGAGAAAGATCTTCAGCGCGGAGCAATCGTGTCCGCTTAAAGATAAACGTTGGAATGTCTCAGAATGCTTCTCCGCGCTCTATATTAGATATTATCAACACTACTACCAAAGAGAAAATTAATGTCGGAAAGATTGAAGTAAACAGCAAAAATTCATTTTTTGAAATTTATGATGATCAACTTTCTAAAGTATTGGGAGCATTTAACCGCAATGGTGGTAATGATCTTAGAGTAAGTGTTGTCGAAGATTCAGGGAGAAATGTTGATGGGGAAAAACCACGATATAATTTTCATGATAAACGAAGTTTCAGGGCAGGAGATAAAAAGAAACGCAGTTCCTCAGAGAGGAGTTTCAGAAGAACCCGCTAACTAATAGGAGATTTATTCTTTCGAAGATTTCAGTAAACTTCCGTTAGAATACCTATTTCTTTGACTCTTTTTGCAATTATTTCCAATTGTTGTTTTGAGATTTTTGTCAGATGATTGGCAGGAGTTTCTCTATCTAGTGAGTAGAGCATTACTTTTTTGGGAGCAATCTCCTTAATACAAAATAGCCACTTTTCAAGATTTGTATCGTCGGTATTGTCAAATTTCATTCCATCTATGGTTCCTTTCAGAAAAAGGGTCTGGATGATAAGATTTTGCTTAAAATTCTTTAAGTGAGAAATGACATCAGTCAATGATATGGGCAAAATAGGTCTGTTAATAAGTTGAAACAGCTCTTCAGTGCCGGCATCTAACTTTAAGATAGGATTTTCAATTTTTTTCAATGCTTCTCTTACACTTTCTTTATAGAGTTGTGTAGAATTTGAAAGACAGGTTATAGGAATTCCGGGATAATAGCGATCTCTTATAAGAATCAGTCCATCAATTATTTCTCCAAAATTAGGATGCAGTGTGGGTTCTCCGTTTCCTGAAAAAGTAATACTATCAATCTGAATTTTATCATCACTGCATTTTTTCAATTTAGAATCCAGTGCATCCAATATTGTTTTAAGAGGATAAAATTGAGTAGAGTCAATATTTTTTTCCAAAGTCCAACCGCATTCACAATAAAGGCAGTTAAACGAACAAATTTTCTCTGTAGTGGGTAAGACGTTTATTCCGAGCGAGCTTCCTAATCTTCTGCTGTGTATAGGTCCAAATGCTATAGAATCCCAAAGAAACATGATTATATGATTTTGAATAAAATAAAAAATGTGAATGCAAAGATATATATTTTGACGTGAATAATTTTTTGAAAAAATTTTTTTTCTATATAAAAAATTTTTATTTTTGCATTATCAATAGTGAAAAAGAGTTGGGATTTACAATAATATAACTGAAAAACTAAAAATAATATATAAAAAACGTTTGATTTCTTTCGTTTATAAACAAATGGAATCCGGTCCTACGTTTTTTTTGAGTAGAATTAATCCGCTTCAAGGACTAAAGTGGGGAAAGGATATGACAAAAGAGAAATCTAAATCTCTTAAAAAAAAAGATGAGGAAGCCGAAAATCAATAAGAGTAGGCAAAAAACAACCAAAATATTTATTATGAAAGAAATAGCAAAATTATTAGCATTAGCTATGTTTATTATGGTGGCATTTGCCGCTTGTGATCCAGAACCAGAACCGGAACCGGAACCGGAACCGGAACCAGCTGCAGCTCTCGCAGTTAACTTTGATGGTGCCGAATGGGATGCCGATGAAACTACCATTCAGGGACAAAATTATGATGATTACGGTATTTTATTTTTTACTGCATACAAGTTTGCCTCAATGGATACAGTTCCATTTTTAGCTGTACAAATGCCTAATGAAATCGGAACTTTCACTACAGAAGAATCAAATTATTACATGATTCAGTATTGTAAAGAATTTATGTTTGAATATAGTGGTAGCACTTATTGTGATTGGTTATCAGACAGTGGCGCTTATAATGTTACAGAAATTGATTTGACCAATTTAAGCACAAGTTTTGTTTTCACAGGAACTATGTGGAATGCCGGTGAAGTTATGGTAAATGGTGCAGACCAAGTTATTGCCCCTATTACTATTACAGGTACCGATATGTCAATTTTGGCTGCTACCAAGTTAATGAGATCACCTGTTCGTAAACTTGAAAGATAATCAATATTATCACTTCATTGGTTAATTACTGAATGGATAAAAAAGAGCCTTGATTTTATCAAGGCTCTTTTTATATTACCAGGCTCCGTCGAAGATTGTCCAAATTAAATCCCCTGTTTCCCAAGCTGTTTCAACTGCTTTATTGCCACAGGAATTGCAGTAATCCGTCAGAAAACGGATGGCATTTTCATGTTCACCATTGTTGTAAAGAAGTAATGCTTTATTTTCAATTTGATTTTGATCGGCAAAGAATTGTTTCTGCATCGGGTTCCAGGCATTGTCAACAATTTTGTGCATATCTCCCCAACGTTTAGCTGTAATCGTTCCTAATCTGTTGAAAGCCCACCAGGCGGATTCTTTGCTAAAGCCGGTTTTTCTTCCGCATGTCTGATAAGAATTTGGAAAATAATTGATAGATCCGTAAAAGGGAACATAAATTGATGAAGCAACATTATCCAGAGCAAACCAGCACAATCCCCCGATTTCATCAGGAAGAAAATTGCGGCATTGAATGATGGTTGCGTAAACAGTGAAATGAACGGCAATAGTTCTTTCTCCCCGCCAGTGCCAACCACCGTTGATTTTATGCAACTTTAACTCATCGGATTTCATGAATGGATTTGCCAAGGGTGAGATGATGGTTTTGCCTTGATTGTCAGTAACTGTAAGTGTTTTGCGCATATCGTATTCGGTACCTTCGTAGTAGTCTTTAAAAATGCTGACCATTTTTTCCAAAGTAACCAATGTGTCCGGTTTGACGGAAAAAGGATAATTTTCGGCATTGGGATCAAACTTCTGTGAGGGAGCTACAAGGTCAAATACTCTCCATTCTCTTCTTCTGCAGGCTAACATAGCCCGACTGTCTGGGGCATAGGCATAAGCAAAGCGAAAAACTTCATTTTTTTTATCATACCAGCCATTCTCTTCGGCTAAAGAATAGACGTTTTCAGAGGCCATAAAGTAGTCTTTGTTTTTCAAGTCTATTTCTCTGATTGTTGAGGCATTGGCATTCACGCCCACCTGTCCGTCGGGTACTCTTTGAGCAGCCCAGACAGCTCCAACTTTATCTTTCCCGGGTCCTAAAATTTCAAAATGCCAAACTTCATTTTTATCAGCAATTGTCAAGCACTCCCCGGCATCATTCCAACCATATTTTTTCAACAATTCTCCTGCAGTTCTAATGGCATCTCTGGCAGTTGAACACCGCTCCAGCATTAGCATACAAAGGCAACTGCAATCAATCAATCCTTTGTCGGATTTCAATTCCGGTCGGCCCCCAAAAGTCGATTCTCCAATGGCAAGTTGCTTTTCATTCAAACAGGGATATGCCGAATTGAAATATTGATAAGTATGCGAAACTTCAGGAATCTCTCCCGTTTCAACAAATTCATAGAAAGGCATTTTGCCAAATTCATTAGCGGCAGCCTGGCGACGATAGAGTTTTTTCATAGTCCCCTGAGGATAATCTTTGGCTTCTGTTACCGTTATGTTGGTTCTGCTTCGTCCACTGTCGTCAGTATGAGAAGTCATTACCGATCCATCTTTTGAGGCATTTTTACCCACGGTAACCGATGTGCATTCAGTAGTAATGTCATCTACAAAATTAAAACTTACCTGTCCAAATAGTGAAAATGAGAACATGTAAATCAAAGTAAAAAGTAATCTCTTCATAAATAGTATTGTTTATTAAATAATTAATCTCTCTTTTTAATAAGAAGGTGTTTTTCTGCTATCATGAAACTTTCAACTTCCATATTCTGCTTTTTTATAGAGATATTCATGAGATCGCCATTCTTATTATTGTTTTTTAAATAAGTTGAACATGAATATGCCTTAGGAAGAAGAGTGTCACTTCCGGCAATATTATAATTGATTATAAATTGATTTTTTTGGGAATAAATATAAATTCCGGCTTCGTTGCAAATGGCATGGGAGAACATATTCTGAGCATCCTGCATATTGAGACTGCTTTTTTCGACTTTAGCAATCACAGCCAATAGATCATTGTTTTTGATATTCTCTCTTTTTATAAACCTGTATATAGCAGCTTCGGGTTTTTCAATTATTTTCTTTTGCATCTCTTCAGGAAAGCGGCAAACAGTAAATTTTCTTCCCGATTTTAATTTAATATATACTTCCCATTTAAAATTCTGATTACATACATTTCTTCCTGAAAATGAACAAGTTTCGTAAAGATCAGGGGAATAGATCAGCGAGTTTTCCGGAATCCTGTCAAAAACTTTTTCTTTCGACATTTCATTAATCAGATTAAAACGCTTTTGACTATGTTGCCAGTCCCTGCTCAAATGGTCATTGGAATAACTTGTCATTATGGAAACATAAAACACAAGAGATGTCATAATGGCAAGTATCGGGTATCGTAACCATCTTTTTTTTGAGGCAATCTTATATAAACCAAACAAAGCTAAAGTGAATAATAGAGTTATTCCAAAATAAGAATAAAAAGTGGTGACATACCCATACAGATAAGAATAATCAAGGTTGTATTTGTCGGCAATGGCAACAAGAAAGTGTGCGAAAAAGGCAAATAGACAAGAGAATAGTATGCCAAATCCTATTTTTTCCCATGTAATACAGGCTTTGTTCTTAAGTAAAATAAAGAAAAACAGTATTGCCTGAATGATAGCATTAATTATCCATAATAGGGAAGAATGAGAAAGAATATACCAAAAATTATTTTTATGTCCTTCGGCTAAAAGAGAGTTGGCACTAATAATTTCTTGATTGAGATGATAAATTTTGGTAGGCAGTGCTGCATAGTTATAATTGATTAGTATTTTATAAAAATTGCTCCAATTAAAATCATTGGCAAGAGAACTGCCGCTGTAAAATCCATCGGGAGTTCGGATACTGGCACGAAATGAAAAATAGACTATAAGGTAAATGATTCCAATGGCAACAAAAGGCATAATTTCTTTATAAAAAGGCTTGCTTTTAAAAGTATTCAAAGTGCCCCGTTGCTGACAGCTTCTGACAAAAATAAATATTCCGGTAAAGAGTAGAAAAAGAAGATAGGTTTCATAAAATAAAACTGTCACTGCAAATAATAGGGCTGAAGCAATTAGAAATTTGTTTTTTCCGGTCTCAAAATAGCGAAGAAGAGATAATAGTGATAATAGTGCCAGTGAAAAACTGAAAGTGAAGAATAGGGGATAGGAAATGATTGGAATGTAATAGTCGGGAGTTACCGATAAAGGAATGATAAGAATCAGAAATGAAAGTAATCCCAGCTTGTTAGATTTAAAAATTTTACTTACCAACACAGCAAATAGCACAAAAGAGAGAAGTAGGGAGGCATACTGGATAAACTTGGTCAGAAAGAAGTTGTCTCCGATATAGGGCAAACTGTATATAGGTTTGGTAATAAGAAAATAGAAACGCCCGGCACCGTGAGCATAGATATTGGCATTTGTATATAAATCTCCGATTAGCCAAGTGAGGTAATATTCAAGATCATCTCCTGATGTGAACCCTACTCTAAAGAAAGGTATTAAAGTGATAACAACAGTAACCCCAAATAAGATAAATAGAAGATTTTTTCCGGATAATAATTTCATTTTAATCAATTAGATGGCAAAAATACATTTTTTACCCAAAAATTACTATTCTCTGATTATCCTCGGAAAAAATATTTTCCGGATTGCTTTTAACGGATTTCTAAAATGTCAACAAACATTATTGTTGTAATTTATAAAACCTTTTGAAGGTATTATTTAGTAAAATATACAAACATACAAGAATAATTATAGAAATTTATTGTATTTTTGCAGCACGAAAAAAATGAGGAGAGATTTGTAGTGATTGCAACCTCACAAAAAAAATGCTAAAACATTTCCCCCCATTTTTTCGACTTATGAATTAATAATAATTAAATCAACTTATTATGAGTTATCTATTCACTTCTGAATCAGTATCTGAAGGTCATCCTGACAAAATCTGTGATCAAATTTCAGACGCTTTGCTTGATTCCTTTCTTTCTCAGGACCCGGAATCCAAAGTGGCTTGCGAAACATTAGTCACTACCGGATTGGTAGTATGTGCCGGAGAGGTAACCACTAAGGGTTATGTATCCGTTGATGATGTTGCAAGGCGCGTTATTAAAAAAATAGGGTATACTGATAGCGACTATCAGTTCGACTATAAGTCATGCGGGGTTCTTTCTGCCATTCATAAGCAATCACCTGATATCAGCCAGGGGGTTAACCGTTCATCATTGGAAGAGCAGGGAGCCGGCGATCAGGGTATGATGTTTGGCTATGCATGTAAGGAAATGGATAATTTTATGCCTATTTCTATTGAATTGTCTCATATTTTTTTACAAGAGTTAGCGGCTATCCGTCGCGAAGGAAAAGTAATGACTTATCTCCGTCCGGATTCCAAATCGCAGGTAACGCTCCAGTATTCTGATGACGGTATTCCCGAACGTATTGATGCCATTGTGGTTTCAACACAACATGATGATTTTGATAAAGAGGAAATAATGCTTTCTAAAATTAGAAAAGATATAGAGACTATTTTAATTCCGAGTGTGAAAGCTAATTGCCCTGAATTTGTTCAAAAACTTTTTAAAGACGATTATAAATTACATGTTAATCCGACCGGTAAATTTGTAGTTGGGGGACCTCACGGCGACAGTGGATTGACAGGACGTAAAATTATTGTCGATACTTATGGAGGAAAAGCTGCTCATGGTGGTGGCGCCTTCTCAGGAAAAGATCCTTCCAAAGTTGACAGATCTGCTGCATATGCCGCACGACACATGGCAAAAAATATTGTTGCTGCAGGCCTCTGCGACGAAGCCCTTGTGCAGGTGGCTTATGCTATCGGGGTGGCAAAACCGGTTGGTCTTTACATTAATACTTTCAATACTTCTAAAGTTAAAATGACAGATGGAGAAATTTCAAAGAAACTGGATACTATTTTTGATATGACTCCGTTTGCAATTATTAACCGACTTGGACTAAAAAATCCGATCTATGAAGCAACTGCATCTTATGGCCATTTTGGAAGAGATACTTTTGAGCAAGAAGTGGAGGTTACTTATTGCGACAAGGACACTTATAGCAGAACAAAAAACGGTGTTGAAAAAATTTTCAAGAAAATTACTTTTTTCCCTTGGGAAAAATTAGATTATGTAGATAGGATTAAAGCGGAATTTGGATTGTAACTAATTACATATCAAATATATATTGCTTTATGAAAGTGTTATCATTTTTTAGGCAGGTATTGCCTTTGATTATTCTTTTCTTTTCTTTTTCTTCCTTTTCTCAGTCAAGTGCAAAAGAGGATGTTTTACTTCAGGTTATGCAAAAAGAACTTGACCGAAACATGAATGTATTGAAACAGAAAGAGATCCCTGTTTATCTTTTAAGCTATCGTATTGAAGAAATTAAGACTTACTCTATAAGTTCCACCTTTGGAAATCTTGACTATTCCCGGTATACGGTTGAGAAAATCCTGACCGTACAGGTGAGAGTAGGAAGTAAAAAACTGGATAACTTTCATGAACTAAGGGATGATATGTCCGATTATTTTACTGATTACAGAGAAATAAAATTTCCATTGACAGATGATGTAAAAGCTATAGAACAATTTTTATGGCGTGAAACTGACCAGGCGTATCGAGATGCAGTGCAACGTTATGAAAAGGTAAAAGCGAATGTTGCCGTTAAAGTGGAATCAGAAGATAAAGCTCCCGATTATTCGGATGTCGAACCGGAAAGCTATTATGAACCTGTTTTGGTAATCAATGATTTTAATCAGGAAGAGTGGATATCTAAATTATCGCGATATTCGGGTTTGTTTACTGATTATAAAGATATTATTACCGGTAGTGCTTATTTGAAATTTTATATTTCCAGAAAGTATTTTGTCAATAGCGAAGGCAGTGCTATTGTTCAGAATAATAGCTATTCTCATCTTTTTTTAAATGCTAAAACACAGGCAGAAGATGGCATGGAACTGCCTCTTTATAAAAGCTATTTTGCTCATTATCCGGGTGATTTCCCCCAAAGTAATATAATAGAGAATGATGCTAAAAAATTGATTTCTACACTATTATCATTGAAAACAGCTCCTGTTGTCGATTCTTATACGGGACCTGCTTTGTTGTCAAATGATGCTGCAGGGGTCTTTTTTCATGAAATTTTTGGACATAGAGTGGAAGGTCAGCGAATGAAAAGTGAAAATGACGGACAGACTTTTAAAAAGAAATTAAATGAGGTCGTTCTTAATGAAGATATCTCAGTTATCTTTGATCCTACTATTCAGTATTATAAAGGAATTCCTTTGAATGGAAGTTATCTTTATGATGATGAAGGGGTAAAAAGCCAAAGGACGGTCGTTGTGGATAAAGGGGTGTTAAAAAACTTCTTAATGACACGAACACCAATTGACAGTTTTCCCGAGTCAAACGGTCATGCAAGGGCTGCCGCCGGAATGCAGCCGGTATCCCGTCAATCAAATTTAATAGTTGAAACACAAAAATCATACACAGATGGTGAATTGCGCCAAATGCTAATTAATGAAGCAAAGAAACAAGGGAAGGATTATGGTTATCTTTTTGCAAAAGTGCAGGGGGGATTTACTACAACAGGACGTTACTTTCCCAATTCTTTTAATGTTACTCCTTTGGAAGTTTACCGTATTTATGTAGATGGTCGCCCCGATGAACTTGTTAGGGGAGTTGATTTGGTGGGAACACCGTTGGCAATGTTTTCTAAAATTGAGGCGGTTGGCAATACCTCAGGTAATTTTGCCGGCTCTTGTGGTGCCGAATCAGGATCTATTCCTGCAGGCTGTTGCTCCCCTGCATTATTCGTTAAGCAAATAGAAATGCAAAAAAAAGCAAAATCTCAGGATAAACCCCCTATCATTGAAAGAACCTCTCTTGATATTCTTCCTGATGACAACTTTGAAACAGTTGTATTTAATGCTATGCAAGATGAGCTGAATAATAATTTGACCAATCTTAAAATTGAAGGGCTTAAATCACCTTATTATATCAGCTATTTAGTTTCTGATGCCAAAATGATGGTGGTAGAAAGTTCTTTGGGTGCCATCACCTTATCAGACTCCAGACCATTCCGGGATCAGGAAACTACAGTATTGGTGGGGAGTGACAAATTTAATAACCTTAACTTCTTTGATGAGAATAGTTTGTTTGGCTACTATTATAATAATAGAATTGCAATTCCTGAAAATACTGATTATTCAGGTATCAGAAACAGTCTATGGATTACTACAGATCAGGCATATAAGAATGCTGCCGAATCAATTCAAAATAAAGAAGCCGTTATTAAACAACAAAATCAAACTCAGATGCAAAAAGAGCTGTCTGATTTTTCGGAAGTTGAAATTCAAACAACTCCTATAGATGTTATGCATGAAGATGTTCTTTTTTCAAATCTGATTAATACTTCTGTCGAATTATCAGGCATTTTTCTGAATTATCCTGATTTTACAAATTCAGGAGCAAATATATATGTTTATAATGCCAATACCTATTATCTCAATAGTGAAGGAATGAAATTCAAGCAGCCTTTTACTTTGGTTTGCTTGAGGGTATTTGCCGAAACCTTGACTCAGGATGGTGAATCTGTAATGGACTATTTTACTATTTATGTTAATTCATATACTCAGTTACCCACGATGGATTTGTTAAGAGAGAGAGTTGTCAAAATGGCGGATTTACTTCAACAAATTAGGTCTGTCCCGGAAATGACTGAATCATTCAGCGGTCCTGTTATGTTTACCGGAGATGCTGTGGGAGAAATAGTTGCTCAATCTTTTATAGAAAGTAATAATGGTTTATTGGCCGGAAGAAAACCTATAACTCCAAACAGCGATTTTCTGCGGTGGTACGAATCCTATATTCCTCAGGAAAATGCCACAGAAGCCTTGCTTGGTAAAAAAGTGATCTCTCGCGATTTGTCAGTTACTGCTTTGGATGGGAAAACGGCTTACAACGGAACTCCATTAATTGGCTCCTATAAAGTGGATGCAGAAGGGGTGAGGGTTCCTACTGAATTACCGCTTATTTCTGATGGAATTTTGGTCAATATTCTTAGTGACAGAATTCCGACTAATCATTCTAAATTCTCAAATGGTCACAAAAGATTGGCTCTTTCTTATGGAAAATTGACTACTTCTCTCTGTTCTGGTGTTATTGAATTAAGTGGCAAAAATAAAATGTCCTATTCCAAGATGAAGAAAAAACTGATTTCGATGGCAAAGGAAGAGGATTATGACTATGCTTATATAATTCCAAAGCTGGTTTCTCAAAGTGCAGCTATGCCTGCAGTCGGAAACTATCTGACAAAAAATAATTATTACTATCCGCTATATGTTATTAGGGTTTCTGTTAAAGACGGAAGCGAAACATTGATGAGAATGGCTAAAGTATCAGCACTTAATATGAAATCCTTTAAGCATGTTGAAGCAATATCAAATCAACAACAGGTTTATAATACTCTACTGAAAGGCAAGCAAAAAAATAAAATCATGGCAGGTCCAAATTTTAATCTATCAGGTGTTCCATGCAGTTTCATTGTTCCCACAGCAATATTATTTCCGGAACTTGATGTTGAAAAAAATCCGAATATTATACTTAAAAAACAACCTGAAGTGCCGAACCCTCTTTTGGAAAAATAGCATCTATTTTTTTGGATTCAATTTAAAATATTGCTGCGCTATCTATTCCAACTGAAATTTCTTGTGTTACTTTCCTTATAATCAAATTATAAGAAAAGTTGCTAATATTATTTTTTTCGGAAGAAAATCTCCATTGGAACTCCGGAGAAATTCCACTTTTCACGAATTCTGTTTTCCAAAAACCTTTTGTAACTATCCTTGCTATATTGTGGAAGATTACAGAAAAAGGCAAAGGCAGGAAATGAAGTGGGAAGTTGAGTGATAAATTTAATTTTGATTACTTTATCTTTTACAACAGGTGGTGGTGTCTGCTGAATAATAGGCAACATAACTTCGTTTAATTCAGAAGTGGGAATCCTTCTTGATTTATTTTTATATACTTCAATTGCCATTTCCAATACCTTGAAGATTCGCTGTTTATTTAGTACTGAGGTAAAAATTATCGGGACATCCGTAAAAGGTGCAATTCTATCCCTAACATATTCCTCAAATTCTTTATGTGTTTTATTGCCTTTTTCTACTAAATCCCATTTATTCAGTACCAAAACAACTCCTTTATGATTTCTGATGGCCAGACTAAAAATAGAGATATCTTGACTGTCAAAACCTTCGGTTGCATCTGACATTACTATACAAACATCACTATTTTCTATCGCCCTTATCGTTCTCATAACAGAATAAAACTCCAGATCCTCTTCCACTTTCTTCTTTTTACGAAGCCCTGCAGTGTCAATAAAATAAAAGTCAAAGCCAAAGCCTGAGTATCTTGTATAGATTGAATCACGTGTTGTGCCGGCTATGGGAGTTACAATATGACGATCAAAACCAAGAATAGTATTGATAAAAGATGATTTTCCGACATTGGGTTTGCCCACAATGGCAATTTTGGGTAAATCTTCCAAATCTTCTTTAATATCTTTGGAAAAATGCTTTACAACCTCATCTAGCAACTCTCCAGTTCCGCTGCCTGAAATGGCAGAAATAGGAAATATGTTATTGACTCCTAATGTGTAAAAATCGGTATAATCAAAATAATTGCTCGGACTGTCAATTTTGTTTACTGCCAAAAAAAATGGCTTTTTGGAACGACGGAGAATGTCAACAACTTCCTCGTCCAAGGGGGTGACGCCTTCTCTGCCATCAACTATCAGTACAATAACATCGGATTCCTTTATGGCCAAAGTGGCTTGCTTCCGAATTTCCTTTTCAAAAACATCCTCAGATCCCATCACATACCCCCCTGTATCAATGACGGAAAACTCATAACCAATCCAATCACTCTTGCCATAATTCCGGTCTCGTGTGACTCCGGAAACCGAATCTACAATTGCCTCACGGGTTTTTGTAAGCCTGTTGAATAAAGTGGATTTTCCCACATTGGGTCTTCCAACTAATGATAAAATATTTCCCATTTTTCTATTTCTGCGTTGTTTCTTTTCACTTTTTAATATAAATATATTGCTACCAATACTTTAATAAATTGGCATTTAAATTCTATAAAATATTAGCAATCTGTTCTTTCATTTTTTCAATTTCATCTTTCATCTTTACAACAATGCATTGAATATTAAAGTCATTAGATTTGGTGCCCATTGTGTTTACTTCACGTCCGATTTCCTGAATGATAAAGCCCAGTTTTTTCCCATTTGATTCAGATTCATTCATAGTCTCTAAAAAATAGGAGCAATGTTTTTTTAACCTTACTTTTTCTTCTGTAATGTCAATTTTTTCCAGATAATAAATAATCTCTTCCTCTAAACGACTTACATTATAGTCTGCCTCTTTGGGCAAATCTGTGAGTTGTCGAATAAAATTTTTACGGATATATTCAATCCTGTTTTTTTCAAAAGGTTCTACTTCCTCTACCATTTTTTTAATCAGCAAAATCCTTTTCTCAAAGTCTTCTGCTAAATGAGTCCCTTCAGATAATCTGAAACTATTTACCTTTTTGCATGTTTCATGAATGGCATTAGAAGTGTGAACCCAAATTTCTTCAGACAATTCTTCTTTTGGGGTAGTTATTACTTCCGGCATTCTAAGTATTTGAATAAAAATATCACTGGATACCGGATTCTTTAATTCGTCAGAAAGCTGAACCAAACTCTTGTAATATGCTTTTGCCAGATTTGCATTGATTGTAATAGAGGGGTTTTCATTATTTTCTATATAGATAGAAAAATCAATTTTTCCCCGTTCCAATTCCTTGGAAAGAATCGTCCGGATATCATTTTCCTTGTCTCTGAATAGTGGAGGTATACGAGTGCTTATATCAAGCTGTTTGCTATTTAATGCTCTGATTTCTATTAAAACCGACTTCCCGGTAATTGCTAGGGCAGTTTTTCCAAACCCCGTCATTGATTTTATCATAGATTGTCTTTTATTGTCTGTTATAAATATAAAAAGGGCAACGAATGGTCGCCCTTTTTATAGGATCAGTAGATATAATAAATTATCTAACGATTAATTTTTGTGTGGTTGTTCCTGTATTGGATTTAATATTAACCATATAGAAACCATTGCTTAGTTCAGAAACATTAAGAGTCAGTTGATTAGTGCCTGCTGAAAGAGTAACAGCATTATTATAAACAGTTTGTCCCATCAGATTGGTAACACTTAAGGTTGCCTGAGAGCTGGTCAATGAATTAACTGTAATAATAACTGAAGTTGTTGCAGGGTTTGGATACATTTTCATTTCTGAAAGTGAGTTTTCACAAATTCCATCTTCATCCCAAACACCGGTATGAACTTCATTAGTATTATTAAAAGAACCGATCTCGGAAGCATTGATTTGAAGCCAGTTTAAATTAGCGATATTGTTACATACGGCTGAGTTATTTTCTTTAATTTCAGATCCGGCAAAATAATCAGTTTGCCAAATCATATTTACTTTTCCGTTAACAATTTCGTCAGCAACTGCAGGAAATACATTTTCGCTATTGGTAAATATGGCATCAATCGGATTTTCTATTGTTGGAAGGAGCTCCCAATCTACATAATAAAGATCTTCACCATAAGAGAGCCAGCTTATACTATCCATACTCCATGTTGTCCCATTATCAGTAGATTTAGTTCCAAATATTCCACGATAATACATTGTTTGGTCATAATCATAGAATGGAAAATCCAAAACAGAACTGAAGATAAGATAAACAGTTCCATCTTTAACAATTAGTTGAGGTTGGGAAGTCATACCTATTCCATAACTTGGATAATTTTCAATGCCACCATTCAGGTACCATAAAGTATCATCGCCGTCAAGGTCAGGTCTTGAGAAAATAATTCTACCTTGACTTAA
>Ga0116171_10002912_pt1 | contig 15985 bp, 15 predicted proteins | sample AD_JPNHW2_MetaG_FD_89798 | JGI IMG/M metagenome (GOLD analysis project Ga0116171, IMG submission 89798) | Active sludge microbial communities of municipal wastewater-treating anaerobic digesters from Japan - AD_JPNHW2_MetaG | ecosystem: Engineered > Bioreactor > Anaerobic > Digestate | place...
GAACTATTCAGCACAGATACAGCAAGCGTTTGGCACTACCACAAGTTCAGGGTTTACTTTGCCGTGCGAAACCTGATGTATTTTCTCCATCCCCTTTTAAACAAATTTCAGTCGTTCGAGAATCATATTTGGTTTGTTTCAGGAGATGTCAGGCCATTGCGAAAACTCTATCCTGAAGTTACATTCCGGCTTCCAAAGGCGATAAAGAAAGACTCAACGAATTACCGGATACTTCTGAGCTATCTTATTTTGGTGCAATACCGGGTGTTTTCCTATCTGTTTTCATTTAGAAAGAAGCCCCAATATTTATTGTACATGACTGAGAAGTACTCGAACGTTCTGGACAAAAAATCGCTGAAAATAAAGCAAGGCCACCATATTCTGGAATATCTGATCAACGAATTGGATACGCGGTTTGCGTTGCTCACAGAGGTTCTGATGCCTAAACCAAAAGGAAAATCAGACTATTCGTATTCGAAAAAACAATTTGGGAAAAAATCAGGGTCGTGCCGGAAAATCTTCGTTGAAGGATTTATGGTTTCCGGATTTTTACACAAGAAAGTTCGTCAGTCAACCCGCGAGGCGCAACAGAAGCTGCGGACGGGCTACGTAAGAGTTGCCGAATCAAATTTGTCGCTAAATCAGAAACTGATTCTCGGAATTTTCAGTTCGCTCGACTCATCGTCGCGGTTCTTTTTGTTCCGGTATTTTGCGGCCCGAAGATTTTTTGCAAAGTCGGGATTAAAAGCGGTAATCGCTGCTGACGAGAACAGTCCGCTGACCAAATCAGTACTCGATGCAGCCAAATTCTGCGGAATAAAAATCATTGGGTTGCAGCACGGAACCATGCACGATTTGCATCCGGCCTATTTGTACACAACCAACGATGGCAAAAATCGTGTGATGCCCGATCTGACTCTCACCTGGGGAAAATATTGGGAAGATTTTTTGCTTGAAAAAGGCAATTATCCCGAAGGATCGGTGGTTTCGGTTGGCCAGATAAGGACAGACATTATTCCGGTTTTAGCCAAAGCCGAGAGCATGAAAGAAGTTAATCCTGCCGAACGGATTGTTTTTGCGTCGCAGCCCCAGCGCGATCCGGAGCTGAGGTTTCAGGCGGCATTCGACGTTTTTTATGCAGCTCGAAGTTTGCCCAACACGCAACTGATAGTAAAATTGCATCCGCGCGAATTTGGAGACACGGCCTATTACGCTGACATTGCCGCAAAAGCTGGTTGTAAAAATTATACGATTGATAAAACTTCGGATTTGTATCAGTTAATAGCTTCGTGCGATGTGCTGATTACCTGTTTTTCGACCGTGGGAACCGAAACTGTTTATTTTCACAAACCGTTGGTCATTCTCGATCACCTAAGTCAGGACATTATGGGCTATGCAGCTGAAGGCGTTGCTTTTCAGGCAACTAACGCCGAAAGTCTGACCAAAATCCTTTCAGGAATTTTTAAAGGAACATTGCGGGTTGATCGCACCAAATATGAAACATTTATTCAGAAATACGCCTATCGAATTGATGGAAAGGTAGCCGAAAGATGTATAAAAGCGATTGTGGATTAACTTGACTTTGCCGTTGTCCGGTATAGTAAAACGACGAACTAAACCATTGCATAATGAAATAGCCATAAGCGCATAAGCTCATACCAACCGAAAATGAATAAATGGCTATTCCATTTCGTTGTGACATTCAAAAAGGAAAAAATGCTAATGCGCAGATTATAAAACGATAAACAAAAATTTATACGGATGAAATTCAATTTAAAACCTATTTTCTGTGCGCTTGCTTTTTTGCTTGGCGCTCCAAACTTTGCCAATTGCCAGAATTCTTCATGGGGTTTTTCTGGTTTTATAAAGCCCAAAGAGAATCCAATTTTGGGTGCAGATTCCACAAAAGTATTCTTCTGCCCGGTGAAAAAGGCAGAAATTAAATGGCAGCGAGCTGATGTTTTTAACCCGGCAGCTGTTGTGCACGATGGGAAAATCTACTTGTTGACACGCTGCGAGGATAATCCGGCGGCTCATCTGGGAGGCCGTACTTCGCGTATTGGCCTTGCTTCGAGTACCGACGGAATACATTTCACCTATTATCCACAGCCGGTATTGTTTCCCGATAACGATGCATTTGCCAAATACGACCACATGGGCGGATGCGAAGATCCACGAGTCGTTCAAACCGAAGAAGGACTATTTGTTATGCTTTACACGAGCTGGAATTACGATACGCCCCGACTTTCAGTAGCAATTTCTAAAGACCTGATTCACTGGGAAAAGAAAGGACCAGCGTTTGCAAAAGCATACAACGGAAAGTTCCTGAATATGGCTACCAAATCGGGGTCGATTGTTACTGAGATGAAGAATGGAAAGCTGACTGCCGCCAAATTCAACGGGAAATATTACTTGTATTGGGGCGAAAACCTGGTTAACCTGGCCGTGTCAGAAAACCTGATCGATTGGTATCCCAATGTGGACGAAAAAGGCAATCTTCGGAAAGTCATTTGGCCTCGCGACGGATACTTCGATAGCGCGCTTACAGAATGCGGTCCACCAGCCCTGCTTACCGACAAAGGTATTTTGCTGCTGTACAACGGCAAAAACTCGAATGGCGCCAATGCCGACCCAAATTTGCCAAAGGGAACATATTCGGTTGGGCAGATACTCATTGATAAAAATAATCCTGAAAAAGTTTTGGAGCGTTCAAATTCAAACATCTTAAAACCAACTTTACCGCACGAGCAAACCGGACAATACAAAGCCGGAACTGTGTTTGGCGAAGGTCTGGTTTTCTACAAAGGCAAATGGTTTTTGTATTATGGAACTGCTGACTCATACATCGGGGTGGCAGTTACCGATGTAAAACCATAAAGCACGCGTTAGCTCTGCGCGTGGAAGACCAATACTGGTGTTTGGGTGTGCAAAATCATCTTGTGAGCGATACTTGGATTGAACAATCGTGTAATCAGGTTTCTCCGGTGTGTGGTAACAGCCAATGCATCAATCCCGTTTTCCCGGATAAATTTGTCGATAGCTTCAGGTAAATTATTGGAGTGAACCAGGCAACAGTCGAACGAAGCATCTGGATATTTTTCTACCAGAGCTTCCTTCATTCCTTCGAGCATTGCTTCATCGAGTTCTCCATTGTTGCCTTGGTTAACATGCAGGCAAACTACTTTGCAGCCAAAAGGCTTTACTAGTTTTATTAAGCGGTCCATCGCAATAAAATCGGCCGATTCAAAATTGGTTGCATACACAACGGTTTTGAAATGTTCGAGCCAGTCTTTAGGTGTTTTTTCGGTAATTGTTAAAACCGGAACCAGTGTGTTAAATATTACGGCAGCGGTTGTAGTTCCCATCAGGTCGCCCGATTTGGCGTCTTCGCCACGAATGCCCATTACCACCATTTTTGGAGGATGGATTTGGATGTACGATAAGATATCGTCATCGGGCTCGCCAATTTTCACAATGTATTCCGGTTTTGCTTTTTTCCAGCGCGAAGAATCAATTTTTGATGTCAATTTTGTGAGGAATTCTTCAAACTTCTTGCTGGTTAGTTTTTCGGTCATTTCGTAATTCAGGAAGAGTGCCGAATCGTACACAATCACGTCGGAATATGGAATGGTGAGAAATTCGGGCTGCGGACTTGAATGGTACAATACCATTTTTGAACCAAGTTTCTCGGCAATGTCGAAGCCCACAACAGCGGCATTGAGTGAATAATCTGAGAAATCAACAGGAATCAATATGTAGTTTTCCCGCTTTTTAGGGTCGGTAATTACTTTGCCCAACATTTTTTCGAGGATCGGAAAAGCAGCCCGGGCATCATTTTCCAATATGCGAACACGAACCCCCGTGTCGTTTGCGTCTTGTAGAAAGTCAACATCCTCTATAAAGCAATCAATATTTTCTGACTCAAGCAGCGATCTTAGAATTTCCGCTTTTGAGTGTGGCAACGAAGCGAGCGTAACAAATTTGTCGTTCATGGCAGCCTGATTTTAGGTTAATCGTTTAGTTCCTGATTCGAAAAAACGCCAATTTGGTTACCAAATCAGTCAATTATTTTAATGTAAAACTTATGTTTTTAAACGGTAAAACATCCGCGCGGCAGATATTCAGGAACAGCCTCTTACCAAGTCGTAATTTTAGCTGCATCAGGCATACCAATTCAACGTTTTAAACTTCAAAAAAAGTAGCTGGAAAATGGAAACAATACGATCACTGGAACATCTCAATACCAATCAACTTTATGAAGCCTTTCGTGAAGCCTTTAAAGATTATGACATACAACTCAGTCAACCCGAACTGGAAGTAATGATTTCGCGTCGCGGATTCGTGCTGGAATTATCGTTTGGCGCATTTGCCGACGATCGTTTAGTAAGTTTTACCCTGAACGGAATCGGCCTTTTTAACGGAGTGAAAACGGCGTATGATAGCGGAACCGGAACGATTGAATCATTTCGCGGTCAGGGCTTGGCCAGCCGCGTATTTCAGTATTCGGTTCCTGAATTGAAGAAAGCCGGGGTAAAGCAGTATGTGCTTGAAGTGCTTCAACACAACACCGGAGCGGTTTCGGTTTATCGCAAGCAGGGCTTTCAGGTTACCCGCGAGTTCAATTTTTTCGTAGAGCAGGCTGATAATGTCCGTTTGGAGAGGTACAATCTTCCGGAGGGATACAGCATCCGGCCGATTGATTTAGGATTGAAAGTGCAAATGATGGATTGTCAGGAATTTACTCCATCATGGCAAAACAGTTTTGAGTCGGTTGAACGTCGCTTGCCCGATTTCGGGATGTGGGGCGTATTTGCAGCAGAGAAATTAGCAGGCTACTGCATTTTCGAACCTAATTCGGGCGACATAACACAGATCGCTGTTGCTCAATTACACCGAAATCGAGGATTGGCTTCCTGTTTGCTTCGTGAGGCGGTTCAAACCAATCGGCATAAAAATCTGAAGCTAATCAATACCGACCTTGCCTGCAAAAGCATTACAATTTGGGCAGAATCGATTGGATTACAGCATCGGGGAAAACAGTTTGAGATGGTGAGGGAATTGTAGACTAAAACGAATAATCTGGAGTAGTTTGGTCATTATCACATTACCATCATATAAAAAATCATTGATATTCAGAATTTTATCACTTAAAAATTTGCTTAGAATCACATTACCGTCACATAAACTGTCAGAACCAATAAGGGACGTACTTCGCATACTTTTTTGATTTATTATCTGCGTCATAATCCTTGACTAACTTTGCATTAATCGTGTCAGAGATTATTCTGGATGCAATTGAATAATTTTGCTCTTCGATTCCAAAACGATCCCTCAATGATTGATTTGTCATATACTCACCAGATACATATTTTAAGCATGCATGCAAATAACATGCTCTGATCTTGTCTTGTTTATCCATTTGTCGAAAAGTTTTGTGTCCATAGATAACTATTCTGGTATAATTGTCACCTACAATAATTTCCGGAGCCGGAAGTTGGTTGTATTCACATTCAAAAACAACTTTATCTATGCCACTTCCTCTTTCCTCGCATATATTAACTCTTCTCATGAAACGAGCTAGAATTTCGTTTCTACTTTCTGGGTTATGATCCACAAATCTGAGTGGATCTATTAATGGTTTTCCTGGGTTGGTAATTTCAATTCTATTTGCAAAGATTTCTACCATTGGAGAGCTTCCTCTAATCATAAAGTCTTGATGGATAATAGCGTTAGCAACTAATTCTCTAATAGCTAAAATCGGATACATCGACGCCTTTCTTCTTAATGCTTTGTCAATAACCTCATTAGATGGCAATTGCTCTTCTAAATATTTAATCAAACCTTCAAATCCTATGGCATATCCTTTTTTCCCAGTTTGTTCTTTTATTGTTTTAATGCGGTTTTTCCCATCATAAAAAATTACTCTAACTGACTTTCGAGCTAATTGGTCAAAGTTCTCAATATCCTTCGCGAACAAAAGCGCTCCTATGTTTTTAATGGTGAACCCCTTTGTGCTTCTAGTTATTATTTTTTTCCTGCAACATTCTTTCCAGTATTCCAGCTCGATTATCCGGGAGGGGTAGCTTTAACATCTCGAAAAATGCTGGATAGTCAATTAATTTAAGGATATCATCTTCCAGAAGGTTCGCTTTTGCTACTTCATTCTCGAATACTGGTTGATTTTCTATATGCCAAATCTTCCTTTCTCGTTCGGGATGGTCACTAAGAGATTTCTTGTAACTACCAATTCTAATGAATGGCTCTCCTTTAAAACTTACAGGAGTATTTCGTGTAGCTTCAACTTTGAAAAGAGCGAAATGTAAGCCAGCATAATCAAATTCGAATATGTTAAAATCAATTCTTGGATTCAGTTGTGTGGCAAGCCAATTCTCAAGTTCTTGATTCCCTCTTTTTTCATAAAGTGGAGTGAATTCAGTTCCTACAAAGCGATGAGACGAGTCTTCTATACCATAGACCAAGTATCCGAAAGGTTGCTTATGGTAACATGCACTATTACTGAGAGCCGAAATATATTCACCTATTTCCTGTGGATTGGAGTTGTTGACCTTGAATTCAACCCATTCACATTCTTTGGGAAGAGCCTGCAAATCTTTTATTAAAATTTCTAATTCTTTGAGATTCATTCGACCTTGAAATTGAAAACATTTCAAATTTCCAATAAATGTAATCTTTTTATGTAAATAATTTTAAAAGTGAGTTTTTAAAATTATTTTGTCCTTTTTGTATCTTCACCTGCAAATAAGCCAACACATGACCAACGAAAACAAACGGAAAACATGGACTCAGCCTTGGTCGTACCGCGAGGGAACGATAATTACAGCAGCAATTTTATTGCTGGGTTTTATGGTTCAGGCGGTTAGCAACGGCGTCATATTGCGATTTGCCGCGTTTCCGTGGAACTTGTTGGCCGGTTTGCTTTTTGTTGCGGTATTAGCAACCATATTTGTTATTTGGCAGAAACATGCGGTTATGAAATGGCTGGGGGGCGTTAAAGCGGCTTTGCCCGCCATTTTGGGATTTACACTGTTGGTTTTGCTTATGGGTTTTGTGAAACAGGATGTTGAACCGCAATCGGCTTTTTCGCGGCTTTTGGGGTTAACACATTTAGTTCACACCTGGCCGTTTATCCTGATCAATGTTTATCTGCTCATTCTTTTGGGAATTGTTACCCTAAAGCGTCTGACGCCATTTAACCTGAAAAACGTAGGGTTTTTCCTGAATCATTTTGGCTTGTTTCTGGTACTTTTTTCAACGGCATTGGGAAGCAGCGATATGAAGCGCCTTTCGATGAATTGCTACGAACAGCAGACTGAACGCCAGGCGTTCGATGAATCTGGAAATGCAGTTGAATCTCCGTTTGCCGTTCAGTTAATCAAGTTCAATATTGACGAATTCAGGCCCAAAGTTGCTGTAATTGATAATCAGTCGGGGCAAGTCATTGAAGATGGTGGCAAGGCGCAGTACGAAATACTCGACCGCAACTCATTCGATTTACTTAATTTTCATGTTGAGGCCGAGCAATTTCTTGAGACTTCAGGAAAAGTAGGTGACAACTATTTTGCGGTAAACGAACCGGGATCTGCGCCGTCGGCCAAAGTGAAAGTAACCGACAGAGAAAGTAAAAAGGAAGTTTCAGGATGGATTTGCAGCGGAAGCTATGCACACCAGCCCGAAGCGTTAAAACTGAACGACCAGTATTCGTTGGTTATGTTTCTGGCCGAGCCGCGCAAGTTCAGCTCTAAACTGAATATTCAGGCAAAGAGCGGCAAAAATGTAGCCACTACAATTGAGGTGAACCGGCCTTTTAAAATTGACGGCTGGACAATTTACCAGTTGGGCTACAACAAAGAAATGGGGCGCTGGTCAAATCTGAGTGTGCTTGAGTTGGTTCGCGATCCGTGGCTTCCCATAGTTTATTTTGGTATTTTCCTGATGATGGGTGGCGCGGCTTTCCTCTTTGTTACTGGTAAACCTAAAAATGGAGGGACTGAACATGTGGCTTGAATTTCCACTTTTTGCATCTATCGCGATCGCCTGCTGGTTGGCCGCTTCCGGTCTCTTCTTCACTTCAGGAAAAAAAGTGATGAACCAGTTGGCCGCAGTCTTGTCGCTTGCAGGCACAATCGTTTTGTTAATTTTTGTGGTAATTCTTTGGGTTGAGATTAAACGGCCGCCTATGCGAACACTGGGCGAAACGCGTCTGTTGTACGCCGTTTTCCTTTCGGGTATCGGACTTGTTTCTTATTTGCGGTGGAAATACAAATGGCTCGTCAGCTACAGTTTAGGCCTGGCTATTTTGTTCCTTATTGTAAATCTACAACATCCTGAAACATACGATAAAACGCTGATGCCAGCGTTGCAGAGCCCATGGTTTATTCCGCATGTAATTGTTTATATTTTTGCCTACGCTATGCTGGGAGCCTCGTCGGTTGTAGCATTGCGAAACCTGTTTTTTGTGCCCACAGAGAAATCAATCAAAGGCCCAATTCAAATGGCCGACAACCTCGTTTACCTCGGTTTTTCGTTCCTGACATTCGGATTGCTTTTCGGTGCGCTTTGGGCAAAAGAAGCCTGGGGGCATTATTGGACCTGGGACCCGAAAGAAACCTGGGCTTTTATCACCTGGATGTTTTACCTGGTTTATATACATTACCGATATCGTCACCCATTGGAACACAAAAAAGCCATGGGTGTACTTGCCATGGCTTTTCTGGTGTTACTGATTTGCTGGTTTGGCGTAAATTATTTACCAAGCGCGCAAAACAGTGTTCACGTTTATTCAGAGTAAGTTTTATTTCTTGATTTGCAGGAACCAGCTCAATGTTTGGAAAGCAACCATTGAAACGGCAGTAGAATGGTCGCCCGGAACAGTTCTCAATTCAAGTTTAGTTGAATTATTTGAGTCTGCTGTCATAAAATCACTGTACATTTTCGAACTTATGCCCGGCGGAATGTAATCGTCAGATGCACCGTGGAAAAGCTTTGTTGGTGTAGAAAGGCTCCACGCCTTAACGCTGTTCGAATTAATGACGCTTTTGAAGGCTGCAAACTTCGAGACAGTTGTATAAGAGGTTCTGAAATCTGTTGTCAGCAGAGAAGGAATTTGAGTAGTTAAAGCAGCATTTATTTCGCCACCAGTGTGTAATCCATCGAAAAGACCGGGAATTTTAGCGGCATAAGTTGCTTGAAAAAAGTCGCTTAACGGATTGGTGATTGAACCAATATTGATGTACGAATTTAGTACGTAAGCCAGAAAATATGGCATCGGATAAACATCTTTTGCCAAAACGTAGTCAGTCATGTATTCAATAGAGTAGGGGCCTGCGCCACATGAGCTGGCAATAAGGTTAAATTCCGAAGAATACTCTTTCTCAATTGTTCGCTGAAGCTGAAGTGTTGCCCATCCTCCCTGTGAATAGCCGAAAATGAAAAGATCTTTCGTTGGTTTGGCAACAATTTTATCATCAGTGGCCAACTCTTTAGTTGCGCGGATCATGTCGAGAATTGATTGTGTTGACGATTTAGCGTCGAGATACGGATGAGGAAGGCTCGTGGAAACTCCAAACCCAATGTAATCCGGAATTACAACAATAAAGCCCGTTGAGGCCAGGCTTTCGAGCATTAGGATGTTATCTTCCGATGGATTCTCAGTTGGGGCATCTTTGTAAACAGTATTTGTTCCATTTTGAAACGAAAGAATGGGATAATTCCCGGGTGTTTTCGGGAAACAGGCCAAGCCCGAAGCTTCAATTGTTTTATTCTGAAAAGTCGTTTTATATACGACCTTTTGAACCTGTACATCAGAAGATATAATTGACCCAAAAAATGTGCTGAAATTGGGGATCAGCTCATTCAGATTTGCTTTAATATCTGAAACAGAGAGATTAACCTTTGTTTCACTCGAAAGGTAATACGAATTTCCTGTCGTATTATCTTCGCCTCCCGATTTACAGGAGCTTAAAAATATTCCCGACAGGCTCATCGCCAGAATCAGGAAAGCTAAAATTTTGGACAGTTTCATAGTGCTTATTTATTGTTTTCAAATCCAAGTTCTGCGGCTGAAATTCGGAGGAAGTCGCGTGTGTAATAATCCTGATCTATGATTTCGTTATTCCAAATCAGAATATCCAAATCGATATTTCTTGCTCCAAATTTGGGTTGCGTTCTGTCGCGTCCCATTTCATCTTCCAACCTTTTTAACGCGAGATTTAATTCATTCAAACCCATTTTGGTCTTTATTCTCACTGCTCCGTTCGTAAAATCCGGCTGATCGGCAATGCCAATCGGACTGGTTTTTATCATCTTCGAAACCTGAATTACCTCAAACTGATTGCCCAAAAGATGAATCGCTTTTGGGATATTCTTCCCGGCATCAATGTTTGAGCCAATTCCAATAATACAGTCGTTCATTTACCTTAATTCTTTTTTTAGGGCAAACGTAACCCGAACTTAGGTTACGCAAATCTTATCTTTCAGCTTCCATTTCAAACGAGACTGATTCGGCAAAACGCAGGGCGTGCGGTTTGTCAACTTCAACGCGAGCCCAGCTAACCCGCTCGTCGGCCATGATGAGGTCGAGCACATTTTTCGTCAAAACCTCGAGCAATTTGAATCTCTTCTCCTGAACCATAGCAATAATTTGCTTGGTAATCGTTTTGTAGTTGTATATGCCATCTGGTTCGTCCGCAAGCAACGCTTCTTCCGAAATGTCGGCTTCTATTTCAACATTAATAACCACATCCTGCATATTGGCTATTTCTTCCGGGTTGAACCCGATATAAGTTCGCAACAACAGATTTTTTACACGAATAAGTGCCATAGTTTTAAGCAATATCTTTTATACAATTAAATCAGATTTTCACCTCCGTCGCAATACAAAATTTGGCCGGTAAGGTATTCGTTTTCAAGAATGTAATCCAGACTCTTGATGATGGGATCCACTCCTCCAGGCCGCTTCATCGGGATTTTATCAGCAAGTTTCCAAAGGTAGCTTTCGTCTTTATCGCCCGGTGGTAAAGTAAGGCCCGGAGCAATAGCATTGACCCGAATGGCGGGGCCAAATTCGGTAGCTGCCATTTTTGTGAGGTTCCAGAGTGCTTTTTTTGACAATGAATAGACTGCAAAATTCGACTGGTTTTTCACAATCCTTGTATCGACAAAGTTTACGATATTCCCCGATTCCGCGTATTTTGAAAAGTCGCGGCAAAGGATGAAAGGCGCCATGAAATTAATTTTCATTTGCTTTTCCAGAAATTCAACAGACGAATCTGCAATACTGGCAGGTTCAAATGCCGATGCGTTGTTGATCAGTAGATCAATTTTCTCAAAATTAGTTAATATATCCGGAATCAGTTTTTCGACTTCAGATAGCTCACTAAGATTTGCTGCAAAGATTCTGAAGCGCTGACCAGGATACCGACTGCTTAATTCATCGCAAAACATTTTGGCTTCTTCATCCGAAGTGTTGTAATGAATGGCAATATTCCATCCCTGGCTTGCCAAATGTGCTGCAATCGCTTTCCCGATTCGTTTGGCTGCGCCTGTTATCAGTGCTGTTTTGTCCATTACTGTTATATTCAGAAATAAGAAACAACAATCTTAAACGGATTTTTACTTCATCCCTTTAAATCTTTTTGCGACATTCTTGAAATAGTCGTTTCTCGATTCAGAAGAGTCTATGCTGTTGTTACTTATATTTTCGATATTTACCACATTTACCACTCTCGATATGAAATCGGCTCTCGATTGCGATTTGGGTGGTTCAGAAGAAACCGTGTTTGCCGGTAGTTTAGTCGGTTCTACTTTCTCTCCGGAAAGAATACTCTCAATTTTAGTCAGTTCATCGTTCGAGAATTTAAGATTCTTCAACGCAGCAACATTGTTGTTGAGTTGTTCAACCGAGCTGGCGCCAATCAGTACTGAGGTAATTCTTGGATCTCTGAGGAGCCAAACCAGCGCCATTTGAGCAAGCGTTTGGTTACGTTTTTTAGCTATCTCATTTAGTTTTTTCACTTTTTCAATTGCAGGACCAACCATCTCGGGTTTCAAAAATCCCCACGATTTGGCAGCTCTCGAACCTTCGGGAATACCATTCAGGTATCTGTCGGTAAGTAAACCCTGCGCCAGCGGAGAGAATGGAATGCACCCAATGCCTTCTTGCTCAAGCGTATCGAGTAATCCATCTTCAACCCAACGTTCGAACATCGAGTATTTAGGCTGATGAATTAAACAGGGAGTTCCTAATTGTTTCAATATTTTCGAGGCCTCCGCAGCCATCGGAGCCGGATAATTCGATATGCCCGCATAAAGTGCTTTCCCTTGCCGCACTGCTTGGTCAAGCGCCATCATTGTTTCTTGGAGCGGGGTGTTTGGATCGGGGCGATGCGAATAGAAAATATCGACATAATCTAAGCCCATTCGTTTAAGACTTTGGTCGAGGCTCGAAAGCACATATTTTCGGCTTCCCCATTCGCCATAGGGGCCTGCCCACATCAAATATCCTGCTTTGGTAGATATAACAAGCTCATCCCGATAGGGTGCCAAATCGAGTTTCATGATCTTTCCAAAGTTTTCTTCAGCTGAACCTGGAGGCGGACCATAATTGTTTGCTAAATCAAAATGGGTAATTCCGAGATCGAATGCCCGGCGGCACATTGCCCGCCCGTTCTCAAATACATCGACACCTCCGAAATTATGCCATAATCCGAGCGAAATAGCAGGTAATTTCAGACCCCATTTTCCACATTTATTATAGGGCATTTCTGTATAGCGGTTTTCGTCAGCGATGTAATACATTTCTTTTGAATTTGAATTGATTAATATAGATTAAGAAAGAGCAAGTTAAGAAAAACAATCTGCACAACATTTATTGTTTCGGAACTTTTTTATAATCCAGAGGTTTAAACGCTGAGTGGGTGCTATTATTTTAAAGGTTTATCGGGACTAAAGAGTTCGCTCATGGAAGCAAAAAGAAAAGAAAATTCACCAAATCCGATTTATGTGGTTTCAGGAGGAAAAGGTTTGGCCGGAAATAATATGGTTCAGTCATTACTTATCCAATATCCGAACAATAATGTTCCCGTGATTATTGTGCCCAATATGACTGAAGAGCATCAGTTGACAACATTAGTTAAAAAAGCAAAGGCAGAGGGCGGACTGATAACCCACACGATGGTAAACCGGAAGCTGCGTAATTTTCTGAATGAATTGTGCCGGGAAAATAATGTGAAATGCATTGATTATATGGGCGAACTGGCGGATTACCTCGATCAAAAACTGGATATTGAATCATTGCAATATCCAGGGTTATACCGCGAAATTAATCAGGAATATTTCGACCGAATTGATGCAATCGAATTTACACTGAATCACGACGATGGATTAAGTCCTGGTAAGTTGCACAAGGCTGAGATTGTGCTTACCGGAGTTTCACGATCGGGAAAGACTCCACTTAGTGTTTACCTGGCTATGTACGGATGGAAAGTTGCCAACATTCCTTTGGTAATGGGAATCGATCCTCCCGGGGAATTGTTTGAAGTGGATCCGAAGCGGGTATTTGGGCTGAATATAAGTTCTGGTCAGTTGATCTCGCATCGGATGAAGCGTTTGATAAGCATTAACAATACATCAAATACAACCTACGTGGACGAGCGAATGGTGCAGCAGGAAATCAGAAATGCAAATTTCATATTCGAGCGAGGTGGATTTACGGTTCTCAATGTATCGAACAAACCGGTTGAGACCACAGCCAACGAGATCTTAAATATGATGGCCGAACGATTCGAGTATCGCGGCCGGAGGTTGGATTCACCTTATCCGGATGAGGTAAAGGATTAAAAATCAAATTTTATCTGGATTTATGATCCGTTTTTATGTAATCTAAAAAATCCGTTTATTGGGTACAAAATCTGGATTTTACTTGCATGTTGAGATTAAAAAGGTTTATGACTGGTACTGTTTTATCCAGTATTTTGGAAATGAAAACCTGCCTCTTTATCTTTTCTTCAATGAACTATTAAAAGATTATATACTATCTTTCGGATGAAAAATACAAAAATCACAACTCGTGTTTGATGATAAGAACTTTAAAAATTTGTTTGGCTTGTATTATGTGCCGTTGTGCTATTATGCACGCAAATTCAAGCTGGACACATATGAAGCGGAAGAAGTTGTTCAGCGTATTTTTCTAAAAATATGGGAGAATAAGGACCATATTCTCATCGAAAAAAGTATTTCTGCCTATTTGTACCAGTCAGTACGAAATGAAAGTATCAATTTTCTTAAGCAAAAGCTTGCGACATCTAAAAATCAGGAGAAATATGGAAGAAAACTGAAATATGCTAATCTTTTTGAAGCCATCAGCGAAGAAAACGGGTCGTCAGTTTTGCTTGTTCAAGAATTAGAAGGTCAAATTAATTCGGCCATCGAGTCGCTGCCTGAAAAATGCCGCGAGATATTTCTCTTGAGCCGGAAGGAAAACCTGTCGATTAAGGAAATTGCTGAGCAGTTGAATATTTCTGTTAATACTGTACAAACACAAATTTCCATAGCCCTTACCAAGTTGCGAAATATCTTAAGTCCATATATTACGGCATTAATCGTGGCAATTATTAAATTTTTTTAAAAAATCACGAATTCGTTTCACTGAATTTCTTTTCCATTTTGTCATATAAACATGAAACTAATGTATGAGTAGTATCAACGAAATAAAGATCACACATTTTCTGTCGGGGCATGCTTCGGAAGAAGAAGCCAACGAAATTCTCCAATGGAAGAATGAAAGTCAGGAAAACAGAAAGACCTTTCAGGAAATGGAAACGGCATATAATGTTTCAGAAATCATTATGAATCCTGAAAAATACGATGCAAAGGAATCCTACCTAAAGATTTCATCTAATAATATTAATGAAGAGCACGGTTTGTTCCAGATTAATTTACGGCACGTAATTGGTTATGCCGCTGCAATATTAGTCACTGCAAGTCTTACCATATTTACAAGCAATTATTTTACGCCAAAACACCCCGATGTAAATCAAGTAGTTTACAACAGCATAGAAACTTCTTCCGGAGCCAAGAGTTTAGTAACTCTTGAAGACGGAACTAAAATATGGCTAAATGCCCACAGTAAACTAATATATCCTAATCGTTTTGTTGGAGGGCAACGGATTGTAAAACTGGAAGGAGAAGGATATTTTGAGGTGGCAAAAGAAAAAACCCGTCCGTTTAGAGTTGAAACGTCAGGGTTGAGTATCAATGTGCTGGGGACCACATTTAACCTGAAATCTTATCCGGAAGAGGGTTTGATTGAAACGACACTGATAGAAGGTGAGATCGTGTTAAATAAGATCATTGAAGGACAGGAAGACCAAAATTTGCTTAGACTAAAGCCTAATCAGAAAGCAACATTTGTTAAGAAAGACGGATTGCTTTTGACCGATGAGATTCACGCAGCAAATATTCCTGTTACTGAAATAGAACAAAGATCAAGCGAGAAGCTTGTTATTGCTGAAATTGCTGATCTGGAACCCGTTGTTGCCTGGAAAGATGACCGTATGGTTTTTAAAAACGAAGCGTTTGAAAGCATTGCTGTTAAACTTGGCCGAAGATATAATGCAAGATTCGATTTTATTGATAAGGAAGTTAAGCAATACCGGTTTTCCGGAGTCTTTGAAGAGATCAGCATTGATCAGGCATTGAAGGCTTTACAGTTTGCTTCCCAATTTAGTTTTGAAATAAATCAGGATGTAATAACCATTAAAAAATAAGAATATGAAAAAAATGGGCTGACAATTTTTTGCGGAAATTGACCAGCCCCTTGAATAGTAATACTTTAATTTCTAATTCTTTACAAAACTATGAAAAAAAACCTAAATTCCTTCCCTTTTAAAAGGAATAGTTCGTTCAAAAAGTGATATATAATTAAGCGGCCAGGGTGCCGAAATACAATAGTTCATTGACATGTTGA
>Ga0116171_10002913_pt1 | contig 15984 bp, 11 predicted proteins | sample AD_JPNHW2_MetaG_FD_89798 | JGI IMG/M metagenome (GOLD analysis project Ga0116171, IMG submission 89798) | Active sludge microbial communities of municipal wastewater-treating anaerobic digesters from Japan - AD_JPNHW2_MetaG | ecosystem: Engineered > Bioreactor > Anaerobic > Digestate | place...
CCGGCCACCCATTCGGCCCGGGCCTGCAACCGTCTTGAGGGTGATGGGTGCAGTGCAGGGGCTGTCCGCGGCGGAGTGGCAAGCGCCAGGCGCCGCAACGCCCGTCGTCTCTGCCTGGCCGGTCCGTCCGGCCCCGGATCCGCGCAGATGCTCTTTGGCGGCGCTCTCATCAAAGGCCTCTGCCTCCCGTTCCTCGATGGTCAGAGCGCCCTGGGGGCAGATGGCCAGGCAGGCCCCCAGGCCGTCGCAGAAGCTGTCGCTGACCACGCGGGCCTTTCCGTCCTGAAGCTCGATCGCCCCCTCAGCGCAGGCGGTGATGCACTCCCCGCAGCCGTTGCAGAGGGATTCGTCGATCTTGATGATCTTTCTCATGATCAGATCCTTATGCCTGCTGGCTTAAATACCATTAGCCTTGAGCCTTTTTTGATTTATATAACCTGATCTATGGCGCGTTGAGCCAGGATCGGGCGTACCTTGTCCAGGCATCCTCACCGAATTTTCCCTCAGTTATTGATTTCAGGTCACAGGTCACTCCATCGGGAAAAACGCACATGGCTATGTTTCCGTAGGGGGTATGGACGCTCCTCACAGTCCCTCCGCTGTTGTTGCACATCCTTTCCGCAGGCTGTGACCAGTTGTCGTCTCTCTCAAGTTCATCGGGCAGAGATAGAGGTGATGATAGGTATGCGGCATAGAGTTGATATCCCAGAATAACCTTCTTTATGATATCCTCCGGATCTCCTGCCAGGCGGTAGCATTCTTCGCCTCCGGCCTCTTCCTGGCCGGCAACCGAGAGATTGCAGAAGCTCAACAACTGCTTTTGCCGGCAGCCTGGAGGGGCACAGAGCCAGGAAAGGCGTGCTGATCACCAATCATAACAAAAAATAGTAATTGAGTTTCCGTAAAATTAAGGTGACAATTAATGGCAGCATATGAAGCTCCCCGGCGCAGTATGGACATCGGTACACTTATCCCATTCTTAGCTATCGCTTTTGGATTGGGGTGGGGGATCGTTGCCCTCTTGATCTTCTTCCCGGATCAGACCGAAGCGATCTTTGGCCCGATGGGCTACACGAATCCATTATTTGTCCTTGCAGTTTACTCACCGGCCATTGCCGGCATTTTCCTGGTCTGGCGGCATTACGGCACCAAAGGATTGGGCAGCTTCTTGCAGCGCCTGAAATTGTGGCGGATGCCGCTCTCATGGTGGGCCTTCCTGATCTTCGGCATACCCGCCGTCTTCTATCTTGGTGCTGCTATCAAAGGCACATTAACAGATCCATTCCCGTTCAGCCCCTGGTACGGAGTGCTTCCAGCCCTCGCCGTCGGTCTGGCCATAGGGCCAATTGAGGAGTTGGGCTGGCGTGGAGTAGCCTTGCCTCTTTTGCAGCTACGTTTCTCGCCGCTTGCATCAAGTCTGATACTGGGAGGGGTATGGGGCATCTGGCATCTTCCAGTCTTCTTTTTGAGCGGCAGCCCCCAAAGCGCCTGGCCATTCGGTCCGTATTTCATCGGCGTCATTGCGATCACAGTCATTCTAACCCCCATGTTCAACGCAGCACGGGGCAGCATCCTCATTGCGGCCCTTTACCATTTTCAGATGAACGGTCCGGCTTGGCCTGATGCCCAGCCCTGGGATACGTTTTCATTCGTGGTCATTGCTCTCGTCATTGTCCTGATCAACCGGAGGGCAATGCTGGATAAAAACTGTGCTGCTACCGACATACTCCTGTCAAGCAAATAGGCAGTCATTCAAATCAGAGGCCCAGCTCGCCCCACGAGAAGAGGGCTCCCCAGAGGCGCTATCTTTGCTGCAAAAGCATTATATCCCGCCCTGGGAAGAACAAGCACATGCTGGTGGGGCTGGTCTGCCTGGGGCTGTGGCTGCTGCTTGCCAGCAGGCCTTTTGTCAGGCAGATTCCTGAGAGAATGAGGCAGTAAGCTATGAAGACGGTTCCTCGCTATTTTATGTGAATGGCGAGGTGGTTCGGCTCTTCGCTATTTACTGTGGGCAATCGACGCTTCCGCCTCTGTGAGCTCTCTGTGAGCTGTAACCAGTGGCTAACGACGTTTTCACCACAGAGACACAGAGGACACAGAGCACGCACAGAGAAAAAATGACAACTGAACAAACTTAGGATAGCCACACAGAACAGCGAGGAGCCGGTGGTTCTTTGTCTCTGTGTCTCTGCGTCTCTGTGGTTTAGTTAGCAAGTTACCAACAATTAAGCCTATTGCTACTGAACAAAACCACAGGCAATCAAACACTGTAAATAAAAAAATAGCGACGTAACAATATTTTGCTACGTGCACAACCGAAGCTCATCCTGGTCATGGTAAATCTGATAGTTTCCCTGTCCCCAGAATGTCACTGTCTTAGCTTCGCTATTGATAGTAATATCCAGAATATACCTTGCGCCATTCTTAGGCCACTGATTTAACGATTGTTCCTGAGGAATCGTAAGCTATAATGTCCATAGCATATCGATTATCGTAGTAGCTGAGCGGCCAATAGGTGTAATCTCCCCATATGAGGACTGGATATGCACTGCATGATTGAAGAGTATCAGGATACATCAAGCATGCAATTTTAAGCCCTGAAGGTATGCTGGGTGTACTTCTAGTATTAAGATATCCTACACTTGGGCTGGCCGGGCAGTTGCATGCGTCGCCCACACCGTCGCCATCCGCGTCAGCCTGGTCGGGATTGGCGGCAGCCGGACAGTTATCGCAGGAATCTCCTAAGCCGTCTCCATCAGCATGAGATGCTGCAAGATATGCACTCTCAGGTATTGTCTATCTTTTGAACGTCACTGCCGCAGCAAGGGCAGACCACTCCTTTTTCGTCGCCTGCGCCAGGTTCGCCATGACTTTTAGTCGGTTTGTCTATTCCTGAAATGCCTAACAAAGCTAATACAATTAATAAACATGCTATTTTTAGACCTATGCGTTTCAAATTTGAGCGCACGATTTTCCTCATTTTGATAATGTTTCAATTGTTCCTCTATTGAATATTAACTATGACTTCTGCATATAATTTGAAATAAAGAGATATTCATAATGATATATTGAAAAATAATTAGCTATTATATGTAAAAATAGATCATTTATGCTTCAATACTTGCATAATGAATAAACATATTTTACACGGTCTATATTATCGATAAGCTATTCGCAGATTTTAAAGGGTAATTTGCACGTCTTTTGCTGGAAAAGTTCTTCATCTGATGCGTCAATGGCCCAAACGGAGGGACACTCATAATCATAATAGTCAGGTTCATTTCGCTCCTGGCAGTGCTGGCAATGCTATGCGCCCCCACTGCTTCGGCTGCCGATTTAACTGCTGCCCAGAAGGATTTCCTGAAGGCCGTCATGGACGACCTTCGCAAGATGGGCAAAGGGGATATTGCTGTCAGTTTAAATCAATACATATCAGAGGGACGTGTGGTCTTTACAGAAGGCACGGATGCGTCGGTGGATTGGCATGGGACCGATCCGAACACTCTGGAGATCTCGAAAAAGGCACCTGAGGAGTGGATCGGCCTGAAAAATCTGACAGCCAGGTACCAGGAAAAAGGAAATTCCCAGAAAGTAGTGGAGAAAGACACCGAAGCACAGGTGATGATCAGGAGCGCATCCTTGACCATGATCCATGAGGAGATCCACATGGGTCAGGATTTTCCTCTGCAGATTCCATCGTTTGAAGACCCGGCTTATGAAGAGCAGATCAGCCAGGCCCGCTGGCAGATCAAGGAGGACATGCGGAAGATTCAGGAAATCCTGGACGGCAGGGATAGACTGCCGGGCGACCAGGAGAAGCTGAACGAATTGGTCCAGGATCTGCTGATCAGCCGTCGGGCTTATATGGACATGATCGGCAGCTTCCAGGATGTCATTGATAAGAGCAGGAATTCGTGGCATCCGATAGTCACCGCTGAAAAATTCGAGAACGCCACCTCCGACATGGTAAAACTGACCAAAGAAGCCCAGGATCTGATCAACAGGGCAAAAGCAGGATTTGAAAGCGCTGGCTCATCGGCTGGGCCTTTAGGCAAGATAATAAGCACAAAAGGGGCGTTTGTCAGCATCGGCAATGTCGCCAGTGGGACCGACCTCCTGGGATTTGCCAATTGCCTTTGCAGTTGCGGCTGCTCTCTGGCCGGCTGGGCCTGCGGCAGTGGTGCGGCCTGCGGTTATCTCGGCAGCCCTCTGGGCGACTGCATCTGCGCCGGATTTGGCGAAGGGCATGCACCCATCCCCACCTCCGGAGAGTGCTATGATGACTGCGCCCGGAATTATAATATCACAGGTACAGTGAGCAACAAAAGCCTGCTCTCTCCTGCCATTCCTTCCATCGACAATAGGATTTTTCCAGGCCGACTCATTCAGACCACAGGCGACACGCTGATCCTGGCAGCCGACGGCTCAAAGCTTCTTGCCGGGCCGGGCAGCACCCTAAAATTCACATCCACCAGGAACGGAGAAATCGCTGTTGACCTCTTCAAAGGCACTCTTCGGGTGGCACACGATTCAGGCGGATCGGCAGTATCGACAGGATCGTCAGGATCGATAGGATCGACGGATTCAGCCGGCCGTGTGGAGGGCCTCGCGGTGCAGGTGGCAGGCTTGACGGTGCAGCCATCGGGCACCGAATTTCTCTGCTGGTGGGACGGGTCCAGCGGAATAGTTTCAGTGGCCGACGGCTCAGTGAGCATATCCGCCGAAGCCTCAGTTGGGATGCAGCAGACTCTTTATGCCGGAGAGGAGATGGCACTGCCCCAGGGGACGGTCAGCGATTACCATCCGGCCTCGGACGAAGGCGGACTGGTGGCGGGAATCCCTCTGAGTGATCTGATCCTGGAGGAAGGCCGGCCGGAGCCGTTCGGAGAGTATGATGCCGTCTTCCAGGACGGGGCCATTCCGGAAGGTTGGGTCTGGCAGGACCCCGGATCGGACGCAGAATTGGTAGGCTCGCCGACCGGCGGATTGAAGATCACTGTTCCCGACGGAAACGAGTTCTGGGGCTATCCGGGGGTGACTGCTCTGCAGCGCTCCGATGCTCCCCGGCTGCTACACAAGGTCACGGGCGACTTCGACTTGCAGGGCCGGGTCTACATTGACACCCAGGCCACCGACCTGGCCACGGTGGAGTTCATCTACTACTCTCCCGGATCTTACATCGGCGAGAAGAGCGGCCTGATGAAGCGGGATCTCCTGGGAGAGCACTACAACCTGCCGGGCGGCGGCTGGCTATTGGCCGGCAGCCTGAACAAACTGCCCGCTCTCGGCAGGCCCTCCGAGGTTACCTACTCGGCCAATTCGGCGGAGCTCTCCAGCGCTCCAAACGCGCCTGATGAGCCTGACAGGCCGGTGTACCTCAAGTTCACCAGGCGGGGCGGTGTCCTGAAGACTTACCATTCCCTGGACGGGGAGAGTTGGACCCTCTCCAGCCGCGAGCATGTCAATATCTCCCAGACCATCTGGGTGGGATGGGTCTTCAAACGAATTGCCTATGACGGCCTGACCGATCGGCCGTCGATTGTCACCCTGGAGGATGTCCGCCTGCTGACCGCCGAATCGGGAAGCCTGCCAATTCCCCAATGGGATGAAATTTTGATCTCCGGCTCCGCCCGGATCGATGAAGGCAGCATCCGCTTAAGCCTGGACGGCTCGGAAAGAGGCACGGCAGCGGTCCAGAAGGGAAAAGCTCTCACAGGAGACTTCCAGGCAACAGTGACCTTCCAGGCGGAGAATACTCCTCCCCAGAGCGGCGAGTCCCGCTACCTTGCCCTGATGGCCTACGGCAGCAGCGGCAAGAATAGAAGCAGCATGGGCTGGATCAGCGACAGCGGCCACGTCTCTCCTCTCTACATCACCGAATTTCTCTCTGAGGGGCAGGCCAGAGGCGACGGCCATGATTACACCGATGATTGGGGCGGCAGGCTTCGCCTGGTCAGGCAGGGGGGCAACATCTCCACATATTTCTGGAAAGAAGGAGATTGGAAGGTGCTGGGCGACTTCCAGAGGGGCTTTTCCGATCCAGTGTACATCGGCCTGGAGGTGTCCAATGAACGTCAGGCAGCTGCCAACGCCAGCATGACCGTCGACTTCACAATAGATGCCGATGAGTTCAACGCTGATGAGATCGATGCTGATGAGATCGATAAAGCAGATGAAATAGAGGGAGATGTCCCATCAGCCCCGGCCTCCCAGGCTGGGGAAGATGCGTCTCCAGTAAAGAGCGATGTTGGATATCCCACAGATTTCGCCTTTGAGAAGTGGGGAGCCTACAGCTCTCTGGAATCCTACGGCAGGAGATATTTTACCGGATACCTGCCGGAGGCCACAGAAGGGATGGATGGCCTGCCAACGCCCCTCCTCTGGGAGAGGTCGAGGGACAAAAGCCTCATGGACCGGGATCTTGCCTGCGAGGTGCTCATCGACCAGGACTCGGAGGGAGCGTTCACCAATAACACGCCCCTCAATCTATCAGATGGCTACCAGCTTCACATCCTGAGCGCTGATGCCGAGAGCGGAAGGGCCTATCTGGAGCTGACCAGATATGGAGAGATCGTTGACAGCAGCACCATAAATGCAGATTTCCGTGCAACTGTGGCGGAAAGCACCTATTGCTACCGGACGGATTTGGGCTCCGCCAGGGATATAGCCGTGATAGCTGTGCATTTCAAGAATGCATTTGAAGCCGGCGTCTATTACGGCACATATGACGGAATATTCCAGATCTCATCGTCTCCCGTAAGGCTGGAGGCTGCTCAATGAAAGCAAGCAGCAACTGGATAAATCCGCACCTGAGAACAGGGCAATCGGTCTTTTTTTTTGGCTCCTCTCTATTTCCTATGGGTGATGTTGTGGTTCTTTGTCTCTGTGCCTCTCTCGCCTCTGTGGTTGGCCAGGTCGACAATTAAGCCTACTGCTACTGAACAAAACCACAGAGGCACAGAGGCACAGAGATGAGAATGAGCCTGTTACACAGAGCAACTCAGTTTAGCCACCGGAAATAGCAAAAAAATGCCGTCTTTGTGAGTTCTTTGTGCTCTTTGTGTCCTTTGTGGTTATCAGTAGAAAACAGAATGGCCAATTATAATCACGAAGTTTAACCACAAAGAGCACAAAGCTCACAAAGAACGCACAAAGAACGGAGGTTAGGTGCCTCTATTTTCCTACCCCGCCCACCTCCTTCAGTGGATACGCCGCCAGCACCAGCACCTCGGAGGGGGGCAGGATGGAGATATCCACATAATCCAGGTCTCCGGCCCTCTCTACCTCCACCTTCGATCCAGTGCGATAATTTCCAGTGTACCTCTTCGGTTTTGCTGCCTCCTGAGCCGTGTTCAGCACCACCGCCAAGCTTCCCTTCTCCCCTCTACTCTCCCTGTTCTTCTTCCCGTCCTTCTCTCGGCCTTTCTCCCCGCCCTTTCCTCCGCTCAGCGCAGCGTCCACCAGCACCCTGGCGCTCCTCGGCTCGCTGCCGTGGGAATTGAAGAGGCAGACGACCTCCTCGTCGTCCAGAATGCGGGACCAGGCCACGATCTGCCCGTCTAAAGTATCGTCTCCGGCTTTGTAGCCTGCCCCGTAAAAGGCGAATTCGTCAAGCCCCTTTTCCGGCAGGGACATCTGGCGGAGGTACTGCCTGCCGTGGCGCAGAGCCGGACAGCTCCGGCGCAGGGCGGCCATGGCTGCGATCTTGCGATAGACGGGATGCTTTGCATCAAAGCAATGATGCCCGGCGGTGCCGAAGGGCCCGAAGCCCGGAAGGCTGCTATCCCTTTCCGCTTCAAGGCTCTTGATGCCCGCATAGCTGGGATGCTCCGGCCCGAACATGGCCTCCCGCAGATAGAAGTCCGAACTCCTCCAGCCCGGCAGCCATTTCCATTCCTCCCCCTCCGGCCCGGCCAGGGCCTGCTCAGTGCCGTAGTAGATGCAGGGAATGCCCAAAGTGAAGAGCTGCAGGGCCACCCCGGCGGCCACCTGAGCCTCTGAAGCCGCCTCAGAGGAGAAGCGGATCTTCTCGCCGAAGACGTGATCGTGATCATCCAGAACCGAGACATGCTGATTGCCCAGGTTTCGGTGCGACCCGAAGACCACCTCGGAGTGAAAACCCTTGAAGTACTCTCCGGGATGAATCAGCCCTTTGGCCACGCCTCCCAGCACCTGGCGCATCTCTCCGATGTCCAGAGCGGCATTGAGGTTTCTGTCCAGAGCATCCAGATAGCGAACAGCGGTATAGTCTCCCCCCGCAACTTCTCCCACCAGAAAGAAGTTCTCCTTGCCGATATTGGCGGCAAACTCCTTGATGGTGCCGCAAAAGCTCCTCGCCTGGTCGAAGGATACGTGCTTTAGGGTGTCTATGCGAAAGCCGTCGCAGTCGGTGAGCGCAATCCAGTATTTGTAGCACCTGGCCAGGTCGCTTAAGAGTCGGGTGCTGTCCAGGTTGAAGTCCCTCAGGCTATGAAAATCGGAACGCTTGTGCTCCGCATATCTGTCGTCGATTGAACCGGAGCCGAGATTGCCGTAGCCGGCCCGGGTGTAGCTATCCTCATCCTGCAGCTCTCTGGGCCAGGCTCCGTCTTCGCGGACCTCGATTGCCTGCCTGGCCTGGCCCAGGCCGTCCCTCCAGAATCCGAAACCATGCTTGCCGGAGGTGTACTCCGCCTCGAATACGCCTCCAGGAGTACTGGATGGATATAGCCAATTGCACCCGGAATGGTTGAAGATGATGTCCAGAATGATGCGCATCCCCTGCTCATGGGCCAGCTCCACCAGGTCTGCCAGATCCTTGCGGCTGCCCAGCCGCGGGTCCACCTCCAGGAAGTCCTGCACTCCGTAGCCGTGATAGCTGTCCTCGTGGCTTCGCTGAGAGAAGACCGGGCTGACCCAGATGGCGGTGATCCCCAAGCCCAACAGATAGTCCAGCTTGGAAGCGATGCCCTTCAGGGAGCCGCCCTGCCAGCGAGAGCTGCCCGACTCCGCCCACAGCTTCCAGCTCCAGGGAATTCCGCCGATCTCCGGGCGGGCCTTCCAGAGGTCTTTTCTGTCCAGCAGCTTTCGTCCCTTCTCCCGGCCGTCCGAGAAGCGGTCGGCCAGCAGGAAGTAAAGCGTCTCGTCCCGCCAATCGACCGGCGAAGGATAGTACTGCTGCCTGCGCGGCAAAATCACATCATCTTCTATGCTATCCGGCCTGTCTCTGCCCAGCGTCTTATCTGCAAATGCCGAAACCATAAACAACATCCTCCGTTCAAAGTTTCAGAATATTTAATGATTAATAATCGATATCGATGAGGTTATTTATGGCTTATTTCTATAAATATTTTGCCATGAGCAAAAGCCGAAGGGCAGAAATATTATGAATAAAAATTACAGCTCAGAGGTGTATAATTTGAAAAAAATTTGGTCAATTCTGTTCGCCGCCATGGTCGTGCTCATGGCATCTGCGATGACAGTCTGCGCAGAGGATGAGGAGGACGATGAGTCGGATGAGGGTGAAGAAGGCGCAGTGGGGATAGCCCCGTCTGAAGAGGCAAACGGCGAAGAAGAAGGAGAAGGAGGAGAAGGTGGAGATGGGGGCGAGAAGGAGAACAGCACTCCCGGATTTGAATTGGCATTTGCAGCCGCCGGCGCTCTGGGTGCGGCTCGACTGGCAAAAGTCCGACTGAATTGATCGGTTCAGATCGAAACGGTTAAGCGCCACGCCATACAAGGGAGGGACATGACTTTTGCATTCTTTCCCGCGGTGGATCTACGCGGGGGCAAGTGCGTGCAGCTTGTGGGCGGCGTTCCCGGCACAGAGGTCGTGGCCCTGGACAATCCCCTGGCCCAGGCGGAGCGCTGGGTAGAGCTGGGCGCTGACCACCTGCACATCATTGACCTGGATGGAGCTATTCTGGGAAAAAGGATCAACGGCCCCATCCTCAGCCAGATAGTAAAGAAGCTGGACCTGTTCATCCAGGTGGGGGGAGGCATACGAACTGAGGAGGACGTCTCTGCCATCCTGGACCTGGGAGCAGACAGAGCCATCCTGGGAACGGCAGCCCTTAAAGACCCGGACATGGTATCCCGGCTCTCCGACCGGCACGGAAAGGAGAGGATCATGGTCGCCCTGGATGTAAAGCGGGGGGACGTGACCACCGAAGGCTGGCAGAGGACCCTGGGCAAGAAGGCGGTGGAGCTGGGCCGGCTCTTTGAGGAGAAGGGAGCCGGGTCGATCCTGTTCACCAACATCGATGTGGAGGGGCAGCAAAAGGGAATCGACATCGCCCCGACCCGTGACCTGGTGTCAGCCCTGCGCATTCCCATCGTGGCCGCGGGAGGAGTCACATCTATCGAGGACGTCTTAGCCCTGCGGGCGGCGGGGACGGGCGGAGCCGTGGCCGGGACGGCCATCTACACCGGCAGGCTCGATGTGAAAAAGACTCTGCAGGCCCTGCGTGATCAGGCCGGAGAGTTTGGGCAGTAGCAATCGTCGTGAGGAAGAGACCATGAGGATAGGCGAAGCTGAAGGAGTATTCGGCAATTGCAGGGCGGAGGCGAGGCTGAACCTGGACGGCACGGGGACGGCGTCGGTCAGCTCAGGATCGGGATTTTTGGATCACATGCTGACGGCTCTGGCAAAGACCGGCTGGCTGGACCTGACCGCCAGATCGGATGTGGGATTTTGCAGGATCGAGGCCCTGGGCGCGGCCATCGGCCGGGCCTATGACACATGCCTCGGCGACCGGAGCGGCATTCGCAGGTACGGCAGCTCCTCCGTGCCCATGGACGAGGCCCTGGCGGATGTGGCCCTGGACTTCTCCGGCCGTCCCTACCTGGTCATGAGCGGAGACTTTCGCAGCCGGAGCATCGGAGACTTCGATGTCCAGCTTCTGCAGCCCTTCTTAGAGGCATTCTGCCTGGCTGCCAGGCTGACCCTGCACATTCGCTTTTACGGGGAGAACGATCACCACAAAATGGAGGCCGTCTTCAAGGCCCTGGGCTTTGCCCTGCGCCAGGCGGCGGGAAGAGAGGGCAGCGGGGTGCCCAGCACCAAGGGAGTGATTTAGGTCAGGCCGTCTTCATATTGGCTGCTTCCTCAAGCCCCAGCTCCTTGATGGACTGCTCTCTCATCTTGAACTTCTGTATCTTGCCGCTCACAGTCATGGGGAAGTCGTCCACGAACTTGATGTATCTGGGAATCTTGAAGTGGGCGACCCTTCCCTTGCAGTAGGCCTTGATCTCGTCAGCCGTGACCTCTGCATCCTTCTTGAGCTTGATCCAGGCCATGATCTCCTCTCCGTACTTCTTGTCGGGCACCCCAATCACCTGCACGTCGCTTATGGCCTTGTGGGTGTAGAGGAACTCCTCGATCTCCCTGGGATAGATGTTCTCTCCGCCCCGGATGACCATGTCTTTGAGCCGGCCGGTGATCTTGCAGTAGTCCTCATCGTCCAATGTGCCCAGGTCTCCGGTGTGAAGCCACCCCTCCTTGTCGATGCACTGCTCGGTTGCCACTGGATTGTTGTAGTAGCAGCGCATGATCATGTAGCCGCGGGCGCAGATCTCGCCGGTATCCCCGCGGTGGACCATCTTTCCCGTCTTGGGGTCCACGATCTTCATTTCGGTATGGGGCATAGGCCTGCCGATGGTCGAGACCCTCTGCTCCAGGGAGTCGTCTGTGGAGGACATGGTGATGCCGGGCGAGGCCTCTGTCTGGCCGTAGGTGATCACCACCTCGGTCATGTTCATGAGAGAGCTCACCTTCTTCATGAACTCAATGGGGCAGGGCGACCCGGCCATGATCCCCGTGCGCAGCGAGGAGAAGTTGTACTTGGAGAAGTCCGGGTGCTCCAGTTCTGCTACAAACATGGTGGGCACGCCGTGCAGCGCCGTGCATCTCTCCTTTTCCACGGCAGACATGACCGCCACCGGGTCGAAGTACTCGGCAGGCAGCACCATGGCCGCGCCGTGGGTCATGCAGGCCATGTTGGAGAGGACCATTCCGAAGCAGTGGTAGAAGGGGACGGGTATGCAGAGGCGATCCTTTTCCGAAAAGTTCATGCATTCGCCTATGAAGTAGCCGTTGTTGAGGATATTGTGGTGGGTGAGAACCACGCCCTTGGGAAAGCCGGTTGTCCCGGAGGTGTATTGGATGTTTATGGGGTCGTCGAAGTCCAGGCTCTCCGCCCTCTCCAGGAGGGTTTCGTCCGGCACGCTCTCTCCCATCTTCAGGACCTCTTCCCAGGTATACATGCCTGGCCGCTTTTCGCCCCGGATCGTGACTGCCGTTCTGAGGAAAGGCAGCTTCTCAGAGTGAATCCTGCCCGGCTGGGCGTCTTTAGCCTCCGGGCATACATCGTATAACATCTGGACGTAATCTGAGCTCTTGAACCGGTCCATGAGCAGCAGAGCCTGGGCCTCGGATTGGCGCAGGGCGTACTCCAGTTCATGGGTGCGGTAAGCCGGATTGATATTCACCATGATGATGCCGGCCTTGGCGGTGGCGAACTGGGTGATGATCCATTCTGCCAGGTTGGTGGCCCAGATGGCCAGCCTGTCGCCCTTCTTCAGCCCCAGGGCGATGAAGCCCTTCGCGGCGCGATTCAGCTCTTTTTGCAGCTCGCCATAGGTGTACCTCTTTCCCTGGTGGATAGATACAATTGCGTCGTTATCGGGGAATTTATTTGCAATCTCGTCAAACATGTCCCCAATAGTCTTTCCAATAAGCGGTTTCTCTGAGCCGCGAAAAGCATAACTGTGCGAGACTTTGCCTGGCATGAGTTCGCCTATCATTCCCTCGGGGCATATAATAGTATCTTTTGAGAGGTTTGCCGGAGGTTGAACTTAATTATATGTAGTATAATATAAATAAAAATAAATAAGAAAAGAGTATCAGCTCATCCCTTAAACATTGAGCTGATAGGCGTATCCTGCCTTAAAATACTTGTAGTCGGAGAACGTCAGCCCGCTGCCGTCAATGGCGATGTTGTGGTATTGATCTCCCGGCACGTTGACGGTCATCGTCCCGGCGGGCTCTCCCGTCATTCCTTCTGTGCCGGCAAAGCTTCCGTCCACATAGACATTATAGCCTTGCAGCCAGTTAGATTTGATGGTCACGGCCGCAAAATCATAGACAGGTGGATATGCGGTTTGATAGGGCACCACGTCTACCACTATCACATTGCTGGGCTGGCCTGCGATATTGAAGAACAGCAGATGCTGGCCCACCTGGTCGGCATAAAATCCGAGCTGATTGTAGGCATAGAAGCTGTAGCTGTTTGTGTCCAGTCCGCCGTCCGGATATATCTCATAGAGGTAGCCATATCCTCCCGCGGGAGAGATGGCGATCAGGTTGATCATGGAGCCCAGTGGAACCATGGCGTACTGCGTCCAGCTATCGCTTCCCGATATCCAGAGCCAGTTTCCGCCGGTGCTGGTGGAATAGGTCTGATACTGGGTATATGGCACTGCCTTTTGGGTGGACCCGAAATAGAGAGTGTCAGGCTGCACTTCATTTAGTTCGATCTTCTTGGGCGACGTGAGCTGCGCTTCAGGAGCCTCTGAAGCGGTGCTGTAGTATTGAGAAAACTTCTGCAGAGATGTCTGGCTGGTAGAAGAGATCTCAGAGGTCTGTCCATATGAACTGGAGAGTTCGGTCCCTGAAAGCCCCCTTGATATCGATTGACCTGTGGACTGACCATAAGATCCCATTGATTGGCCCGTCGGTTGACCCATCGATTGGCCGGTAGACAGTCCCGCAGCATTTCTTGAGCTGCCATCGGCGATAGTGCCGGAAGATAAAATCACGCCGCTGCTGGAAGATGAGCTCATGGGGCTTTCACTCCAGGACGCCGATTTAGATCCCTGTTTTGCCGTAGCCCCGGCGACTATGATCTCACCTTTCATCTGAGGATGCAGGCTGCAATAGTAGACGTATGTTCCTGCATTGTTGAAATTGAGGGAGTACTTCTTTCCCGGATCGATTACGCCGGAATCGAAGATGCCCTGAATACTGCTGACAATTCTATGAGCCGCACCATCCTGATTGTGCCATTCAACAACCGTCCCTACCGGCACAGTTAGGGAAGACGGATCAAATGCTCCATTCTTTATGCTCACCTTATTTGCTGAGTCGGAGAGATCCTCCAACTGGCCGGCATTTTGCAGGCCAAAGCCGTATCCCGTCAGCGTCATTCGGTTAAGCTCGTTGTCTGATGCTGAGGCTGTTGAGCCGGCCAATAGGACAAAGGTCAGGATCAACAGAAGCATTGCATTCCTTATCTTCATAGAAACCCCCAATCTATCATAGAGATGGCAAAGCATATGATCTCAAAGAATAAATATTTTTTCCAGGAAAAATCCGGCTCCTGGCTATTTCAAGAGGATAATTAAGCTTCCGTCTCTGTGAGTCCTCTGTGCATGAAAATGAACCTCCGTTCTTTGTGCGTCCTTTTTGTTTTTTGTTCTTTGTGTTCATTGTGGTGAGGCTTTTGGGATATAATTAACAATTCACTTACTACTAATAACCACAAAGAACACAAAGTGCACAAAGAACTCACAAAGATATCATTTTCAATGCCGCCCTTAAAAACCTCTTCGCCTCTTTCACCATAACGGCATCTCCTTCGGTCATGGCTGGTTGGGCCTGAAGGCTGGAAAGGGCATCGGTCAGGATCTTCATGGTCTCCACCGATCCCGGACAGGACTGCTTGACAATGACCTTATTCTCATCTCCGTAAATCCCCAGAAAAGGAAATATGCGGCAGGACCAGGGGCGTGCCCCATAGATCTTGCAGCCTTTTGCGGCTTTATCGTAGAACTTGCAGGGCAGAATGTGCTTGAAATTGAGCGCTCCCGGCTTTACGGGATCGGCGATGGTATATTTTTTCAGTGCTTTATTCAGGGGTATCTTCAGGTGTCTGGCGATGGCGGCAATATCCTCCGGCCTCAGGCGTATGGGGTCTCCGGTGGTGCAGCAATTGCCGCATCTATGACAGCGGAAGAGCAGGTGGCAGGCCATGCGATAGTAATCCACGGTGGTATAGCGAGGCTCATTGATGGCCGAAAATACCTGAGCATCGGAAAGAGCCACGGCTCTCTGAAGGATTTCAGCAATTTTCCGGGCGTCTGCCACCATCCCATCGTCTTCTCCGGCGTCTTGCATCCTTAAGAGCCGCCTTGGATGGACATCCTTTTCAATCTTGCCCTGCAACATGGCCTATCATGTCCAGGGAGATAGTGCTCATCGGCAGGTCCAACGTGGGAAAGTCCACCTTGTTCTGGCAGCTCACCGGAAAGAAGGTCCGCATTGGAAAGCGGCCCGGCATCACCCAGTATCCCTTCAAGGCCAGGGTGGGAGACGTCTTTTATGTCGATATGCCGGGCTATGGCTTCATGCTCCGGGCCAGCCGGGAGGAGCAGGAGAAGACCAAAGACCTGATCGTCAGATACTTCGAAGAGCACGCGGCAGATATCCTCATGGCGGTGCAGGTGATTGATGCCGCCTCATTTCTCGATATCGCCGATCGCTGGGAGGATCGGGGAGAGGTGCCCCTGGAGATTGAGCTATGGGAGTTTTTAAACGATCTCGGCATGGATGTGGCCATGGCTGCCAATAAGATGGACCGCATCGCCAAGGTGGATGTGGACGGGGCATTGAACCTCATCTGCGAGCGGCTGGGAATGTTGCCCCCCTGGACGCAATGGCTGGACAGGATTGCGCCCATAAGCGCAAAGCGTGGCCAGATCAAGCCGCTCAAGGAGATCATAAGCCGTCGGCTGTCGGGAAAGGCTGCTGCCGGGAGCCTGAGCGGTTGATAGGCGGGCACAGGGATTCCTCGCTATTTCATGTGGGTGATGAAGTGGTTCTTTATCTCTGTGTGGTGCGAAAATGCCTTCTTTGTGAGTTCTTTGTGCGCTTTGTGCTCTTTGTGGTTATTAGTACTTGCAAATTGCCACTTTAAACCTAGAGGCTTCACCACAAAGATCACAAAG
>Ga0116171_10002916_pt1 | contig 15977 bp, 17 predicted proteins | sample AD_JPNHW2_MetaG_FD_89798 | JGI IMG/M metagenome (GOLD analysis project Ga0116171, IMG submission 89798) | Active sludge microbial communities of municipal wastewater-treating anaerobic digesters from Japan - AD_JPNHW2_MetaG | ecosystem: Engineered > Bioreactor > Anaerobic > Digestate | place...
CGGCATCGGACCTGTGAGGATTTTCGACACTGCCGGAATTGATGAGCAGAGCGAACTTGGCGAAAAGAAAAAAAAGAAAGTAATGAATGACCTGAAGGAATCGAACCTTGTACTCCTTGTGATAGATCCTTCTTCAGGTAATTTCAGCGCGGAGAATGAGTTTCTTGATAAGGCAAGAGAACTCGACAGGCAGATTCTGGTTATTTACAACATATTCAGGGATGAAGATAAAAGACTTATACAGAATGTTGAGTCATCAGTTGCTCTGCTCAGGTTCTATAAAAAAACAGTTATACGGGCAAATGAAGAGCAATGGCGCAAACCGCTCATCGATTTTATTCTTGAAAATTATGAGCCGGAAAATTCATCCATGGAACTTCTTCCCTTCATAGAGCGTGACCAGTTTTACATACTTGTAATACCAATGGATGACGAAACTCCCCCCGGAAGATATCTGCGCCCCCAGGCGATGACAGAGGAGTATATAACCAGGCACTGGGGTTATCCTGTTTCATTCAGGTTGAATCTTGCCGCTGCCAGAGGGAATAATCCCGAAGAGGAGAAAAACAGATTTTATTCCATGATAAACGGCCTGGCAAAAAAGCCGCGATGCATAATAACGGATTCGCAGGCCATGGATATTATGAGCAGATGGTGCCCTGAGGATATAGATCTTACAACATTCTCCATTGTTATGATAAATTACATGAGCGGAGGGAAGCTCGGATCTTTCGCTGAGGGTGCAGAGCATATTGATAAACTGAAAAGCGGCGATACTGTACTGATTGCCGAAGCATGCAACCACAGCCGTATCGGTGAAGATATAGGTACTGTCCAGATCCCGGCAATTATAGAAAAAATATATCCCGGAGTAAAAGTTGAACATAATTTCGGGAGGGAGTTTCAGGATAACAGCAGTCTCGAAAAATACTCTCTCATAATCCACTGCGGAGGATGCATGATCAGCAGGCAGAAAATGACTGCCAGGATACGCGATCTTGATTCAGTAGGTGTGCCTTATACAAATTACGGGATATTTCTTTCTGCAGTGAATGGCAGGGCGGCTTTGATGAAAGTGCTTAAGCCGTGGGGGATCGCGTAATGAATTATCTGATATAAATAAATAGTGTTACCGGCTTTTTATATTTCCAAAACAGAGAACCTGCCCTTTCCTGTCCATCAGTCTGTATTCATCTTCTGTGTAGTTAAGAAAAACCGTACTCTTTAAATAAACCGGCCTGCAGAATACAATGCTGAAATAATCCAAACGTACTCCATCCATGCAAAGCCTGGAAAGAATCAGATTAGCAGTGCAGAGTCCCTGAATAAACGGCCTTCTGAAACCGAAGAGTCTTGAAGCTAAAGTTGTAGTATGAACTATATTCTTATCACCAGAGGCGTTGCCGTAATCTCTGGCATAATGTCCCTCTATAAAGAGTTTGCGAACTTCGGCACCTTCCATCGGCTTAGCCGGAATCCGCGTTATCCCTCTGAATTGCCCTGTTTCATCTGATTTAAGTTTATCCAGATCCGATTCGGGAACTTCTTTTATTACAAAGTGATCCCTTACTTCAAGTAAGACCCTGTCGTTTTTTTTAACTTTAGCAGTCCCGATAATCGCTGCCTTATCAGCCTTTATTCTCAGCACATCGTCGAATTCGAAATCGACAACGTATGATTCTCCGGCCTGCATCTCCCCGGAAATATGTATTTCACTTTTAAGGTGGAGGAGATGCCTGAAATTTACGCCGAGTTCTTTCAGTATCTTCATCATCCCCACTGCTCCGGAGTATCCGTAAACTGTAAAAGGCACATAAACGTTATCCGGAACATTATACAGACGATGCCATCTTCGTTTAGTGGACTCAAGGTATATAAAATTACTGTCACGCCCGTAGCGCGGGGCCGTAAACTCCAGCCTGTGTCTGCGGAGAACACCTTTTATCGCGGAGGTATAGTAGAACCAGTTGTACGCCAGTGTTCCGGGATGACCGTGATTTTCAAGAGGTATATATTCTATTTTATTCATTTCATGCTCCGGCTGATAATTGACTGCAATGTAAAAGAGAGATACACCCGTTTTTTTGTCCAGTAAAAATAATTCATGAATTCAGTTAAACGTTTCGTTCAGATATTTGACTTTTCCCGGAAGAGTAATTATAATGGAAAAAATAAAAGTAAACAATATCGCAGGAGTGTATTTATGAAGAAAATCGCAATATTCAGTGTTATCTTTCTTATTGTAATGTCATACGGAATTACTAAAGTATCTCACAAGCAGGAGCTGAGTAAGAGTGAAAAATTTGCTCTTGAGTTAAAAGCATGCAAAGAGGCCCATGCTTCAGGTAATCCCGGTAAATGCGGATTATACGGGAAGATCCAGTATGTGACTTCTTTCCCCGATGTGAAAGTCCAGGTGGTGAGTTCATTCCCTGATATAAAGGTGCAGGTTGTAAGTTCATTTGCCGACGGTCCCGGTGAGTGGCAGATTGTGGATTCGTTCCCTGACTACACGGTTCAGATTGTGGATTCGTTTCCTGATTTTAAGATAGAGTACGTTTCTTCTTTTCCCGGGTGTAACTAGTTTTTAGAATAGTATCGAAGAATAATTATACTCAGGTGCGGGACAAGGGGCAGAGCCCCTGCGCTATGATTCAGCATGATCCTTTACGGATTTATGGTGAGGCTGATTATATATTGCCGTCTCAGAATTTATTTCAGATTTGATTTTTCCGCTTCGCTCAACTCTTCAACTTTAAATGAATAGTTTCCTGTTTTTTCTCCTGCAGTTATAAGTATTGTAATCCGCCCGGGTTTCAGCTTCATCCCGGACTCGCTTAAAACTGATACAAACATCTTATCCTGATAAACAGCTCCTTTGATAATAATCCCTTCACCCTTTATCTCTTTGAATTTTATACCTGGCCTGTCTCCTTTAAGATCAATGCTGTAAAAATCTGCCGGTGAATTATCAGGCAGATGCGCATCTGAAGTAGAGAGTTCCCCGTAAATTTTTTCTCCGGTTTCTATTATCTCTATGTCTGAAGGATTGCTTATTTTTTCATCCACAAATGACTCACGCTGAATTATTTCGAGCCTTAAACCGGTTCCTCCGCTGTAGCCATGCCCTCCGGTGTAGCTGTAGTTATATATGAAGAACAGCTTCCCTCCGCAGGTGAAGTTTTCTCCCCCGGTAGTTATATCGGCGTAACCTCTTCCGCTTTGCATCGTGCTGTCAGGAAAAAAATCGAGCTTAAGGTCTTTTAATTTCATTTTTTGTGAAACGGGCCAGCCGCATACGGCAAAGGTAAGATCGGAACCTGAAGCACTGAACTGGTTATCAATCAGCGACCTGAATTCTTTATCAGCATCATTGTGCGGATTTCTGAAACATCCCTGCAGCGGGAGCAGGGTGATAAACATTATCAGTGAAAATTTAATTAACTTTGTCATAATTCCTCTCCTCCGTCTATAAAAAATAATTCTTATTACTTCACGGGAACCGGCTGCTTTATCTTCGTCTCTGGCTGAGATAGACTCCTGTAAAAATCATTCCGCAGCCGCAGTACTGTATGAAGTTCATTTTTTCGTCCAGGAAAATCCATCCGAAAAACATTGTGAAAACAGGGATTAGATTTACAAATGCAGAAGCAGTAGTGGCCCTGACCTTGCTGATTCCGACACTGTAAAGACCATAAGCCCCGATTGTAACAATAACGCCAAGATAAACAATACCCATCGCCGGGAGTAATACAAATTCCTTCGGGAATCCTTTTCCTGATATAAAAATAAATGGAAGAAAAAATACCGATCCTATAAAACACTGGAAAGCCGTGAGAAAGAACGGGTTGTACCTTCTGCTTAAACTTTTAAGAGAGATTGTGTATCCCGTTGCGCAGATCATGGCGCAGAACTCAAGAAAATTCCCAAGCACCGGATTCGGGGCGCTTTCAGACACTTCACTGTAAATGCTCAGCATCACTGCCCCGGCAACAGCGGTAAGAAGTCCGAGCCATGTTGTTACAGTAGTCTTTTCCCTGATAGTGAAGAACGCGGCGATTGCAACAAGTATAGGAAGAGTAGAGGTCAGTATCCCGGCCTGTGACGCAGTAGTATTTGTTATTGCCATTGCCTCAAGGAGAAAGTAGAGGCAGGGTTCAAAAACTGCCATGAGCAGAAGATATTTGATATCCCCTTTTCTATATTCGCACTTGTGCCATAATTTTTTTATCACAAAAAGAAAGAGGAAAGATGCGAGTATCTGTCTCCCCCATATTACAAACATCGGATCGTATGTTCTGAATGTAGCCTTCAGCGCAACAAAGGATGTTGACCATATTATCATCGCCGCAAGGAGCGCAAGAGTTGCTTTCAGATCTGTTTTTTTCATTTTATGCTTCCTGTTTGTTCCCGTGGATACTGATTATATTTGAGAACAGGATTGGCAAGAGATTTTCGCCGGGAACAGATTTATTCGCAGAGGTTTTGATGAAGTTCCATGAATCATGATTTCAGTTTATCAATTCGTATAAATTGTTCAGTATTTCCTGCTGCTCTAACATAATATTTCTTAAGATTGTACATTCCTCTTAACTAAATTTTTTTTAAATCCAATAATTCTTTAATCCTGCAAATTCTGGTCTGTGAAACTTCACTTAAAAAATAGCAGAATATATTTTGTTTTTTCTGTAATAATTATTATTTTATTATATAGTAATCCGTACAGAATCTGTATTAAAATTTTCATTGACATCGGCACATTGCCGGTGAAATATATTTTGTCATTTTTAAATAAATCGGGGTGAAATTATGATCAGTTATAAAGACTTAGGTTTAGTAAACACAAAGAATCTTTTCAAAAAAGCGGTTAAAGGTGGTTATGCGATCCCTGCCTATAATTTTAACAATATGGAACAGCTTCAGTCTATAATTATGGCCTGTGTTGAAACCAGTTCTCCTGTTATTTTACAGGTCTCTGCAGGCGCGAGAAAATATGCCAATCAGACAATGCTCAGATACATGGCTGAGGGCGCAGTCCAGTACTCTAAAGATCTCGGGAAGAAGATTCCCATTGTTCTCCACCTCGATCATGGTGATTCTTATGAACTCTGCAAGAATTGTATTGATACGGGATTTTCATCTGTTATGATCGACGGTTCTCATCTCTCATACTCGGAGAATGTTAAACTTACAAAAAAAGTTGTGGCTTACGCGCATAAACATGATGTCACAGTTGAAGGGGAGCTTGGAGTTCTTGCGGGAGTGGAGGATGATGTACATGCCGAGGAACATGTGTTCACGCAGCCGGAAGAGGTACAGGACTTCGTGTCTAAAACCGGAGTTGATTCACTTGCAATCGCCATAGGTACATCACACGGCGCGTACAAATTTAAACCGGGAACAAATCCCAGGATAAGACTCGATATACTTCATGAAATAGAGAAGCGCATACCGGGCTTCCCGATAGTGCTTCACGGATCATCATCCGTTCCGCACGAGCTTGTTGCGCAGATTAATGCAAACGGCGGAAAAATGGAGGATGCAATCGGTATCCCGGAAAGCCAGCTTCGAGAAGCGGCAAAATCCGCTGTATGTAAAATCAATATTGATTCCGACGGCAGGCTTGCAATGACTGCGGCCATAAGGAAGGTTCTTGCTGAGCATCCGGAAGAATTTGATCCAAGGAAATATCTGGGTCCGGCAAGGGATGCCCTGAAAGTGATGTATATGCGCAAGAATATCGAAGTACTCGGTTCAGCAGGTAAAGCATAATAAAAAGGAGAATGATAATATGAAAGTAAAAGTATTCAGCCTTATAACTGCGCTTTTTATCGCATCAGCGGCGTTTGCAAGCGATCTCCAGCTTGAAACTATAGGAGCTTCAGGCGGGTCTAATCTCTATCTGACGTATCTGTCAATCGGGGTTATTGCGGATTCTCATACTAAGCAGGTGTATGATAATGAACAGGCAGTATCATTTGTAAATTCAATTGTTGCTCAGGCTAAGGTTCAGAAAGACTATCTTGATAAGCTGATGAAATCTAAAGAGGTTTCAGGAGCAGATGTTCAATTCCTGAAAAAAATGATGGACTGTTACACTCTTCTGATGGATGAAGGTAAATACTTTGTAGAATATGTAAATACAGGGGATGAAGCCTCTCTAACTAAATATGATGCAAAAAGACAGGATGCCTGGAAGCTGATTAGTGAACTTTTAGGTTTTGACAAGCAATAAAGGGAGAAAGGGATGTTCGATATCAGAGAATATTATAACTGCAGTGCCGGGAGCGGACAGGGTATAGATTACAGTATCCCCGGCATTGATGATGAGATCGTCTCTGACATCGATACCCTCCTTGTAGATAGAGGCGGGAGTTTATACCTCTGCGACAGGTATAAAAATAACGATTCAATAATCGAGATAATTTATCCGGGAACCGGTTATCCGGGAAATCAGACCCTCCTGATGACTCCTGACAGGTTGAGATTTCTGCTTTCATTCTACCCGTATAAAGGCGACTTTTCCAAAATAAGCAAAATTGTAATCAGGCCGAGATATTTTGAGGCAGGGAATGTCGAGCTTGCAGCAATTTATCTGAAGAAAAAGCGTGTACTGGTTCTTTATCTTACTCATCCTTCAGGCGCGACCGAAAGCGAGGACAGCGAAAAATTTGTATCTGTAAGCCTTGAGAATATTATGGATACTAAAGTTATAGAAGACTCCATTGACCGCAGCGGTAAACCCGGCGGCAAAGTTCCGTATCTCTGGAATATACTCACTGTAATAAATACTGAAGGTGAAGGTGAAATGGAGAGATTTTTTATAAAGATGGAACAGGCTGATTCTAAGGTCTATACCTCTCTTAATGACATTTCTCACTTTTACTACAGACATGGTTACTGATATAAATGGTTAACTATCACAATCATACCATTCTCTGCGGCCACGCGACAGGCGAGATGGATGAATATATTAAAAAAGCGGTTGAGTATGGATTAAAAGAGTTCGGGTTTTCAGATCATGCCCCTGTACCTCTGCATCTGCGCGATGGAATTTCTATGTCCCCTGAAGATGTTCCCGGTTATATGAATTCCATCCTTGCGAAAAAGGAAGAGTATAAGAATATAATCGGTATCAAACTCGGATTTGAAATTGACTTCCCTTTTTTTGATACTCTTGAGAATTCATATTTCTATAATCCGGATATTGATTATATCATCGGATCAACTCATTACATGGGGGATTGGGGAGTTGACAATCCTGCAGAAATATCCCGCTATAATGAACGGGATATTGATGATATATATAAAGATTATTTCGCTCTTGTTGAAGCGCTTGTGGACGCGAAATTCTGCGATATTGTCGGGCATTTCGATCTTATTAAAAAATTCGGCCATAGACCAAAGTGCGGTATGAGTCCTGTTTACAGAAGAATCGCAAAGAAGATGTCGGCAAACGGGATTGCTGCAGAGATAAATACGTCGGGTCTGCGTAAACCTGTTCATGAAATCTACCCGTCTGATGAAATTATAAACATTCTGTTTCAGGAAAATGTGCCGGTCACTCTTGGGTCTGATTCTCATTCTCCTGATGATGTATGCAGCGGATATCCTCCGGCTATAGAGAAACTTAAAAGCATAGGCTACAGAAAAATCTCCGGCTTTACTAAAAGAAAAAGACACGAACTCCTGCTGTAAATTTAATAAAGTAAATATTCCTGTTTTGCAACACAGCCCCTGATTCTCCGGAGTGGAACTTCAATATGATTTTTTTATTGATATTAATTATCTGTCTGAATTTTGAGCCGTACTGCATTGCACCCTTAGGGGGTGAAGGTGCAATGCAGTATCAGCTATAAAGGAGGATATGACTGCATGCTGCCGGGGCATGAAGCCGGTTATATCGAATTATGATTTTATCCGAAAAGCAGCTTCCGGACTGTGGGCTTCCAGATGTCCGGTGACCACACGGAAAAATAGTGTACTCTCCGCCTCAGCCTGTTCGGCGGTTCATCAAGAAGGGATAACATCTCCCTGAATATATCCCTGCTGTTATCTGTATGAATGGTTTCTCCATGAGGTATAAGAATTGTAGAGGCGCCAAGAGAGGCAAGTTCCTTGTATGAATGCCTCATCTTTTTTTTAAAAATGACAGGGAGTGGAAGATAAAAACGGTTCTTTACCACGATAATGCTGTCTCCGCAGTAGAGAATTCTTTTCTCCGCATGAAATAACGCAATATCATGTGCGGTATGCCCGGGAGTATAAATAACCCGCCATTCGGGAAAATCCGGGAGGAGGTCCCCTCCGGTTACCAGAAAATCGGGCCTGGTTATGCGCTGACTGAAAACTTTACGGATCTTTGTATCCTGTTTCATTGCAACAAGCTGGGCCATGAGGCAATCGAGTATATGCTGCAGCCATCCGGTCGGCCCTTTGTACCATTTATCTATATGTTTATATGCTGCAATTCGTGTTCCGTACTTTTTTCTAAGGAGAGGCGCTGCGCCGGAATGGTCGGGATGCATATGCGTAACCACAGAGAGCTTGATATCTGAAACAGGACGGTTCAGCGTTTTTATGCAGAAATTTTCAATTACAGGAAGATCTGCAGGTGAAGCTCCATCTAAAAGAAGGAGACCATGATCATATTCAGCAATAAAGAGGTTGTTTATATATCCTTTTATTGTATGGATTTTCATTACAATTTTCCTTAAACGTCGTATTCTATACTGAACAGTGTTTAGTATAATAAATTAGGTTTAAAATGTCAAATTGTATTTAATTAAATAAATCAAATTTATTAAAAAAATAATTTTCACTTGCCATATTTTGTATAGAAAGGTTTATATAATGAGCAATAAGGCTATGACACATGATTATAATTTCCGGGTCAGAGTCTCAAACCAGATAAGGACTATTATGCTAGAGTCAAAGAAATTTACAGATCTTAAAGAGCATGAAAAAGAGCAGAGAAAGAACCTTATACTTGATGTAGCTGAAAAAATATTTTCAGCAAAACCTTTTGATGATGTGAATATGAGAGATCTCGCGAAAGAGGTGGGGATCTCTCCCGGATCGATATATACTTATTTTCCCGATAAGGAGACCCTTTATGTGGAGGTCTCCCTCCGCGGATTTCAGCGCGCAGTTGATATTATGAAGGACATGCTCAATTCGGGGAATTCCTCTCTCGATAAGGTCGCAGAACGTTATATGGAGGAGATGATCGATAACTACGACTACATGCGTATTGTCCAGCACTGTGTTATGGACGGCAAGTTTAAGTCGCAGGAATCGATTGACCAGCTGAAAGAGATATCACGGGAGCTCTTTACTACCTTCGATCAGATCCTGGCAAAAGAGACAAATGCTAAAGATATAAGGCCGTTAACGCATCTTATATTCTCTGTTTTGAACGGTATTGTTTTTACATTCGGCAAATATCCCGGCAGGACAAGGGAGGAGGGTGTTACGCATATGAAACGGCTCGCCAGGCTGTTTATAACTCTTCTCAATAAAGATCAGATTTAAATAAGTTTTTTGTATGAGATTCCATTATCTGCCGGGAATGATCTGCAGAACAGGAATATTGATAAAACTGTACTCTCATTCCACATGACAGATTTAACATTACATCAGTAAAATTTTCTTGCTTTTTTTGACTCACATTCTTCCAAATAAATAAATTTTTATGCAGACATCAGCTATGCCTTAAAAGGCAGAGTGAATCCTCTTTCAGATGGCTTGTTATAATTTGCAGAATAAAATCAGATAACTATATATAAAATATATTCCGTGCAGGTGAATTAGTTGGAAAAGAAAGATAAAAAAAATGTAACTGAAAAAAAGAAATCTGCAGCAAAAAAACCTGAAGTTAAGAAGCCTGCTGCGAAGAAAACTTCGATAAAAAAGGTTTCTGCAGAGGAAACAGCGGTAAATAAAATACCTGAGCCGGTAGAGGCTGTCTCCCCGAAAAAAGAGGATGAAAGCTCTTTTGATATGATAGGAATTCTTGATAAGTTCAGATCAAAAATATTAATCACTCTTTTAATGCTTATTATTATAACACCGATTGCGTTCTATTTTTCAGATATACTTCTTTATTATATAAATAAGCCCTTTATTGAATCAGGTAACAAGCTCAATATATTTACCCTGATGGGCGGGTTTATGCTCAAGTTTAAAATTTCAGTTGCTGCCGCGCTTTTCATGCTTGCACCGTTTATAATATACCAGATATGGAGCCTGATTGTCCCGTCGCTGAACAGAAGTAACCGTATGTTTTCAAGGCTGACAATCATAGCGGCAGTTATTCTTTTTTACTCCGGAGTGTGCTTTGTCTTTTTTTTACTCCTGCCCGCCGCAATTAAAGTAATGCTGAGTTTCGTCGGAAAAGATATGCTCAGCACAATAGGAGCGGATAACTATCTCAGTTTTATTCTTTTCTTCAGCCTTTCGATGGGAGTTCTTTTTGAGGTTCCTGTAATTGTTCTTGTCCTTACGAGGATGGGAATAGTCTCTCCTGCAATGCTGAGCGGGAAAAGAAAATACGCCATTGTTATAATCTGGATTATCGCGGCAGTTATAACACCGCAACCCGATCCGCTGTCGCAGGCAATGGTTGGAGTTCCGCTGATGATTATTTATGAGATTTCTATTATAATTTCACGAATAGTTGCCAAGAGCAATATGAAGAGAATATCTTTCAGATGATTTCCAGAAATCTTTTCGCAGGTTTATAATGCCTGAATCTGAAAGTAAAAAGAAAAAATCTCCGGTTAAAAGCGGAGCATATATAGTAGCACTGGGAATCTTTTTAAGCCGCATAGCAGGATTAGTCCGGGAGAGGGCTTTTGCTCATTATTTCGGTAATTCCGATGCGGGGGATGCTTTTAAAGCGGCGCTGAAGATCCCGAATTTTCTGCAGAATCTTTTCGGAGAGGGGGTTCTCTCCGCTTCTCTTATTCCGGTATACGCTAAACTGAATTCGGAAGGGAAAAAGGAGGAGGCCTCGCAATTGGCTTCCACTGTAGCGACTCTTCTTTGCCTCTGTACATCCCTCCTTGTTTTAGCTGGGGTTATGGCAACACCGGTTCTTATCGATCTTATTGCGCCTGGATTCACCGGAGAAAAAAGAACTCTTACCATAAAGCTCGTGCAGATCTTTTTCCCCGGAACAGGTATTCTTGTAATGTCCGCCTGGTGTCTCGGGATTCTCAACAGCCACAGAAAATTTTTCCTTTCGTATACTGCGCCGGTTATCTGGAATCTGGCTATTATTGCCACACTGCTCTTTTTCGGAAGACACAATGACCAGTATAGTCTTGCGGAGATTACAGCATGGGGACTTGTCGCCGGCAGTTTTCTTCAGTTTTTTGTACAGCTTCCGTCGGCACTCAGGCTGATTCATAATTTTAAACCTGCTATTATGAAATTTGATAATAACGTACGGACAGTAGTGAGGAATTTTTTCCCTGTAGTTATCTCCCGCGGAGTAGTGCAGGTAAGCGCTTATATAGATAATCTTCTCGCTTCGTTGTTGCCGGCAGGAGCTGTGTCATCACTTGCATATGCCCAGACACTTTATCTGCTCCCCGTAAGCCTCTTCGGCATGAGCGTATCAGTGTCGGAACTTCCGGCGATGAGCGAAGCACGGGGGAGTGATGCCGAAATTTCGGATTATCTTAAAACGAGATTAAACAGGGGTCTGAAACAGATTGCGTTTTTCATCATTCCGTCAGTCGCAGGTTTTTTAATTCTGGGAGATGTTATCGTCAGCGCAATTTTTCAGACCGGCCAGTTTGATCATAACACGACAATTTATGTGTGGGGAATACTTGCCGGTTCAACAGCGGGTCTGCTTGCTACAACTCTCGGCCGTCTCTATTCATCGGCGTTTTATTCTATCAAAGATACGAGGACTCCGTTGAAATTCGCCCTGGTAAGAGTTTTCCTCACTACCCTGCTCGGGTGTTTCTGCGCGTTTATAGTCCCGGGACTTCTGGGTATCGATTCAAAATGGGGAACTGCCGGACTGACTGTCTCTGCCGGTATTGCCGGATGGGCCGAGTTTTACCTTCTCCGCCGCGGGCTTAACAGAATAATAGGTGAAACCGGTTTAACTTTTATCTATCAGATGAAATTATGGCCATGCGCCCTGATTGCCGCTTTTAGTGGTTTTGCCATTAAATATGCTTTCTTTCCTGAAAGCGGGCATACAATAATAAGAGCTGCAATCATCCTGTCGGTTTATGGAATTATCTATTTTTCTTTGACCTATATTTTTGAAATTGAAGAGAGCAGAATTATTATAGGTAAGATTCTGAAGAAAATTTCACGTTAATCCGGAAGCTTAAAAGACGTATGTTCTTTGAAATATCCTGTGTTTTCGTTCGTTTTTAACTCCCCCTGCATATAAAAAATTCTTGCTAAAATTACATCTTTTTATCTCCTTAAAGTATGAGCAGCATACTTAAAAGCGATATGGGATATTATGATATTGATTCCGGCCTGAACGGGTTTCATGCAGGAGTAACCGGGCGTGAAATAAATCACATCTATTATGATGCATCTCATGGTGAAATCAGAGCAGCGGAAAAAAGGATTTTAAGTGATATTACAGGTATTGAAAGCAGAAAAATTCTAATGCTCGACCAGGTTCACGGCAGTATGCTTATCCATGTAGTAAGTAATCCTTCCGATGATCTTCCTGCAATTGGGGAAGCTGACGGGCTCATTACTCCTATAAAGGGAATAGCCCTTGTTATCAGAACCGCAGATTGTGTCCCGGTTTTTTTATATGATCCGGCAGGAGGGATTCTTGGAGCTGTACATTCCGGATGGAAAGGGACAATGCTTAATATTTCCGGCAAATGCGTCAGGGATATGGTTTATTTGTACGGATGTAAACCTGAGAATATAAGAGCTTTTATCCTTCCTTCTATTGGTCCTGAAGCTTATGAAGTAAATGATGATGTGGCCTGCCATTTTACGGAATTCACAATAAATAAAAACGGGAAGCTGTATGTTGATCTATGGGGTGCTATTGAAAGTTCATTGAAGGAAAAAGGTATCATAGAGGAAAATATATTCAATCCTCAAATATGCAACAGGACAAATCATTCCGAATTTTTTTCACACCGGTATGGAGATAAAGGAAGAAATCTTAACTTTGCATTTATGAAGTAAGTAGTTGAAAAGCCGTTTTTTATTTCTATTAGATAATTTAAATTCTCATTGCTCTAGTTTTGTATAAAATTATAATTATTTGAGAGGGTATCTATGTTACGTGTTACTAAGTTGTTAATTTTTTCATTAATATTAACTGTGTTTTCATGCGGCGATAAAAATGTCAGATATAAATCACCATCTTATGACGGATATAAAATTAATAAACTAATGATTCAGTTAAATATCCCTAATATCGAAATGCGAAAATCAATAGAGGAAGACATTGTTAATGAAATTTCAGATGATTATAAGTCAATACAGGGATTTTCATCTTTAGATATTCTTATACCAACTGAAGAATATTCAATCGCCGATATTCAAAAAATTTTAAAAAGTAAAGGTATTGATTCAATACTAAATATTGAGATTGGCAATCAGAGTTCAAATTCCAAACAGGCTTATGGGGATAAAAATACGGAACATGCTGGTGGCTTTGCAGAAACAAACTTAAAATCTTATAAAAAAATAAAACATCAATGACTGCATCTCTTGTTGATATCACAAATAACAAAATTATATGGGTATCATATGCAGTTCTCGCAACAAAAAGACAAGAGAGGCTATGGGAATTTAAAACAAATAAAATTGCATTGAGTTTTTTAAATGATCTTAAAACAGATAAACTTATCCAATCAATTGAATAATGGAAGTATATACTTTATGTGAAACCATACTGGATAATTATTGCTGACTGCGCGATAAAAAATTTTAATTCATCACCAGGTGCAACAGGTTTTACCTCCGGTACCCAGACCATCATAGTAAAATTGTCTCCGGGATATCGGCATGGGGATCGGTCCGCTAACTGTAGTTTTATTATTCCTTTCATCGGTTGATGTATACATTCGCGGCAATTGTTGTTTTTCTCTGCCTTTTGTTTTATTATTTATTACATGGAAGAAATGTATCACGATCCGGGAGGTATTTAAATGAAACAGAAAAAAGATAAACCATTTGTAATTACAATCAGCCGCCAGTTGGGCAGCGGGGGAGCATATATCGGACAGCAGCTTGCAAAAAAGCTGAATATTGCTTATGCAGACCGTGAAATCATCCGTAAGGCTGCCAGGCAGCTTTCAGTACTTGTAAAGGAACTGGAATCACGTGATGAAAAAATACTTTCATTCTGGGAATCTTTACTGCAGTTTAGTGCGTTCTGTTCTGACGTCTATATCCCCCCGCAAATAATGATTCCAACAGACCATGATCTTTTTGAAACCGAATCAGAGATAATAGAGCATATTGCAAAAGAACATTCATCTGTTATTATAGGCCGATGCGGTTTTCATGTACTTCGTAAATTTCCGGATTGTACCAGTATATTTCTGCATGGTGATACTGCATTCCGTAACGGCCGGATTCAGAAACTGTATTATGTGTCAAAAGAGGAAGCCGGTGAAATGATTGTCCGCAGTGACAAAGAAAGATCTCTGTACTGCAAAACAATTACAGGAAAGGAATGGACAGACGCGAGAAATTATGATATTACTATTAATACAGGCAAAATGGGTGTTGATAAATCTGTAGAGTTAATTCTGAATTACATGAAATTAATTTGAGGGAGCTGGCATGAATATTCATGCAGCAGATCTGTTTTCGGCGCGTCATCTGGTTTTTTCATTGTAACTTTCAAAGAAATTTGTTGACTAAAATAAAGATTATTTGAGTATTTGAGGAAATTCTTAATCGACGTTTTTTGAATTTTTAAAAGAAGCAGATATTAAATTTTTTAGAGGAACGCATATGTGGGAATATACTGAAAAAGTTAAGGATTTATATACAAATCCTATAAACGTGGGAAAAATTGAGGATGCTGACGGAGTAGGTTATGTAGGGAGTGTCGTCTGCGGCGATGCTCTGACCCTTTATATAAAAGTTAAAGATGGAATTATTACAGATGCCAAGTTCGAAACTTTCGGATGCGGGAGTGCAATTGCATCCTCCTCGGCTCTTACCGAAATGGTAAAGGGTAAAACTATTGAAGAGGCAGAGAAGATTACCAACAGGGATATAGTCGATTATCTCGGAGGGCTTCCCGAACAGAAGATACATTGTTCTGTCATGGGATCGGAAGCTCTGACTAATGCCATTGCGGATTACAGGGGGGAGAAACCTCCGGTTGAGGATGAACCTTCAGGTGAAATTATATGCCACTGTATGAACATTACCGATATCGATATAAGGGAAGCTGTGCATACAAAAGGTATTACTAACATTGACGACATGATGGAGCTCACAGGTGCGGGTACTGTCTGCGGCACATGTATCCCAAAAATTGAAGATATAATTGAAGAGGAGATGAGCAGGTGCAGTACAAAGGCTGACAGATGCTGCGATGAACCTCTCACCAATCTTCAGAAGATAAAGAAAATTGAAGAGGCCATCAACAATGTTATCAGACCGGGACTGAAGCGTGACGGCGGAGACATTGAACTTATAGATATCAACGGCGACGAGGTCTCTGTACGGCTCATGGGTGCGTGCTCACATTGTATGACAGCTTCAATGACGCTTGAGAATTTTGTACAGGAAGAACTGCGCAAGTCTGTTTCAAAAAATATTGTTATTAAACACGTATAGGTGAAACATATGGCAAGAGATGTTTATCTCGATAATAATGCAACTACAATGGTAGCGCCTGAAGTTCTGGAGGCAATGCTCCCCTTTTATAAAGAAAAATACGGCAATGCTTCAAGCATGCATACCTTCGGCGGTAAGGTCGCAAAAGACATGGAGTACGCGAG
>Ga0116171_10002919_pt1 | contig 15970 bp, 12 predicted proteins | sample AD_JPNHW2_MetaG_FD_89798 | JGI IMG/M metagenome (GOLD analysis project Ga0116171, IMG submission 89798) | Active sludge microbial communities of municipal wastewater-treating anaerobic digesters from Japan - AD_JPNHW2_MetaG | ecosystem: Engineered > Bioreactor > Anaerobic > Digestate | place...
GGCCGACATGGTCAACGGCGCCGGTGTTGCCGGGGTGTCCGCCCACGGCGTCGGCGTCTTGGGCGCGACCACCGACGACGGTCTCGCCGGCAAGTTCCAGGGCAACGTAGAGGTCACCGGCACGCTCTCCAAGGGCGGCGGCTCGTTCAAGATCGACCACCCGCTCGACCCCGAGAACAAGTACCTCTACCACTCCTTCGTCGAGTCGCCGGACATGAAGAACATCTACGACGGCGTGGTGGTGACCGATGACAAGGGCCTGGCCGTGGTGACGCTGCCCGAGTGGTTTGAAGCATTGAACCGCGACTTCCGCTACCAGCTCACGGTGATCGGCCGGTTCGCCCAGGCCATCGTCGAGCGCAAGGTCGAGAACAACAGCCTCACGATTCGCACCAACCTCGCGAACATCGAGGTCTCCTGGCAGGTCACCGGAATTCGAAAGGACGCCTTCGCCAACGCCCACCGCATCCCGGTGGAGCAGGACAAGCCCGCGGCGGAGCGCGGGACGTACCTGCACCCAGACGTTTTCGGCCAGCCCGCCGAGAAAGGAGTCGACTGGGCGCACTCTGCGAAGCTGCGGGAGCGGCGGCCGCCGGCGGACCGCTGAGGATAACGCACCGATGCGCGCGGGAGGGAGCGCCCCGACTCCGCGCTTCGAAAGTAGGTTCTGTTGACAGCCTGTGATCAGGTCGGTAGCATCCTTTGGCAATGGAGGACAACAAAGAAACCGACACCAACGAGGGCCGCACTCGCATTGCTAGGCTGCGTCGTTCTCCTAGTTGTGGGTGCCGTCTGCGGTCAACAGCTCTTCCAGGATGACGATGGCAGCGGTAGCTGCCCCTTCTGGTGGCAGATACCAGTGTATTCCTGCACCGGTTCAGCCCCCGACCTCGAATGTTCGAAATGCTTGCGCCGCTGCGACTCGGATTACAAGGATTGCCTAAGGGATGCAAAGGGTATCCTCGGGAGAGAATCGTGCCGCCTCTCCAAGAGCACCTGCCAGGAAGATTGTGGAGAAAATATAGGTGACTGTCCAACAACCTAGTACCAGCGGGAGAAGACAGATGAGAGGTTTGTCAGTTGTCTTTGGTATGCTCGGTTTCTGCCTCTGTGTTTCCCTGGCCGAGTGCGAACTCATCCCCGCTGAGATCCGTAGGCACTGGGAAACTCCAGGCGCAGCAGATGTTGCGTCCAGTGCAAGCGAAATCGAGAGACTTGTGCTCGAGAATCGGATCGCGGCGAGCTTCATTATGCGGGGGTGGTACAAGGAGCCGACTCAGGGTGGCAGATGGCGCTCAAAGGGTGCCGCCCGGAACGATACAGTGGTCTTGTTTCATTTGGTCGGTCCAAGAGTGAAGTTCGCCTGGACATCAAGCATGGATTTTCCACAAGGCGTATGGCGTTGCGAGTTCCGGGTTTGGGAAAGGCCCGACGATCGGGTAACCTTAGTGCTCACGATGCGGGGCGTTCCAACCGCGGCCGACCTCGAGACCTACCTGAGGAATCGCAACTCCGTCAAGGCTAAGGATGCTCTTCCCCCTGACGAACTACTGCTTGCAGAGGTCGATTTCGCCGGACGCAAGCTACCGGTACCGGTGAGTGAATGGCGCCGAGGACTCGAGGGACAGGACCGGATCTGGCTCCAGTCTGCTGTCGACGAGGACCTGCGGAGGGCACTCAAGGCCATCGCCGTTGTTGCAGCGAACGACACGGAGTTGGGGACGTTGTGCGACATGGTACTCACCCCGCTGCTTGGATCTGACGCGCCTGAATGCGAGAAAGCAAGTGTGTCGTTTTCCGATTCTGCACGCAAACCGGACTGCGACTTCGACGCCTGGTTTGGAGAAACGTGTCCGCTTGATGTCCTCATGCGATCCAAGACAGCGAAGCAACCCTTACTGGTGCCCAATCCCACCCCGCGACAGTAGCTCTTGCGTCGCTTGGCGAATTCGCGCTGAGGCGCGGGAAGGGAACCGTAGCGGTAGTCCCGGCGCTCATGTTCACCCTCCCCTGCCCCACCGCCCCTCGCCAAGCATCCGGGCTCGTGCCCCCGCAAGAAGTCCACCGGGTGAGTGCGGTGGTATTCTGGAGTTGGTGGAAGAGAAACTCCATTTCGCCAGCATGTACCGTCAATCGGCACTTAGCTTGAAAGAAGGGGGTGATGGGATGTCACGACAAATTGGGCCACTTCAGACCACGACAATCGTGCTGCTCGTCGCGCTCGTATGCGTGACGGGTGCGGTATCGCTCAATGCCGCAGACGTCAAGTTCACGACCATTCCACCGGCCGGGGCGTATGAGACCGTGGGGATTGTGTCCACGGTAGCCCAGATTGGCGCAGGCTTCATGGACGCCTCGAAGCCCTTCAAGGAGGCCATGAAGGGGGCGTATCCCGATCTTTCGCAGCAGGCCCAGGTCAGGGGTGCTGATGCTGTTGTCATCACTAGTGTGCAGATTCTGGTTGACAGTAGCAGCAAATGGCTCCTGATCTACGGGACGGCGATCCGCACTGGGGGTGGCCTTCCCTCGTCCGCTGGAGTCGGGAGTGCCCCAGGCATGATGAGTCAGGCGGCTGGCGGTTCGACAACTGGCCAGGAAACCGACACAGCGCAAGACCTCGCGGGAACCTGGGCCGGGACGGTTCTGGAGGAAGGAGAAACGAAGCCGGTGGGCATCACCGTGAACATCATGTCGGCCTCGGACCCTGGGACCTACAAAGGCGGCATCCTACTCGACGACCCCGGCTGCGAGGTCACAATGGAGTCAGTCGGGAAGGAAGGCGACAGGTTCCAGTTCAAAGGGTTGCAGATAAGCAAGTTCCGCTGCATCAAGATCGGTGCGTTTACCGGCCAGCTTCGCTCCGACGGAAGACTCGACTGGAAGATCTTCAAGAGCACAGCTTTCGCCAGTCCTACCTTCCAGGGGGTGCTGACCAGGCACTGACTTGCCGATCGCTTGCGGCTCCCTGTTGGCGGTCAGCCGGCCGAGTTGACGGGACGGCATCGCGTTCGTTCGGGGAAAGCCGGTAGCAATCGTGGCCGAAAGGAGAACCATTGATGGTCAGAACAACAGCTTTAGCAATTGGTTTCTTGATCAGCCTTGTGGCGTGGCCGGTGTGTGGGGAACAGGTGAACCTCTTTGCCGGTGTCGCAAGCGCCAGTGGGTCGAACAACACGGTGTGGCGATCAGAAGCCTATTTCGACAACCGGGGAGACCAAGCGGGAGATGTGACCATCGAGATCATCCCACGGGGCAGTGCATCGGTCTCCGGCACTCGGACGTACTCGATTGGCCCACGCCAGGGCCTGTATCTTGGTGACCTCTACGCTGCTCTCAATGCACCGGGTGGGGCAGGCACACTCCGGGTCACAGGAGACGTGAGCACGTGGGTCCGAACGTACAACAAGGCAGCCGTGGGTACTTTCGGTCAGAATGTACCTGGTGCGGCAAGTTGCCGGTTCGACCCTGACGAGACCCCACTCTTCGCGATCCACACGCCTCTGAACTCGCAAGTGGAGCCACGGTCAAACCTGCTTCTTCTGAGCCTGGACACCGCTGTTCAGACTGTCCACATCAAGGTGGGCAACACCGAACGTACGACGGACCTCCAGCCTGGGGTGTTTTCTCAAATTAACAACGTGGGAGCCTGGGTTGGGGCGCCCACCGGGAACGCAACACTGGAGGTCTATTCGAGCGGCCTCTGGGCCGGGTACGTATCTTCGGTCGATGCTACGACGGGTGATCCCACGACGGTTGTCGGGGCGATGTGGCGGAGCTCCTTCTGGTACGAGCCCTTTGACTCGTTCTCCGAGTGGGCCTACACACCGGCCTCCTCGCAGGGAGCCACGTTCAAGGTCAGTGGAGGCGTGGTGACGCCAATGGCCTATGGGTCTGGGGCAGGAAGCTGGCCCGGTCCGGTGGCCAGGGCCAGCCTGCGAGGGTCTGTGGATGCTGGGCTCCAGGATTTCAGTCTGGATACGTTGCTCAGTGGCAAAGTCGGGGACTACGGAACCTCCTACACGACCACTGTGACGCTCCTGGATGGAGATGCTGTGCCGGTTGCTGGCTTCAGTTGGATAGGGAACGATGGTCGCTTTCAGTTGATTGCAGAGGGCGTTGCGAAGACGGGAGGCGAGAGATATTCGTTTACATCGTTCTCCGGGAAAGTGAGTGTTCGCAAGGTCGGCGACACCTATAGTCTTCACTACAATGATGGCCCGGTGCTTGTGAGCCTCCCTCGGTCCGGAAGCCAGAGGATTCAGTTCGTAGAAGTGACCATGCAGAAGTACGCAACGACCACCTCGCCCGGGGAAATGAAAATCGACTGGATACGCGTCCGCCGCCAGTAGCTGAGACAGAGTATATTGAGCTTCCTCAACGGAACCGCCTTGGTCGCAGGCATGCAAGTTGGGCACCAATTCACTCTGGGCTCAGACCATCGGCTCGATGCCCGGCGTTCGCGCCGGGCATCTTGCCTTTCCCGAGTCTGCGCAGTGTGCGATGTCCGCTGCCCCGGCTCTCCGGCGCGTCGCTCGTCCTACCTCCGCACCCTTTCGGGTTTGCTCCAGGAAGGACGAAACCAAGACCGCACCCTCGGATCCGCGCCCTCTGGAATCCTGCTCAATGACGCATCCGAGGACTCGTGCTCTTGGCTGCCGCCTGTGCAGCATTACCATGGCGATGGTGCAAGGCAGGGAACCTCTACCTACGACCGAAGCTGACTCACCTGTGCCCGTGTGGGAGGACAATTGAGAGACAGAAGACTGGGGCTCGCGATCTTCCTTTTCGTTCTACCGTTCCTGATCCTGGGCGGTTGCGGTAAGAAGGAGCTGAGTCGCAACGCCGCTGAGAAGATCATTTCGTCCTCCGCTGACTTTTCGAGGACAATATCAATACTGAAATTTCATGAGTATGGTCTCGAGAAGGCAATGAAGCACGGGGTATGGGAAGCAGCGAACTACCAACCGCGGCTTACAAGCCATGGTTCTGAGTTCTTCGCTGGTATCTCAAGAGACCGCCTTGAACTCCGTGAGCCGGCACGTGGCAGGGTCAAGGTGACTGGCATCTCGGATGCAATTGGCCTAGGTGGATCTTCGGGCGGCGTGAAGGAAGCCCAGTTTACCTGGGACTACGAGAGCCTTCCTTCGGTCGCCAAACGGTACGTGGTTGCAGGCGGCGGCGGCAGAGCCTTGTTTCGCTTGTACGATGATGGCTGGAGGCTCGAGGAATTGCACGATATCTCCTTCTCGACAGAACCTGTGAAGCTGAGTGACCGTGAAAAATCCGATGAAGAAGCTGACGAAACTGCCATGGCCGACCGAAAGCGAGTCCAGGCCGAACAAGCAGAGGAAGCTGCGGCGCAGCGAGCGAAGCGCGAAGCCGAATCTCGAAGCCCAACCACCACTATCGCTGAGTACGAAGGCTGGGCAGATACCCGCGACTTTAGGTCCAGCAATTGGACCAAGGGTCCAATTGTGGTCACCGATGTTGATGCCACCTTCACTCAGGATGGCCGACTCTTGACGGTTGGGTTTGGAATCATCCGTAGCATGGAGCCAGTGGACGAAGGGGCAGCTGCCCACTACCTCCTTGTGCACTTCACCGGCTGGTTCTGGAACCGACAAGGAGCTCGCATCTATTTCTTGGATGCACCCTCCCGTGACCAGGCTCAGAAACAGATCACACGTGCGGTGCAGGCATGGCGCGAGAAATTCCGGGATCTGCTCGTCGGCGTCCCCTCCGCCGCAGAGGGGTCCGGTTCGCCGAATGACTTGCAGCGTCAGAAGCAGACAATGGCTACTCTTCGCAGTCTCGCGACAGCGTGTGAGGCCTACTCTGTGGACCACGGCTTCTATCCATCCGCTAACTCGCTTGAACAGCTCACGCCAATTGTCACACCTTCGTATATTCGCAGTGTCCCGCTGCTCGACGCTTGGGGAAATGCCTTCGCGTTTGAAGGCGACAAGTCAACATACGAAATTCGCTCTTGCGGCCAAGACGGACAACGTGACAGCACCCAACCTGCCGGCGCTGTGAAGGATCCTGCCAGAGATATCGTGTTCTCGAGAGGTCAGTTCATTCAGTGGCCTGAAGGCGTTTCAGACTCCGAGCGCTGAAGCGCAGTTTAGAGGGCCGGGCTGTTCAAGTCCAGGGGCGCTCTTGAGACACTACCGTCGGCGAGGCGCCATGTCGGGTACATGTCCATGCCTGCAGATCTGGCTGGCCCGGCAGGTCATGAAGGTGCGCGCATCGCACCCGGGGCGAGCCCCGGGGGATCACAGCAGGAAGAACGCGTAGATGAACGAGAGTGTTGCCAGGCCAATCATGCCGGGTGCCGCGAGATGGGCGGTGCGGCGCGAGCCGAAGAGATACGTGTAGGCGGTCTTCAGGAGGTTGTTGCTGGCGCTGGCGATGATGATCGCCTTGAGGATCTGGCTCTCGTCGATGCTGAAGCTCCCCTGCAGCAGCGAGACGACGAACGGCGTGATGTCGGAAAAGCCAACGACAAAGGAGAGCATCCGCAGGCCCATCTCCTCGAACGTCTCGAGGGTGTACTTGGTGACCAGCGAGAGGGCCGCAAACAGGACGGCGAATACGAGCGCCGAGGTGAGCTCCAGTGGGTTCTTGCGCAAGGCGGTTTCCGGGCCGCCGTTGCGAGGAGTAGGCTCGGTCAGCTCTGGTTGCAGCAGGGGAGCGGGACGCCGGCGAAGCCAGAGTGCGTAGCCGACGGCCAGCGCCGCAAGGGTCAAGAGCGCCGGACCCGCGGTGACGGCGGAACGGAATCGGAAGATCGCCACCAGCGCCAGCAGCCGAACGTACATCATGGACACCGCGAGGAGGATGGCGACACCGGCTTCCTGGGCGAGCTCGGGCTGGGCCTTCGATTTCTTTGACAGGACCAGCACCGCCACGGTGCTCGAGTAGACGCCACCCAGGAGTCCCGCGAGCATCAGCCCCTTCTTGGGGAAGAGGTAGGTCTGGAGCACGTACCCGAGGTAGGAGATGGCCGTGGTGATGACGACCGCCATCCAGATCTGGCGCGGTGTCACCGGCAGTGCGGCGATGATCTGCCCCAGCCTGGTGGTCTGATCGGGAACGGTCGGGATGAGCGGGAGCACCACACCGACGATCGCCAGGAACTTGCAGGCGGTAACCACCTCTCCGGTCTCGAGGCGGTCCGTGAACTTGCGGATGCGACCCTTGGAATGCAGCACAATGAGAATCGAGATGGGGATCAGGACCAGGAACCAGTGCGGCTGGAGCAATGCGATCGGCCCGGTGGCGTAGGTGAGCAGGGCGATCTGGACCCCGATCAGGCCCGGGCTCTTTTTCTCCCGCACCTTGTTGCTGTAGTAGACGAGCAGGAAGAGGACGAGCGCCACGAGGCCGACCAGGAAGGCCTGCTTCCCGATCTCGGGAAGCTGGAAAAGGACGAACCCCAGCATGCCGATGAAGACGAAAGTGCGTACCGTGCCGAAGGTGTCGAACTTCCGCTCACCCTCGTAGTACTCGCGCAGACCGATGCCGATGAAGAAGCTCGTCGCCATGGTCAGCAGGAACGGCGTGACGATCGCTGCGGTCATCTCGGGCAACTGTCTCAGTCCAGCCCGACGACGCGCTTGGCCGCCCGGATGTAGCTGACGTTGGGCATCGACGCCAGGCCGAGGCTCTCGACGACCGCGCGCATCGCCACGTAGTCCTCGCTCTCGACGCACGCCGACTCGAGCAGCGCACCGTTGAAGTACACCAGCGCGTACTCGCAGATGACGCCGTCGATGGTGAAGCCGTAGCGCATCTTCTCCACCTTCACAGGCGCGAGATCGGGATGACGGCGGGCGATGTCCACGAACTCGTCGAACGAGTACGTCTCCTGGCCGAGAGGAAGCTCAACGCCCAGGTGGGAGAGGATCGTGGCCAGCTCCTCGCGGCGGACCGGGAACTGGAACTTGCCGCGGGGCTGGAAGATCTCGTAGCCGTCGGGTGTCTCGCCTGCCTTGACCTTGATGTCGAGCAGGCCGTCGCGCACCTTGACGTTGGTCTCGTTGGTGCGGGCGGAGAGCACGTAGGTCTCGGCGGGGACCTTGCGAGCCTGGAAGAGGACGGTCTTGCCGTTCCACATGCGCGCCTTGACACCCTCGACGAGGTCGTGGCCGAAGACGCGGTGCTCGGCGCGGGGGACGATCTTGGCTGCCTGCTCGGCTGAGGTCGCAACGTTCGGGGTTGGGTTGGTGGACATGGTTGCCTCCTTTGCGGGGGGATCTGGTGATGGGATCAGCCCGCGCGGGCGATGAGATCCCGGAACTTGACGAGGTAGAGCAGCGACAGTGCGACACCTATGAGCAGCCAGGCGAGCGATCGCGACCGGGGCACCAGCTCGACCTGCACGACCGCGGTCTCGCCCTGGACGAGGCGATCGACCTGGAGCCACACCCCGGGCTGGCCGTCGATGCCGTCGAGCTGGGCACGCGGGCCGGCCTCGGCCTGACGCAACTTGGGCAGCGCCTCGCGGATGGCGTGGGCGCGCGTCCCGTCGGGTAGCAGCATTTCGAAGCGGTAGGTCCCGATCGTCGCGGGCTCGGTGTTGAGCAGTGCGTGGCGGAAGATCAGCCGTCCGTTCGGACGTGATGCCTCGGGCTCGCCCGATTTCGGTGTCGGGCGCTGGAACACCCCGGTGACATCGAGCTCGAAGCCGATGCTCGTCCGGGCAGAGGCGCCCTCAGGCAGCGCTATGCGGACAAGCGTCTGGCCGTTGTGGGGCTGGGCTGCCAGCGTGGTGCCGGCCGGCGCCTGCGTGAGGCGGAAGTTGCTCGCCGCAGGAAAACCGGTCGGGACGACGACCGAGCCAGCTTCTGCGCCTTCGATCTGCACGACGGCGGTGGCTCGGCCCGAGCCGTTCTCATTGGTCTGGACCCGGAGCGCCAGAGAGCGGATTTCGACCGCACCTACCTGGGCCGCAGGCAGCATGAGCAGCAGTGCGGCGAGCGCCCTCATCGTGCCACCGCCCAGAACGACGGCGTGATACCCAGCCAGTGGAACCAGGTGGCCGCCGACACGACCAGGATCACCAGGCCGATCGTGCAGGTCACGATGCCGTAGCGGAAGTTCTCGCCCACCGAGTACTGGTTGGTGGCGTAGAGGATGACGTTCGGCTTGCCGGAGATCGGCAGGCCGACGACCCAGTCGATGCACAGCGCCGCCGGCAGGGCAAGGGAGAGCGGGTCCCAGCCGAGTGTCCTGGCGAGGGTGATGATGATCGGGATCAAGATGATGGTCCGCACGGTCTTCGACGTGGTCAGCAGGTGGCTGTACATCATCACGGCCACGACGATCGTGAAGACGACGCCGAACGGCAGTCCATCGAGGGCGACGCTGCCAAAGAGCTTGCGTACCGCCCACTCGGCGGCGCCCGTGTCGTCGAGTGCCAGGCCGCCGGCGTACGCCCCGGCGCTGAAGATGAGCAGATGCCAGGGGATTTCGGCCTCGGCCCACTGCAAGACGCCCCAGCGCGGGAACAGGACGATAACCGCCCCGAGCAGGGCGGCGAACGGCGCGGTGATCTCTACCCCGAACCAGCGCAGGTGGAAGATGTCGGTCATCCACAGGAAGAGCACGAGCCCGAAGATCGCCAGCGCCTTCTTCTCGGCGCGGCTGAGCGGTCCCATCTCGTCGTACTTCTCCCGAACCATGGCGAGACCACCGGCCAGCCTCGGCACCCGTTCCGCCTCGGGGATGCGGAAGAGGAAGCGCTGGCCCAGGAACCACATCAAGAACGCCGTGACGATGGCGACCGGCGCGCCCAGCCGCACCCAGTCCATGTAGTAGACCCGGTGGCCGCCCATGCTCTGGATGAGACCGACGGCGATCAGGTTCGCCGAGCTGCCAGTCATGGTCATCGACGACAGCACTGAAACGCCCAGGAGGTTCAGGAGCATCAGGTTCTTGCCGAAGGCGTTGGGGGCATCCTCGGTGGAACCGTAGATTGCCGCCACCACGAGCATCAGTGGCAACGTCATGACGCAGCGGGCGGCCGTCGCCGGGATGAGCGGGGCGAGCGCCATCTGAAGCAGGAGGAAAGCGAGGAGGGCGAGACCGGCGGAGTGGCCGAACCGCAGCACCAGCCAGAGCGAGAGCCGCCTCGCCAGGCGGGTCTTCACGAGCATGGCGCCCAGGATGAAGGCGAGGAGGTTGAGCCAGATGACCTCCATCCCGAGCACGTCCATGATCGCCTTCGCTCCCGACACGCGCGTCACCAGCAACATGAACATGAGCGCCAGGGAGGTGACGTAGGTCGGAAACGGCTCCGTGACCCACCACACCAGGGCCAACGCGAAGCAGGCCATCCCCGCCTGGGCCGCACCGGACAGGCCGGCCCCGGCGGGGAGGTAGTACAGCAGCAGGAACGCGGTGATTCCGCCCGGAAATCCGAGATAGCGCATCCAGCGCTCGGAGGGGCTCTGGGCCGCCCTTCCCTGCGAGGACAGCGTCATCTTCTCCATGTCGAGGAGCGCCTGGAGTCGGTCGTTCGGGGCGAGCGTCGCCGCGTCCTGGGTCATGCGTTCATCCCGCTCTCGATGCACCGGTCTGGGTTCACTCATCCCGCCAGGTGCGGTAGGGGTTCTTCAGCAGGTTGGAGTTGAAGTAACGGGGGTCATGGGTGACCTCCTCACCCGCCCACGGCGGCAGCGTGATCGCCTCGGTCTCGGACGCGAGCTCCACCTCTGCCACCACGAGACCGTCGTTGTCGCCGTGGAAGACGTCGATCTCCCAGGTGTGCCCGCCATGGTGCTCGATGTGGCGGTGCTTGTCGATGAGCGGTTGCTCGCACAGTTGGTCGAGCAGCACCTCGGCGTCTCCGAGTGGAAGAGGATACTCGAACTCCGAGCGGGTCGCGCCGGTCGTGATCCCCTTGATCGTCAGCTTGGCGATCGTCCCCTCGATGCGGACGCGGACGACGCGCTCCTTCTGTGAGTTGAGATACCCCTGCTTGAAGTGGGTTCCGGAGTCCTGCGGGCTCCAGGCACCCTTCTTCACCAGGTACTTGCGTTCGATTTCCTTGCCCATACGTGCCTTCCTGTCTCGTGTTGTGGCAGCCCCAGCCCGTGCCTGAGGCCGTGGAGAAAGCTGGTGTTCACACGGTCGTGAAGCCCGAGGTCGTCGAGCAGGTGCTGCAGCAGCTCCGGGTCCTCGTGCTCGACCGCGAAGCTCTGGAGCAGGATCGAGGGCTCTGCCGAGATCGTCTCCAGGCAGCAGGCGATCCCATCGAGCATGACGTTCTGGCTATTTCGGACGACCTCCACCGGACGCACGCTCGGTGTCTCGGCAATCGGTCCGCCCAGGAACGTCGCGACGTCCAGATCCTGCTGCCACTGCGGGGGCATGGCGACACCCCAGGCCGCGTAGAGCTGCGCCAGGTGCACCGCCTGGAACGGGGCCTCAGCCCGGAGAATGGTGTCCCACAGCTCGAACCCCTCTCCGCCGACCTCCTTGCGCCACTGCAGCTCGAGCATGCCGTCGTGCAGCCAGGCATGATGGGCACTGTGCAGGCACACCAGGTGAGTCTGGGAGACCCGCCGGATCTCGACGCTCGGGGGCGCCGAGAGCCGGCGGTTGAGCCACGACAGGTCAGAGGCGAACGTCCGCCACTGCCAGCGCGGGATCGCGAAGGGAACACCGACGGTCACGTGCGGCTTCCGGTTGGCCTGCAGTCCGACCTTCGCCTCAGAAGGCGAGCTGGTAGCGGAAGGCGATGGTCGTGAAGTCGTCCCCGTACACCGGTGCCAGGGTCGTGGACGTGCCCGACGGGAGCGGCGCCCAGTCCTTCCCGGGCTTGGCGTACTTGTCGTTGTCGACCTGCGTGACATTGAACAGGATGCGGTGGTTGGCGTTGATGTACCAGGTCGCTCCGAGCGTCAGGTTCTTGGCCGAGCCGCCCTTGATCGGGTCGACGGTCGTGATGTCGTTGAGGTCGAGCGTGCTGTAGCGCAGGCCGAGCTCGACGGCTCCACCCTTCCGCTTCGGGATGATGCGGCCGAACTCGCCCTCGGTGGGGGAGTACGGACGGGTCTCGCCGGTGAGCATCCATGTCACCTGGCCGTAGTAGCCGTCGAACGAGTGATCGCGGTACTGGGCAACGTTGGTATCGAGGCGGTTGACCTTGGCCTTCTGATACTCGCCCTGGAAGGAGAACGGTCCGAACACACCTGCCACCTCGGCGCCAAGCTGATCGTAGTAGTCGACGTACTTCATGTCGCCGGTCGAAAGGAACTTGGCGCGCAGGACGTGGGTCTCGGCGCGGGAGTCGAGCTTGATGATGCGGGCCGCGTGGACGCGGTCAGGCAGGTCGGCGCCGCTGGTCGCGATCTTCCCGACCGCCGGCTTCATGCGTGCAGCCGCGATGCCGAAGTGGAGGACCCGGTCCTTCTCGCACAGCGGAGCCATGCTGAAGCGTCCGACCAGGCTCAGCTCCTGGCTGGTGCCGGCGCCCCCACCCGTGAGCGTGTCCTTGTCGTTGAATTCCCCGGCCGCCTGGCCGAAGAGCCCGGCCGAAGCCTGCCAGTTCCTGCCCCAGTGGCTGTAGCTCAGGCCCATGAGCCGGTCCGGTGACCACGAGTCGAGGTACGAACGCTCGATGAAGGTGATGTACTTCGAGGAGGTCAGGGTCTCGAGCCCGAATGGCGCCTTGTGGTTGCCCAGCCGAAAGACGCTGTTCTTGAAGCCCGCGTAGCCGACCCAGAGGTCCTTGATCTCGATCGCGTTGTCGGCGAAGTCGAGGTCGATCTCGGCCAGCCAGTCCTGGTACAGCGTTGCCTTGACGCCGATGCGGGCGCGACGCACCTCGAACCCGCTCCCGAGACGGTTCTCAGCGCCGCTGTAGGTCGCCGCGTCGAGGTTGACGCGCCCGTCCAGCCAGTACTTGAAGCCGCCGTCCTTGCTCGTGAAGACGAGGTAGCCGTTGTCGTAGAAGCTCGAGAGGGCGACCGGCTCGAGCACGCGCTCGGCCTCGGCGCCACTGGCCAGTGTCTGCACAGGCGCTTCCTTCTCCTTGGTCAGCTCCTCGACCTTCTTCTCGAGGTCCTTGATGCGTTGCTCGGTGCTTGGCGTCTCCTGGCCCAGCACCGGCCCGGCCGCCAGGCCGAGAACCAGCAGGATCGCCGCGATCGTGGCTGTGGTCTTCATCTCTCTTTCTCCTCCTGATGCGCTCCGCCGGGACGCTCGGTCCTCGGCATTGGTTAGGTGCTCCCGTGGACCCCGCAGCGGGATCCCCGGCCCTGGACAAGAGAAAGTCCCGTGCCATCTCGCTCGGGATTTCGAAGCTGCGTGTTCTCAGTGTCTTGAAGTCAAGAGCGGAAGGCGTGGGGGATCACATCTGTGCGGATTCTCGCGCTCACAGTGCGGGAATCCGCGCTGGCGTCCCGGCCAATCGCGGGAGGATTTTGTCGCCACCCCCGGGCTTCACGGCGCGTCGTGCCTAGTCGGGGCGGGGCGGAATGCCCAGCGCCTTCAGTCGATCGTAGAGCGTACGGCGGGCAATCCCCAGGATCTCCGCGGCCTCGGCCACGTTTCCGCCGGTTCGCCGAAGCACCCGTCCGATGTGGAGGCGTTCGAGCTCACGCAGCGAGAGCGTCTCCTCGCTGGGTCCCGAGGTCACGGGCACGCGCGAGCCGAGCCCGAGGTCGTCGGTCCGAAGCTGCTCGCCACGCTGCAGGATCATCGCCCGTTCGAGGACGTTGGCCAGCTCGCGGATGTTTCCCGGCCACGGGTATGCGACCAGCTCCCGTTCAGCCTCCTCGTCGAGGTGCACCTGCAGCTTGCCCATGCGGGAGCAGATGGCGCTCAGGATGGACGCGGCGAGGATCGGGATGTCAGCCTTCCTCTCCCGCAGCGGCGGGATGCGAAGGGTCAGCGTGCTGACGCGGTAGAAGAGGTCGTCCCGGAAGCGCCTCGACCGGACCATCTCCTCGAGGTCGAGGTTCGTGCTGGCAATCAGACGGATGTCCACTTGCCGGTCCACGACTGCGCCGAGCCGTCGGAAGCTCTTCTCCTCCAGGGCCTTCAGGAGCTTCGGCTGGATCGCCATGTCCATGTCGCCGATCTCGTCGAGGAATACGATGCCGCGATGCCCGACCTCGAGCAGGCCCTGCTTGGGGTTGACAGCGCCGGTGAAGGCGCCCCGTTCGTAGCCGAAGAGCTCCGACTCGAGCAGCTCCCGCGAGAGGCCCGCGCAGTTCACGTTGACGAATGGCTCGTCGGCGCGCGGGCTGTTGGCGTGGATCCAGCGGGCGAGCACGCCCTTGCCGGAGCCGGTCTCGCCCAGAACGAGGACGGGGCTATCCCACTCGAGCATGCGCCGTGCTTGTCCCTCGAGGCGACGGATGAGCGCGCTGTGGCCGAGGAACGGGTCCGGCACCCCGGGCCGCTCGCGCGCCGCCAGGGCCTGGCGGCGCTTGAGCTGGTGCTGCTCCGCAAGGCGCTGCACGAGCACGAGCAGGGTCCGGGAGTCGACCGGCTTGGTCAGGAACTGGTCGGCGCCCTCCTTGATCGCCCGGACCGCGAGGTCGATCGAGCCGTGGGCGGTGAGGATGACAAACGGCGTCTCCTCGCTGAGACGCTTGACGTCGGGGAGGAAGTCGAGCGACGTGCCGTCGGGCAGGCTGTAGTCGGCGATCACCACCTCGTGATCGCCCGGACGGAAGCTCTCTCGCGCCTGGCGGCATGTCTCGGCCTCGTCGACGTCGACTCCGCTGGCGCGCAGGAAGGCGGCGAGCCCGTGTCGGACGGCCGAGTCGTCCTCGACCAGGAGCACTCTCGACCTAGCCACGGGATGTCTCCGCGGGCGTTTCCGGCGGGCCGGGGAGCGGCAGCCGCAGTGTGACGATCGCACCGCCTTCGGGCCGGTTGGTCGCGTCGACGGTACCCCCGTGCTCCTCGACGACCCGGCGGACGATCGACAGCCCGAGACCCGTCCCCCCCTTGCGACGGGTGAAGAATGGCTCGAACGCCCGGGCGAGCGCCTCCGGGTCGAACCCAGGGCCGGAGTCCTCGACATCGAAGACCACCCACCTTCCCCCGGCCCGTACGACCGTGCGATCCGTCACCCTCACCGTGCTCCCGAACGGCGAATGGAACAGTGCGTTCTCGAAGAGGTTACGAAAGACCTGGTGCATGCGGACGGCGTGCAGCGGCAGCACGAGATTGTCGTCCTCGAGCTCGATGCGCACCACGGCGCCACGCTCCCGAAGCAGCGCCTCGCACGATCTCGTGGCTTCCTCCAGCAGCGGCCGTACCTGACACGGCTCGGTGCGCAGCGTGCGCGGCTCGCCGTAGTCGCGGAGGTCGTTCATCAGATTCAGGATGCGCTGGCAGCTCTCGCGCAGTGCGGCGACGAACGGCCGCACGCGCGGCTCCTCGCCAAATGTTGCCTCGAGGGCGTCGAGGTTGACGCCGATGCCAAAGGCGGGATTGCGCATCTCGTGCACCACCCCACCGACCAGCGCCCGCAGGGCCTCCTCGGCCCGGCGCCGCTCCGTGATGTCGGTGCACAACCCGGCGATGCGCGCCGGACGTCGGTCGGGGGTCCAGCGCACGGCCTTGCCGGCGTCGAACAGCCACAGCCACTCACCAGTTCCGGTCAGGATCCGATACTCCGCCTGGAAGCGCGGGTGGTGCCCTTCGAGGTGGAGGCGGATCGCCTGCTCGACGCCCGGGCGGTCGTCCGGATGGATCCGCGCCAGACCCGCATCGAGGGTCCCCTCCACGTCGCTGGGGACAAGTCCGAGCATCTCGAACCAGCGGGGGCTGCGGTAGACATCGCCGCGCAGGAGGTCCCAGTCCCACAAGCCCTGCTGCGTGCCCTCGAGCGCATGGGCCAATCGCTCCTCGCTCGCCCGCAGGGCAGCCTGGGTCTCCGCGAGCGCGGTGGTGTCCCGCGAGATGCCGGCGATGCGGTGGATGCGCCCCCACTTGTTGCGGA
>Ga0116171_10002920_pt1 | contig 15967 bp, 16 predicted proteins | sample AD_JPNHW2_MetaG_FD_89798 | JGI IMG/M metagenome (GOLD analysis project Ga0116171, IMG submission 89798) | Active sludge microbial communities of municipal wastewater-treating anaerobic digesters from Japan - AD_JPNHW2_MetaG | ecosystem: Engineered > Bioreactor > Anaerobic > Digestate | place...
CCGATATCATCTTCAAATTGTATCCCGCATTCTTCTCGAGTCCTTGTGATTGACTCTGTGATCAGATCCTTTAAAGCATCCCGGTCCAAATTCTCAGTTAAGGTAAAATCGAGATCATCAGAAAAGCGATAATTTTTGATAAATACCTTTCTTATACATGTTCCGCCTTTAAACGCCATCACTTCTGTATTGAGATATGCAAGCAGCCAATTTTGCGCATAATCGCGCTCAATCGTTGAGGGTGGTACAGAACATCTTCTGGCTATTTCTTTGATTTCTCTGATGGGAATCATTCTAAGTCATCCAAGAACGTTGTATCGAGGTTGATTATCATTCGCCATTTTGGATTAACAGGACCCTTTGAGGGCATTGTCGGATCAAGCAAGAGATACTTTTTTGATTTAATAGGCGGGAGCGCCAGCTGAAAACCTATTTTATCGCATAAATAGCCCAGTCGTCGAACCACTGAGAGGTTGTCTATCTTAAGAGCATACTCGTTTAACTTTTCTTGGTCCAACAGACCGGTTTTAAGAGCCTTCGTAACTTCGATTATACCTCCAGAGTATTGTGGCTTGTCGAGGCAATCAATAATCGTTTTTTCTTTATCTGTAATGCTCACCGGAACCTCTTCTATCCACTCCTTTCTTAGTCCATAGAATTTCTCATTCTTAATTCGAACTATCTGATAGTCTAGGCCGAAAATGTTTAGTCTGCTTTTTTTCTTGCGTTCAGTCGTTTGCAGAAAAACAGTTCTTGGAATCTGCTCAGTCAACCCATAATAATGCAAGGCGCTCCAATAGGAAATTGCTGAAGGTTCAATTAAATAAGAGCCAATGACGAATTCATGGAGAGTATAGCTTCCCTTTTCGCTATCAAGTGGAATTATAAGATATTTTCCTTTTTCAATCCGCTCGATAAAACCATGATCTTCTAGCCGAGAGAGAATTACAGAGAGTGCCTCTTTCTTAATATGGGTCTTCCTGTAGAGCTGATCAAAGGAAAATACCTGCCCCTCTTTAGCTATCGATTTAAGGATTTGAATTGTCATCGATCCACCAGTATCATAATTCCCCTTTTAGTACACCAACATTATCAGTTATGTATATTTCGGTGCATACAAGGGGGAATACGATATAGTACGACTTGAGTGGACTACGTGCTATGCGCTTCTTCGAAGCGCATAGCACTCATGAGATAAATATTTAAGGATCGTTCAGTCATCATGTTTTTTAAACTCCCATTTGATTACCTCAGTAAAACCGCAAACTGTATCGATAACATCATCATCAAGCTCAGTTTTAGCGTCCTTTATCGTTACCTTTGCAAATCTATTAAATAAACCTGGGAATTTCTTCCGGAAAAGGTCGGAGATTATATACCGCCTCTGCTTAACATGTCGAATTGCCTCATAGGCACCGATACGTTGAGTCTCATAAGTGCTTATTATAGCCAATAGGCTCTTGTACTCTTCTTCGTGCAGTTTCAATTGCTGGCGCTCGTTCTCTAAAACCTCGTTTAGCTCATAAGCCTTCTTTAATATATCTTCAGGGGTTTGTTGCTTTAGGTCCATATAATCTCGAATGCTACTAGCAAAGGTTTAGACGAAAAACCTTTTCCTGGCTAAAATACCTCGGTGGAAGCAATAATACAGTAATTATATTAATTTGAGAACAATATGCCTCCTATCAAGATGGAAATGTCTTGCATTGATGGAATATCTCTGAGTCATCAGAGGCTCTGAGAAAACGTCCTCGAGCATTCTCATCTGTTACCTGGCATCCTTCGCGAGCATTTTGCCTCCGTTCGCGGCAATTAGGGCCTTGAGGATCTCGCCTCGATCCTTCTGCGCAGGCCGGATTTTGCCCTTTTCGAGAGCCGCTATTCTCCTGCGATCGAAGGCTGATATTCCGGCGCACGGGTGCGATACTCCTCGAATTCCGTTATTCCTACAGGATAGCCGACGCCAGCGCTCAGCTATTTTAAGAATATAATTATTGTAAGAATAACTTAAGTCCTCCGCACCATTCCTCCAATCATCCAAACTTTCTTCGGCGGAAAAGCAAAAGGATGACGTCCTATCCATCCGCTCTATGCGAGGATTGGATAGGCTCGCAAAATAGATCAAACTGCTTCGTCTAAAGCTTCCTGTGGCAGAACCACCAGTCCTCGCAGACCATGTCGCCGCCGGTCTTCCTGGTAGCCGCGGTCTTTTCGTCTGCTGGGGGCGGAATGATCACCTGATCGCCGATAAGCTCATTGTTTGGCCAGTTGGCAGGAGCAGCCACCTTGTTCTTGTCCACAACCTGCAGGGTCTTTACCACCCTCAATACCTCATCCATATTCCTGCCCACTTCCTGGGGGTAGAAGAGAATCAGGCGAACGGTTCCTTCCGGATCGACTACGAAGACGGCCCTCACGGTATTGCTGCCTTTTCCGGGATGGATCATGCCCATTCTCTGAGCAATCTTTCCCTGATCATCGGCAATGATGGGAAACTTGATCTCGACCTTCAAATTCTCCTTTATCCACTGCGTCCACTTCATATGGGAGAAGACCTGATCTATTGACAGACCGATCAGCTCGCAATTCAGCTTTGCAAACTCCTCCCGTCTCTTCTCAAAGGCGACAAATTCCGTGGTGCAGACCGGGGTGAAGTCGGCGGGATGGCTGAAGAGCACAAACCACTTTCCTGCAAAGGCATCGGGCAGGGTCATCATCCCGTGGGTGGTCTTGACCTCCATCCTGGGCATCTTGTCGCCGATCAGCGGGAAGCTGCCATCACATTCGCACATCGGATGCATAGCTTCCATATGCTTCATTGCCATTCCCGTGTGCTTCATTCCCATTCCCATACCCATTCCCATGTGCTTGTTACCCATATTTGATTCCATCTGACACATAATAGTACCCTCATTTCAGATCTGTTTATGCTGTCGCTGCAATGATACTCGGCCCTCCCACTAATTAAAGGTTACTATCTAAAAGTAAGCAAATGGCTTGACCCGGGGCTAATGGGCAGGCAATTGCACCCTGGCCATCGTGAGGTGGCAAATCTGCGCGAAAGACGAACTGCAAAACGAGCTTGCCGAATCGGTTGAATATTCCGGACGGAAAAAGGCTAAATAGATTAAGCCAGAGGCGTAGCGAGGTAAATTAATGCCAACAAGCAAGAAGCAACTAGAGAAGCTCAACAAGGTGAAGAAGGCCAAGGCGGAAGAGCTTTCCAAGCTGGCAGATGCGGGCAGCAAAGACGCCAAGAAGAAGCTTAAAAAGCTCGAGAAAAAGTTGAAGTAAGACTGATAGCAAGATGCCTGATCGTTCCGTGCATTCTTCTTTTTCCGGGGCCTATTATCACTAACTAGATAATCCAAAACACTCATTAAGGCACTGTGAGCTATGCACTGTGAGGTGCCGGACCTGCCCAATATCATTCATATCATTCCCGACTTCGAGCTATCCGTGGTCATGCGGCATATCGCCTATAAAAAGAGAGGCACATTCCTCTCCATGGCGGCTATTGCAGTAGCTGTGGCCATCTCCCTGATATCCGTTTCCATGCAGGATGGCTTTCAGGGCATGCTTTTTGATATAATCGTAGAGGACCTTCCTCACGTTACCGTCACGCCAAAGGAAGGCGACGACTACATCTATCTTTACAAAACCCTGATGGACAGGGCCTGGGCCATTCCCGGCGTGGTTGCCGTCTCTCCCAGCCTTGGAGCGGAGGTGACGCTCGCTTACAAGGACAGCGTGGAGAGCGTGGCCCTGTCCGGCGCGAACCCGGACGACATGGACAGGATCTACCACATAGGAAAATATGTCTTCCAGGGAGATCTCGCCTCAGTCCAGGATGGCAAAAGGGTCGTCCTTGGAGAAAAGACGGCAAAGAGCCTGAAGGTCAAATTGGGGCAGACGATCTACGCGGCAATTCCGGATGAAGAAAGCAGAAGCCTCATAGTCTCTGGAATCTTCAAGCTTCCTACGGGATGGCCAGATAACCTCGTCTTCGTATCTCTTTCCACAGCCAGAGACTTCGTGGACGAGGGCGATGTGGTCTCGTCGGTGGACATCAAGCTGGATGATGTCTATCAGGCTGATGGCGTTGCCGCAAATTTGCAGGCTCAGGGATACAAGGCAGAGAGCTGGCAGACTCTCTACCCGGAGATATTGAAGACGCTTGCCATAGAGAACTTTCAGAACCGCCTGATAATGCTATTGATACTGATAATAGCCGCCTTTGGAATCGGCAGCGTGATGTATATGCTGGTCAATGAGAAGACCGGCGAGATCGGCATGCTCATGGCTATGGGCGCAACCGGCGCAAACATCAGAAATATCTTCCTTTTAGAGAGCGCCATCCTGGGTTTCATGGGCGGCCTGCTGGGAAGCATCCTGGGACTTGCCGTATCCCTTTATCTGAGGAGCCTGGAGCTTAAAATGGATGCACCCGGCGGGCAGGAGATATCTCTGCCCGTGGTGATCAATGCCGGAAACTTTCTGGCGATAGTTCTGGTGGCTGCGGCCCTCAGCGTGATTGCAGGCATGTACCCGGCCTGGAAAGCATCCCGGCTTGATCCCGCTCTGGCCATCAACGGATGAGTGATGACAATTAAATGTATGAGTTTACCATAGCAAGGAGACATATCCTCAGAAACCCCAGGATGGCATTCTTCACGGTAGCCGCAGTGACGCTTGCGGTCGCCATAATCGTTGTTTTTATGGGCCTTCTGGGCGGCTTTGAGGAGGAGATCATCACCACCACAGTTGAGAACAATCCCCACATTTATGTTCAGCCGAAGTCAGACGAAGATTATGTATATCTCTACAAAACGATCTCCGCACGGCTATTGGATTATCCTGGCGTGGAAGCGGTATCCTCAAGGCTGATTGGAAAGGCCGCCGCCAGGTACAAGGAAAAAATCAGAGGGGTAGAATTCCTGGGGGTCAATCCGGCTGACGAAGACCTGCTGATGAAGGTTGGAAAGGACATCGTCCTCGGCAACTTTCAGGATCTGGAAAGCAGGAAGTATTCCGCTTTTATGGGAACCAAGCTCGCCGAAGAGCTGAAGCTGCATCCGGAAGACGATTTTACCCTGGCAAGGGGAAACATATCCATGAGGCTGAGGGTTGCCGGCCTCTTTGAGACCGGATCGGCCAGGGACAAGACCCAGATATACATTCCACTCTCCACCGCTCAGGACCTGATAGGAAAAGGAGATGTAGTCTCCGAGGTGGACGCGAGAGTCAGCGACATCTACCAGGCTCCTTACATCGCCGAGGATCTCAAGACAAAATACCGCTACCAATCCAAGTCCTGGGTGGATATGAATGCCGATATCCTCAAGCTCATTCAGACCCAATCGATCTTCTCCTGGATATTCTATTTTCTCATATTTGTAATCGCGGGATTCGGAATAGCCAACACCATGATAATGATAATAAGCCGGAGGACAAAGGAGATCGGCATTCTCATGGCTATGGGAGCCACCAGGCGGTCGATACTGAAGATATTCCTCCTGGAGAGCCTGATTCTCGCTCCGCCCGCTGCGCTGCTGGGCAGCATTCTGGCAGTATTAGCTGCCCGGCTCATAATGTCCTATGATATCCAGCTTCCCTCTGAGATCTACATGGTATCCAGGATGACCATCAGCATGAATCCGGAGTTCTTCGTTTATGCCGTCGCATTCGCCCTGGCGGTCAACTTCGTGGCTGGCTTGTATCCCGCCTGGAAGGCATCCCGCATGGACCCCGTGGAGGCGATAGGGAGCATTTGAACGAGAATTGAAAAGCCTATCTTATCCCATCTGTGCCCAACAGGGTGAACCATTCTTGGGAAAAAAGAAAGAGTGCCGGATTTCTTGATAGAGCAAAATCATGGCAAGACGATATTAAACGATGCATCGAACGTATCAAGCATCCCGACAAACCTTTCAAACATAGAGCAATCTCCGGTACAGACAGCGCCGTTCACAGGAGAAGATGGATTAAGGGCCAGCTGTTCAAGAGACCTGCGAGGCAAATCGACGGTGACATCTGCATTGCTCGAGGATTCATTCAGCCAGAAGTTTAGCACGCTGTTATTCACCAGAATCAGTGCCCTGTCGCCTGTGTCGTTGATTATCAGGTTTATCTTATAGTCCGCTCCATCAGCCTTGGTAGCATTCAGTCTCACTGCAAGAAAATCCAGAAGCTGGCTGCAGGACATTGCAGACATAATATCCGCGGAGATCATCGTTCTTCCCTGCACCGGCTCAGTGCTGCGAAGCTCCTGGGCCCCAACCAGATACGAATTCCGTGCCGGGCCGGACTCAGCCTGATACCCGAGCTGCTCGAGAGCTGCGGCCTCCATCTTCCTCGCCTGCATATTTGTGGGGTCTGCAAAGACGAGATAATTTGCAATGGATGCTACCAGTTCATATCTGCCGGCTTCGTAGTCCTCAGAGAGCTTCTGCATGACTGCGTCTGCTCCACCCATGTACCTGGTGACGTTCCTGGCATAATCCACTGGCGTTAGCCGCTTCAGGTTGATGGGATTTGCATCGTAAAAGCCAAGATATTTCTGGTAGGTCGCTTTCACTCCCATGTATATCTGACCGTAAAATCCATGCGTGTACCAGTATTTTTGCAGAGACTGAGGAAGGACGATCATATTTGAAATCTCATCCATGGTATAGCCTTTATTGGCCAGGTTCAGTGTCTGATCATTGATGTACCTGTACATGTCGCGCTGGTTTTCGAGGAGTTCCTTTACCTTATCGTTTCCGAACCTCGGCCAGTTGTGGGCGGTGAACACGATCTCGGCCTGATCGCCGTAAAGCCTCAGTGCCTCGTCAAGGAATTCTGACCACGAAAGCGGGTCTCTGACCTGGGCTCCGCGAAGGGTCAGAACATTGTGCAGCGTTCCCACGCAGTTTTCCGCCATAAATAGCGCTTTGTGATCCGGCAGCCATATGTTCAACTCAACCGGAGCTTCGGTGTTTGTGGTGTACTGAAACTCCATTGTGACTCCATCGATGGTCAATCTCTCTCCCGTCCGGTTGATCTCAATTGTGGGCGCAATGAGAGATGCTACTCCCGTCGCCGGATATTTGCCCAGGCCGTTATCGACCAGCCCTTTTTCGTCTCTGGGAAGGGCAAGTCCGTACATATAGCCTGCCCGCCGCTGCATTGCGGTTCCTGCATACACATTCTCGCTGACTGCATGCTCCATGAATCCGACGGGAGCAATGATCTCTGTGTCTCCCGAGGCAACCTGCTCATCCGTAATTACTCCTTTTACTCCCTGGTAATGGTCCACATGAGGATGCGAGTAAATGACTGCTTTTACCGGATATATTCCCAGTGTCCTGTTCACCAGGCTCATCGCCGCCCGCGCCGTCTCAACCGAATGCATGGGGTCGATTATTATCCAGCCGGTATCGCCTTTAATGAGGCTCATTGCGGTGATATCATAACCCCTGACCTGATAGATGCCAGGAACAACCTCAAACAGACCGTTAATGTCGTTCAATCTCGCGTGCCTGAACAGAAGAGGATTAATGGTGTCGGGACAGCTTCTGTTATCCAGGAACGAAAATGCTTCCATGTTCCAGGAGGTATAATTCGGGTAATCAGATGGGATAATCAAGGGATCGTCAGTGGCAATAAATCCCCGCGTGGCAAAATCCAGGTCCTCCTCATTATTTATCCATGCGGGAGTATCGTTTGCCTTGAGATTGGCGGCAATGGTATAATCAGTTGCCGCATTTCTGATAGAGCCGCCTGGACCGCCGATGTCTATTGATTTTTCTGCGGCGAATGCTCCAGGCATCACTGCCATCAATGCGATGGCAACTGCAAAAAGCGTTTTCAAATATGTTTTCATCCTATTCACTCCTTTTTCTTCAAACTTGTATCCTGACGTTATCGGATTTATTTGCTTTCCAGATAAACAGCAAATGCAATCATCAGTTCCAGCTCACATCCTTAAATAACAGGGAGGCTAACATTCCAATGCGGATTGGCTCTCGTGCCGAACAACCGCGACAACTGGAATGGGGCATGGATCCAAACCAGCTGGGGCAACAGACGTCTTTGCCCGGAAGCCTGGTGGTCAGGCAGTGATAACGGTAATCCAGAAGACAAGTTGACCAATGAAAGCGGCTGGACGAAACTATGAGCTCCGCCGCGCGGTTATGCAGTATATGTCCCGCAAAATCCTTAAAATGGACTATAATTTTCCCCGGGATTGGTATTTTCCAATCTCCGGGTTCTCTTTAAAAGAATGCAGGATGATTCAAAATAAGCTGAAAAATTAGCGGTTTTGCGCTGAATCGTCAAATTGGACATTTTTTTGAGTCTGGAAAGATCCCGAATAGATCTGCTCGCTTTTATTCATGTTGATCGACCAGCCTCGCATATTCTTGATGGCCCAGAGCCCTTCAAACGCCAATTCCGTGCTAAAGCTCATGGTATTATTAAAACGATTAACTGATTTGATAATGCTGCTCTCGCTCTTGTTAACCTGGCTCAGGTTGAACCTCTCGCTCACGCTGGCTCCAATGCCATTTTCAAAGAAGGGAATTTTTGTGCTCTTGCTGTTCTTCAGCTGCCCTCCATCGAAGGCCAGATCTGACTGGGAAGAAAAGTCGACCTTACTGCCGATCTTGTTCATGCTTCGCAGGGATTCGAGGTTAATTGACCCATAGCCTTTCATCCAGCCTTTGGAATCCACGGCACGATCTTTAAATTTCCCTTTAATTGAGACCTCCCCACTGCCGGTTACCGATGATTGCTCATCGAAGAAGAATCCATTTGCAGCTAAATGTCTCTCAAATGGAATATATTTAAAGGCATGATTTGGGCCATAATCGGATGCCTGAGCACTGAAAAAAGAGCCCACCGCCAGGGCTAAAGCCATTGCCGCCATGATGATCAGACCGAGCAGACTCAATTTCACTGATTAATGCTGAAGGCAGGATGAGATAATTAATCTTTTGCCTTCGCACCAACCTCCCTGAAGAGACAGTATCTCAGCTGATCGGAATCCGCCGTCTGCAGATAAATATCTCCCGCAAGAGACACATATTTGTTCTTGCTCAACGTGATGGGATTTCCAATGTTGTTCATGGAAATCCGGCTTGCGGCAATATCAGAGACGGTCAGCTTGCCGAAAGCGGTCATTTCCTTAACTGATATCGGCTCATCGGAAAGCTGCCAGAGGCCGTCTATTGTCGCCAGGTTCTGATCCGAGCCTCTAAAGGCATTCTTGAAATGCACTGCGATGAGGACCGCATTCTTCAGCTCTCCCGCATCTTCTTTGTAGATATAGGTGTTATCAGCCGTGGCCGCAGCATCGTATGAAGTATGCATTATTGCGGAGTGCACAACCTCGCCATTCCTGGAAAGCTCCAGGTAGACATTATTGCCGTCGGAGGAGATGGACTTTATGGCCAGCACATAGCCATCTTCAAGCTTCAATGGGCTGCCGGTTGTAATTGTCTTCTCGGTGTCATCATCAGCGAGGATTTTCAATAGCTGCTTTTTAGCCAGGGCGCTCCTGTCTGTGGACTTATCAAAGAGCAGCCCCTTTGAGGAATCAGATAAATATTCAGCAAAGCATTTCTCTCCCAGAAATCCAATGGCTCTATATGATCCCCAGTCCTTAAACTTAAAGTCGGTCTTTGCGGCATTTGTGGTGTAAACGATGCCATGCGGCTCGGCAAGCTTCCCATCGGTGACGCTCGTTTTCAGCAATTCCGTCTCAAGATCTTCATCGATATCATAATAGAAACCGGCAAAATTGTCAGCATTCCAGGCGTATGAATCGGTTGCCACCGCTCCCCGCAAGGAAAAGCCTTCCCGATCGGCGATCTCCCTGTAGAGGCAGTACCTGAGACTGCCGGAATCTGCGGTCCTTATCCCTATGTCCGGCATCAGAGATATATCCTTGTTCCGGCCCAGTGTAAGGTCGCTTCCTTCGTTGTTCATGACGATATTCTCAGCAGTGGCCGTCTGGACGGTCATCTTATCGAAATCTGTCCCCTCGGATACATCCACGGCTTCAGTTGAGAGCTGCCATATTCCCTCGATGGTAGCCAGATCCTGATCCGCGCCCCGGAAGGCATTCTTGAAGTGAACTGCTATGATGAGCACATCCCTGGAGCTGCCGAAGTCCTCCCTGTAAAGGAATGTCTTCTCGGCCATGCTCGCGCCATCCCTGGATGGGAAGACCTTCTTTGTGGCCAGGATGGTTCCATCTCTGGATAGGGTGAGAGTCGCAGTATTTCCGGATATATCAATGGAATCGATAGAAAGCTTGTAGCCGTCTTTCAGCTTAAGAGACGTGGCGGTGGTGATGGTCATCTCCTGATCGTCATCCATGAGAACCCGAAGAAGCTTATTTTTTGAGAGTAGGTTCTTCTCGCCGGACTCATCAAAGAGCCTTTGGTCGACGCTGCCGGAAGCATCAAGATATCCGGCAAAATATTTCTCTCCAAACAGGCCGATAACATTGTAAGAGCCCCAATCCTTAAATGCGAATCGGTTTTGCTGGGCTGTGGTCCGGTAGGTGAGGCCATAAGGATAGGACCCGCTCAGTATGTCATCCGTCAAGGTTGCAGTTATTGTTTCCGTGCCTGTATCGCTGTTGAGATCGTAATACAGGCCGGCGAAGTTCTGGGGATTCCATTCAAAGTCAACCGTGGCCGCCTGGCTGTGGATCTTCAGCGGGATTGACGGTTTTGCAGACTGCTCGGAAAAGACGCTTTTATCTGAGTATGCTTCTTTGTCCGCAGGCGTCTTCTCTTCAGCTGGCTCCGGCTCTTTTGAGGATGCGGCCTCACTTTTTATTGCGCTCTTTTTAATTGACGAGGATATGGTTTTTAAGATATCGATTTGGGTAGGCTCATTTCCATCGGCCTTCCCTTCATCCGGTTTGTCGGACCCGTCGAGCGCAATCTGTTCGACGCTATCCTCCGGCTCCACCCTGGCCGGATCGGTCTCACCGTCCCTCTTTCCCAGAGCGTCCTCACTCTCTCTCTTTCCCAGAGATTCATCTGCAGGACCAGCATATTCTCCCGCTCTGAGATACCTGTAATTGTAAACTGCATCGCCGTGCAGGCCGCTTATGGCCACGAATTTTGCATAAATTGCCATCTCATCGCCATAACTTGCATCTGGCACAATAAAGCTGCCTGTGCTCTTTCCATCAGGATTTGTGGAAAGGGCCTGCAGTATGGTGTGGTTATCATATCCGATCAGTCCGCTGGCGGGAATATCGGCAAGAGGTGACGTGCAGATCATGGCAAAATCGATGCTCTTGCCAGGCTTCAGGAATTTATCTGGCACCGTCCAGGTCACATTGCTCTCGTATGTGCCGAAGACTTCCTTGAAACATTCCTCCGATCTGTTTATGCTTCCGTGACCCTCCCCATCGCCAACAGTAACCGTCCTTTCAGTGTAGCATGGCGGTAGGTCGATCTCTCTGTCCTTGCTGATGACCGGATCGCCCCGAAGGTACCATCCGTCCTCATCGACCTGTGACAGAGCTATACCGGAAAAAACGAATAATAAAAAAATTATTACCAATCCCAGCTTCGCAATCATATCAGGTAATTCAATTGAAAGTATATAATTATATCCAAAGCGGGATACTTCTGATGAAAATGCAGAACTCTTTTTCCATCTGATCTCCGATCATCGACTTATTACTGCAAAATAGAAACGGAAATTTGAAACAATATATAAAATAAATTTATATTTTTTGAGTTGGCGTAGCACTGGCCCTCTCCAGTGCCGAGAGGGCATTGTTCTTGCCGGACAGTGCGTTTGCATTATCGGGCTCGCGGCTGAGCAGGGCATTGTAGGCTTCCAGCGATGCCTGGTACCTGCCCAGGAAGAACAGGCAATTTCCTAGATTCAGCCAGCCTTTCGAAAGAGCGGGGTCGAGATTTACCGCTTTGGCATATAATAGAGAGGCCTGCTCGTATGAGCCGGTCAGATAGAGGACGTTGGCCCTGTCCATCAGGCTCGCAGAATCCTCCTCTTTCGATTTAGAGCTGTCTGTGCTGCCGGCACTATTAGTGGCCGCACCGACTGTGGATGCCTCTGCGGATGTATCTGCTGAAGCATCAGCTAATGTAGCTGCGGAGGCATCAGTTCTCTCTCCTTTGTAAGGAGGATAATACAGGCCATGTCCTTCATAATAGCAATCGCAGTCGCCATAGAGGAAACTGTAGATGTCCGCGTACCATAAGCGCTGCTGCCAGTCTGCCCTTGCAGAGTGGCAATTTGATTTGAAACAGTCCTCAGACCCCTGGGCAGCAATCCAAGACGGTGTGAGCAGGATCACAACCAGGGCGACGGTGAATGCTAGAAGCAACCTGTTTTGCGATAAGGCCAAGTCTCTCTCCCTCCGGCATAGGTCTCAAATACTGATACAGATGAAACACGGATACGATATATCCATTGTGGTAGAATAAAACAGGAGCATCATCGAGGAGGTATAATTGCAGGATGAAAATCGTTATTCGCAATGAAGCCGGGTCGGACATAAAAGCGATATCGAATATCACGAAAGCCGCTTTTCAGACTCTGGCAATCAGCAATCACACCGAGCAGTTCATCGTTGATGCGCTGCGTAATGGAAAAGCGCTTACATTCTCGCTAGTGGCGGTCGCCGGAGATCGGGTGGTCGGCCACGTAGCTCTCTCGCCGGTGAAGATCTCCGATGGCAGTACTGGCTGGTATGGCCTGGGCCCCATCTCCGTTTTGCCCGAATTGCAGAAGCAGGGCATCGGAAGATCTCTGATGAAGGAAGGTCTGTCCAGGCTGAGGTCGCTGGGAGCAAACGGCTGCATTCTTGTAGGCGATCCGGGTTTTTATGGGCGGTTTGGTTTTAAAAGTCCAAAGAGCCTCTCAATCGAAGGCGTTCCGCAGGAGTTCGTCCTTGCGCTGCCTTTTGAGGACAGCCGGGCCAGCGGCAAGGTGATATTTCACGATGCCTTTGCTGCGACCGAATAGGATGGCAAAGGAGCTTGCCAAACCGCAGAAAAATTCAGCTGACTCACAGGAACCGAAAGGAGGGAACTGATTGGAGCCGCGCATAAATATTATCACCCTTGGGGCTGAGGATCTGGACAGAGCCATACGCTTTTACAGGGACGGACTGGGCTGGCCGCTTTCCAGCATCAGTGCCGGGGACTTCGCTATTTTCAAGATCGGTACCGGAACGGCACTGGCCCTTTATCCCCGCCAACTGCTCACTAAAGATGCATGCGTTGAAGACCTGGGCGGCTATGGAGCAGTCACCCTGGCTCAGAACGTCTTAACCAGGGAAGAAGTTGATAGAGCACTCTCGCAGGCCGTTACCGCGGGCGGCAGCCTGCTCAAGGCGGCGAGCGAAACCGAGTGGGGAGGATATTCCGGATATTTCGCCGATCCGGACGGCCATCCCTGGGAGGTCGCATACAACCCGTTTTTTGCGCTTGTGCAGGGACGATTGGTTTTGCCGGACTAGAGAGTAGAGGATGAGTAGTGGATGAGTTCGTTATGATCGGACTGAAACGCCCAAAAAATCCAATGCCTCCCGCGGTTCGAGATGCCCTCAATGAGCGCGGGCTGATGGACGCCTATCTGGCCCGCCCTCCCTACCAGCAAAACGATTACCTGGGCTGGATCGCTCATGCAAAGCTAGAGGCCACAGAGACAAAGCGCCTTAACCAGATGCTTGACGAGCTGGAGGACGGAGGGGTTTACATGAAAATGGCATGGAAACCCCGGCTGCAGAAAGAATAGCGGCGCTGAAAACGAAAAAGAAAACAATCGAATGCTATTTTTTATCTTCTTGAATCTCGCAGGTGCCGCTCTCTATCCCGCAGACCCGGCAGACCTCAATGGATTCCAGGCGGGCATAGGGACGCATGCGGCGGGAAAAATCAGCAGCCGCATCCTGCCAGTACCTCTCCCGGAGCCAGCCAACGGCAACGATGCGAATTATCAGCTTTTTGCCTCCACATGCTTGAGGTAAAGCTCTCCGGTGGACGAGACCTTCCAGCCGCCTTCCGCCTGCTCAATGACCAGGGCACGTTCCAGCATCTGCAGACATAATATCTGCCCAATTACTTTAAATGATTCAAGAATGATTTCAAAGGGAGTAACGCTTCGGAATTGAAATTCCAGTATCCTTTTTCTGCACCTAATCCCACTCTGCATACAATGTTAGGCATTGCTGCTAAAAATACTTGTGCTTTTGACTTAGCTATGTTTCTCGGTGGTTCTTCCAACGTTAAAACAAAATTAACAAATATATCTATGAATTCCATTACAGGATGATCTTTTACAGTACTCAAACATAAATCCTCAAGCATACCTTTTTCTGAGTCGCCAGGCATAATAAAAACGCCAATCTTTGGAATGCTATTGGAAAAACCATTCATCTCCTTTGGCGGCTCTAAATTTTCACCTATTAGCACATTTTTTATGCTTTTAAATGCATTTTCAGCGCTATTATCAGCATCACGTATTACTATAATAGTATCTACATCAGAAAAATCGCTTGATCTCACCAGGGCAGGAAATTGGTCATTGAACTGTCTAGTTCCTCCTACTTCGCGAACCGCATAATTATCAAATCCCATATATTTCAATAAGCAATTAAAAAAATTGACTTCATCTTTCCCTTCAACTGCTATGAGTTTATTTAAAGCCATCAACGCACCTCCCAGCCACTTTCAAGAGATGCTGCAAGAATTCTATTGTTATAACTTACTATTTTATAAATATCATTTTTCTTTTCAATTCGGAATAGCCGAATATTATCATTATTTTGTTCTAAATTATGGTCCGAATAAATGGAACTAAATGCTTTTATGCATTCAATAGAATGAGTTGTTGCAAATATTTGTACATTATGTTCTTTGGCAGCTTCAAATATTGCCCGCCAAAGAATTTCTTGCGATGAGTGGTATAGGCCATTTTCAATTTCATCTATCATCACAATGCCATTTGGATAGGCAACTATCGCTAATAATATTGACATTATTTTGAATATACCACTGCCTAGAATGTTTATAGGCACTAATTTATCTAATCCAATATCACAATATATAAGGCCACCAGCACCCAAGGAAATACTCTTCAATGATGGTTCAATTAAATGCAATATCTTCACGATGTCTTGGGTCAATTTTTTAATTTGAACCTCATTGAAGTTCGCTATTGGATCTTGTTTATTTTGATCTAAATATATTCCGATCATATGCTCTTTATATGCCTTATCAAATTTATATTTTAATCCATCTTTTGACGCATAAACATGAGTTACTATTGTTTCAGTTCTTTCGCCTTTTCTCTTCTTGCTCTTAATAAGAGAATATTCTAGCTTCAAACCATTGATGGATGGCAATGAAAAGGAACGTCCTTCCTTCGAATCCAAGGTTATTTTCGCGTTATCCGCTGCTATTTGTGTTGAGTCATCAATCTCAGTGCTTGGTTTTATTACTAATACTCTTTTTTGATCCAATTCGCTTACAGATCCTTCTATTCGTATATCTGAATCCATATTCAAATTGTTAAAAAAAAGACCCCATGTATTTTTATCTATTGTTTTAAGATCTCGATTGGAGTTTGTAACAATGGGCAAAGTTGGATTACTTGCACCAATGAGCAAAAATATGCTTTCTAAAATCGTCGTTTTACCATGATTATTTTTTCCTACAAATAAGTTAAATTGCCTAAAATCTGTCAGTTCAAGATGACTAAATCCCCTGAAACCATTTATTACAATATTTTCAAGCATTGGATAATTCCTTTGAACTCTATATGATTTAATTATATCCTTTAAGCACAATTAAATAATATCTTTAATATTAGTTACTCTCATTTAGGCTTTCCTTCCTGAATCTCGCAGGTGCCGCTCTCTATCCCGCAGACCCGGCAGACCTCCCGCTCCTCATCCAGATGGCGGGTGGCTGTTGCCAGGACGCTC
>Ga0116171_10002924_pt1 | contig 15949 bp, 9 predicted proteins | sample AD_JPNHW2_MetaG_FD_89798 | JGI IMG/M metagenome (GOLD analysis project Ga0116171, IMG submission 89798) | Active sludge microbial communities of municipal wastewater-treating anaerobic digesters from Japan - AD_JPNHW2_MetaG | ecosystem: Engineered > Bioreactor > Anaerobic > Digestate | place...
ACGCAACGAAGCCATCGACTTAATTAAAGCGTCCATCAAGAAAACCTACGGTAGAAAGGGAGAGGAAGTCGTGAAGATGAACCTCGATGCAGTGGATAAGGTGAACGACCTTCTCCAGGAAATTCCAGTCCCTGCTGCATTACCGAATATCGCAACCCCAATGAAGAAACTCATCCCGGATAATGAGGATGAATTCACACGCAACGTGATTGCCCCCATCATGACCGAGCATGGCGACAGCATCCCTGTCTCTCAAATGCCGATCGATGGATTTGTCCCATCGGGAACAGCAAAGCTGGAAAAGCGTGGCGTGGCTCCATTTGTACCACAGTGGATTCCTGCGAATTGTATCCAGTGTAATCAGTGCTCCATGGTTTGCCCGCATGCTGCAGTACGCCCGAAACTCATCGATCCGAAGAACCTCGAGAAGGCTCCTTCCACATTCAAGACCTTGAATGCGACCGGTGCTCCCGACTATCAGTACAAGATTCAGGTTTATATCGATGATTGCCAGGGCTGTAAGGTTTGTGTGAATGAATGCCCGAAGGCAGCACTTGTGATGTCACCTATTCAAACCGAAAGGGAACGCGGAGAACAGGCAAATTATGAATTCTTCGAGACTCTTCCCACTGATGTCCTTGCAACATTCAAGGAAAAGAGCGTGAAGGGAAGCCAGTTCAAGCAGCCTCTGATGGAATTCTCCGGTGCCTGCGCAGGCTGTGGTGAAACACCATATGTGAAGCTCATCACCCAGTTGTTTGGTGACAGGATGCTCATTGCGAACGCTACAGGCTGTTCCTCCATTTGGGGCGGAACATTCCCAACCATGCCGTACTGCAAGAACAAGGACGGACATGGTCCAGCCTGGGGTAACTCATTATTTGAAGACAATGCAGAATACGGCTATGGCATGCGTCTTGCCATCAATGCCAACCGCAAGCAACTGAGATTCAACCTTGAACAGGTCATGGGACTGGCAATCGATGCAGAAATCAAGAATGCCTTCCAATATGCACTGGATCATTGGACTGAAACCGATGATGCTGCGAAAGCAAATATTGCCAAGATACAGAAGGAACTTCCTGCTTATCTTGCCAAAGCTCCTGCTGATGCAAAGCCATTCCTCACTAAGATCAATGAGCTTAGCTCCTACTTCATCGAAAGAAGCGTCTGGGGATTCGGCGGAGACGGCTGGGCTTATGATATAGGTTACGGCGGACTGGACCACGTATTGGCACAGAACCGCAATATCAATATCCTCGTCTTAGACACTGAAGTCTATTCCAATACAGGCGGTCAGGCATCCAAGTCAACGCCTCTGGGTTCTGTTGCCAAGTTCGCAGAATCAGGCAAGAACACTGTGAAGAAAGACCTGGGCATGATGATGATGAGCTACGGCTACATCTACGTTGCCAGCATTTCCCTCGGTGCCAACAAGAACCAGGCATTGCAGGCAATTGCCGAAGCCGAAGCATATCCAGGACCTTCCATTGTGATTGCCTACGCACCATGTATCAATCATGGCATCGATATGCAGAACTCAGTAAAGGAAGAGGAGCGTGCCGTGGAATCAGGTTACTGGTTGCTCTATCGCTACAATCCGCTTCTGCACGAGGAAGGCAAGAATCCGTTCATCCTCGATTCCAAGGAACCTACTGCTTCCGCCATCGAATTCATCGAAAGCGAAGGACGCTATTCTTCACTGAACCGCACCTTCCCCGATAAGGTCGTTGATTTCCGTGCCAAGATGCAGCAGTACCTGAAGGAAAGATATTCATTCTATAAGAAATTTGCGGAATAGCTTTTAGCTTGTAGCTGATAGCTTATAGGACATATAATAAAGGCGACTCATTCGAGTCGCCTTTTTTTTCGATTAGTAAAATCAGTTATTATTACCATCATCTTTCAGCATGGTGTAACCATAGATCGCTGCCGTTCCAATCAGCCCCCCGGTTAAAGCCGAGATTCGATTCTGACTTCTGGTTTCAGAGTAGAATCCAGCCCTATAGCCATTCGGATCAATACCACATGGCATAGCCTTTGGATTGTTACCGGGTACAGCTAAAGCTAATAAGGAAGTTCCTAAGAAACCCAGAATCAAACCAATGTTCATGCCATGATTACTAGATAATTCTTCTTTGGTTGTATGAAGTGTACCCAGCAACAATCTACAACCTAATCCACCAATGAACCATACCTGACTGTTATTGATACGTACAGCATCCTGTTTCCCTACTGTATACGATTCTTGGTAACGAAACATAATTTCAGAGGAATGACTTGTTGTCGTATCCGGCGCAGTGATATTGATATTGTTATCAGCAAGGAAAGTAGCCACATCTCCGGCAAATAACAAGCATGAAATGAAAAGTAAGAATAATGTGAGTAGTATTTTCACAAGGCCTCCTGATTCCTGATAATCAAATATTGGTGGTAGTCTGCATGAGTGTCAATCATTACTTTTTTAGTAATATTCTTTCGAATCAATCGTATTTAATGAAAATCAAATGGAAAACTGTCATCAAAATTACAAGACAGTCTCATTAATCATACCCGCTACAATCCCGCTAGGAGTAGCAGGAAGGTTGCGCGATTGCAGTTGGTAAGAGGTTGGTATGTTGCTGCTATCTTTCGTGTTGGTTTTTTGTGAATTTGTATCACCCACTTCAGCGGGTACGTGTGGCTATTAACCTTAATAGCCCTTAGCTTATAGCTTACAGGACATACAACAAAGGCGACTCATTCGAGTCGCCTTTTACATTATTTAAAAGATATTTCAGATTAGTTTGTTAGCTAAACAGAGAAATCGGGTGTGCTTCAAAGTACCAAGTCACAGCCAATATTTGAGCGATAGATCCAAACATTCCTCCAACAAATCCATGCGTTTTGTTCATCTGACTTGAATAAGAATGATATCCTTTTTGATAAGCTTGTTTATTCGCATTCGCAGGTACGGTCTTTGCATCATGACCTGGTGCAGCAATAGCACATATAAAAGCAGCCGGAAAACTAATCAGCAAACCACTTGCCATACCAATAATGAACATGCTCTTTCCCTTTTCTTCCCGCATCCCATCACTTTGCCCCAATGCAAATGAAGCCTTTTCATCCAATGTTTGTGTTGCATTCTGTACATCCATAGAATCAATGGAAATCGGAGTAATATTGTTCATCGCCAAAAAGGATTCAACATTTCCTGCTATCAGTAAGGAAGCAGAAAAAAGCATGAAAAATATAATCAAAACAGGTAGTCTTATCATCGTTCACTCCCACAAAATTCATATGTAAACTAAATGATAAATGATAACCATAAGTCAATGATTATTATCCCTCATATTCTATGAATTATCATTTTTCGTCCGCATTTCACACGATAGCATACGTATGGAAATCCAAGCTGATACCAATGCATTTCCAGTCTCGTTCCAATCCAAAGAGATTGGAAAGGGATTGGTATGGGATTGCTATCCCATTGGATAGGGATTGGAATCTTTAAGGCTGCGGAATGGCTGTGGTAGAGCAGGACGCATGTCATCCCCGATCAAGTCGGGGATGACATGCGTCCTGCTCTACACAAAGCGTCTGTATGTTCGACATGCTCTAAAAGAGCACATAGCACTGTCTGAAAGACAGCGTTCCATCAATCTTTATATTTATATATATACTCGTAGCTAATGGTTTCAAATCCAAGCTTCTCATAGAGGGATAACCCCATGGGAGTTGCCTGGAGTCCACCAACATGGTAGCCTTCATCCCGTGCCTTTTTCATGGCATGGAGTGTGATGGCTCTGCCGATGCCCTTACTGCGATATTCAGGTAAGGTGGCAATGAAATAGAAGACGGCAATATCCTCATTCTTGAAGGTCGTGCAGGAAGCCACTGGGATTCCATCCCAATAACCGAGAAAGAACTCCTGGGTTTGAATGTCTTCGTAATCGTATTTTCGATTGTAATCCCAGTATTCCGTGACAGCCTGTCCTTCCAGTTCCACGCACTGCTCGGAGATCATGATCCAATCTTCGAATTCCTCCATGGTTTCAACAGTCTTGATGCGAATATTCGATAATTGAATATCAGTCGGTAATTTCTCGAGTGAAACAACCATCACGGGCAGATCGGCAATATGTTCAAAACCACTCTCTTCAAGCAGGTCACTGATGTTGGGATTCCGATGCTTCCCCACCCACCAATAATACGGCATCTGCCTCTTGGCAAAAAAACGGATGGCATATTCCACGCTTTCGACAACATCCCGGCAGGGAGTATGCCCCTGGAAGATTCCGTTCATATCGGGAGAATGAATTCCGGTATTCATCAGGATGAGTCCATCGTGTTCCACAAGTTCGAGACTTGGGTGTTCCTTTTCAGATAATACGCTTTCAAGAAGGCTTTTATCCATGGCGTGAATGAGTTCTTCCTTGGGTGAATGAATGTTCAGCATAATGTCTCCTGTCATGAGATATGATAATTGGATTCATTAATTTGTGCAGATATTTCTTGCCAATGAAAATCCCTAATCCTTTCTGTTATTGTAATTATTCATGGGAGGAACACAAGGTGGGAACAAGCACAACTTCTTTCTTCTGTTCAGATTGCGGAGCTGAATATACCAAATGGATGGGACGCTGCCCGAATTGCGGTAGCTGGAATACCCTGAAGGAATCGGCAAAGATCACCAAACAGAAAGGTGGAAAGAACTCTTCCGTATCACTCGGTGATATTGAGAAACCTGAAGCCCTGACCAGTATTTCTGAAGAAAAGGAAGACCGCATCCTGACAGGTATCAAGGAATTCGATGGTGTGCTGGGCGGTGGCATCGTTCCCGGGATGGTGACTCTTATCGGCGGTGAACCGGGTATCGGTAAATCAACACTGATGCTGCAAATCTCGGAATGGCTGGGACAGCAGAAGCACAAGATACTGTATGTGTCGGGTGAGGAAAGCAAGCACCAGATACGCCTCAGGAGCCAGAGATTGGGCATTCAATCCGAGAATGTGTACCTTCTCTGTGCCACGGAAGTGGAAGGCGTCATCCAGGAAGTATCCGAATTCACACCGGATATGATTGTCATCGATTCTGTCCAATCCGTTTCATTATCAAATCTTGAAAGCTCTCCCGGAAGCATTTCCCAACTGAGGGAATGCACACAGATATTCACCAAGCTTGCCAAGCAGAGTGGAATACCCGTCTTCCTGATTGGACACGTCACCAAGGAAGGATTCGTGGCAGGACCGAAGATCATCGAGCATATGGTCGATACTGTCCTCTATTTCGAGGGAGAAAGCCAGAATCAGTACAAGATATTGCGTGCAACGAAGAACCGATTTGGTTCCACCAATGAGATAGGTGTCTTTGAAATGACCAATATCGGTTTACATGAAGTATCCAATCCCACAGCATTATTCCTCAGTGAAGAAGAGAACAGGCTTGGCATCGCCGTTGGCTGTGTTTTGGAAGGTTCGCGTGCATTCCTTACGGAAGTGCAGGCACTTGTCTCCCCTGCCAGTTATGGAACGTCGCAGAGAGTAGCCATCGGCTTTGACCAGAAGAAGCTTTCCATGCTCCTCGCAGTGATGGAGAAGCATCTCATGCTGAACCTGAGAGCCAGCGACGTGTTCCTCAACCTTGCGGGAGGTATCAAGGCAACGGATCAGTCCCTTGACCTTGCAGTCATGGGAGCTATCATTTCCAGTCTCAAGGATATTCCCATTCCTTTGAAAGCGGTCATTATCGGCGAGATAGGGCTCAGCGGAGAGATACGACCTGTTTCCCAGCTTGAGAAGCGTGTGAAGGAAGCAGAGAAAATGGGATATGAGTGGATCATCATACCTTCCAGGAGCAAGATCGAAAGTAAAAGTAAGAAGATACACCGTATATCACACGTGCATGAATTCTATGCAATGCTGAAACAGATGGGGAATATCAAGTAACATATAGACCACTCCATACTCAGGTCAACATCTGATATTCATATAGAGAATTACTGACTCATGATTACTTTCAAACAGGGTTTTTGTATCAATTGCCAATTCCGAAACAGCGTACTTCCAAATCAACTTTTCCTTGACATCTAACCTGTCAGAAATGAGCGTGCATGTTGCGTCGGGATGTAGCGCAGCTCGGCTAGCGCGTTCGGTTCGGGACCGAAAGGTCGCTGGTTCAAATCCAGTCATCCCGACCATTTTTTTGGCTGTAGACGAACTTTGCACTCGTGTGAAGTAATATTAAATCATGTATAATAAACCAATATGATGCAGGAGCAAAGTCCGAAAGTAAAGGGAGCCCAGAGAATTCATGACAGAACAGCAGAAGCCTGAGATCAAGCTTGAGGTAAGGAAGAATCTGAAGAAGCTTCTTCCCTACATCTGGAAGGATAAGTATCTCTTCCTGTGCGGTCTTGTTGCCATGCTGTTCACTTCCTGTATGAGACTTATCGATCCTCTCATTCTCGCCCATATCATCGATTATAGTGTTCCGCATCATGATGTGAAGGACATGTTCATCTATGCCGGATATTTCGTAGGTGTGATTGGTCTTTCGGGGCTTTTATCCTATATACAGATCATACTCCTTTCCCGTTTGGGAATCAAGATCATCACAGAATTCAAGGGACATATCTTTGATCATTTATTGAAACTTCCAATTTCCTACTTCGATAAGAATGCCGTGGGAGAGATCATCGCCAGGGTGGAAAGCGATAGTGAACGTGTTCGCATGCTGTTTACCGACCTGTCGGTTGCCATTCTCGGTAATATCATATTCTTCATCGGTATCTTCAGCGTGCTGTTATGGAAGCAATGGAAGATCACATCACAATTGATTCTACCCCTGATCGTTATGATTATTGCCTATTCATTCGTAATCAGATATCTGAATAAATTTTACAAGCGCTCCCGTGTATTGAATGCTGATATCACAGCCAAGCTAACTGAGTTCCTCCAGGGTATGCCCATTGTTCAGTTATTCAACCAGCAGAAACGCGTGATCGGTGACTTATTCGTTTCCAGCAACGAAAAGAAGAATGTGGATATCAAAGCTTCTTTTGTCGAATACGGCTTCCAGGGTATCTTTTTCTTTGTTTTCAATATTCTGTTTGTCATTATGATCATTATCCTCACTGCACCAAAGATCATTGCCCATGTAATGACCATCGGTACTCTCATCGTTTTCACCCAGTATATTGCCCGTGTGATTTGGCCCTTGATGAATATCTCCGAGAATATCACGAACATCCAGCGAGCCTTTGTCTCACTTCAAAGAATATTCTCCATCACGGAATTAAGTACAGAATATGAGACACTTCTTGGTGAAGAAGAACCTGTTTTTGACCATTCAATAGAATTCAGAAATGTCTGGTTTGCTTATGATGATGAAGAATGGGTATTGCAAGATGTCAGTTTTCTTATTCCAAAGGGAGGGAAGATCGCCTTGGTCGGTGCCTCCGGTAGCGGTAAGACAACCACGATCAGCCTGCTCTGCGGTTTTTACCGTATTCAAAAAGGAGAAATCCTGATCGATGGAAAGAACCTGTATCAGTTGGATATGAGGAAATGGCGACAAAAGCTTGGTCTGATATTGCAGGACATCTATCTTTTCCCGGGAAATATCCTTGAAAACGTGCGTATCTATAATGATGAGATCGACCAACTGAAAGTGGATCAATCCATCCGACTCGTCCAAGCCCAGGAATTCGTCAATAATCTTCCGAATGGCTTGTATTCAGAGCTTTCCGAACGCGGTCAGAACATCTCGCAGGGTGAGAAGCAGCTCATCAGCTTTGCACGTGCCATTTGCTTTGATCCGGAAGTTGTCATCATGGATGAAGCCACTGCCTCCATCGATCAGCTCACCGAATCCCGTATCCAGCAATCACTGCACCAGATGCTGACCGACAAGACAGCCGTCATTGTCGCGCATAGGCTTGCATCGATACTGGATTCAGACCAGATACTCATGTTCCATGAAGGACAGATCATACATCGGGGAACCCATAACGAATTGCTCAAAACAGCACGAGAATATCAGAAGCTTGTTGAATTGCAATTCCTCTCAGCGAAGGAGGAAGCCTGTGAATGAGCATATTCGCTGGATAAGCCGTCGCTGGTGGTCGAACCGCTATTACATCCTGCTCCTGCTTGTCATGACGCTTGTCAGCTCCGCTGTGGCGATTGGTTATCCATTCCTGTTCAAGAAGATCGTCGACCTGCTGCAGAACATACTCAAGAATCCTGCAAATTACCCTTCACCCATGAAGGAAGTATATCGCATATGCTGGCTCTTTGTTGGAGTGGGTATCGCCCAGATCATCTCATCCTTCTATCCTGCACTTCGAGCATACATGAATCAGTACTTCGAGCATAACTTGAGAATGGAGTTCTTTACTTATTGCACGAAAAAGGATTACAAGTTCTTTAATCACTTTAGAACTGGTGACCTTGTCACCCGTTTGACCAACGATTTAAGTGACTTCCCCAAGATCGGGTGGTTCCTATGTTCCGGTATTTTCAGAGCCTTGAGTTCCTTCTCCAGCATCTTTTTCAGCCTGATCATCATGTTCAACCTGCATTGGAAACTCACGCTTCTTTCCATAGCTCCCCTACCGCTCATGATGGTCATTTTCTATATGACTTCCACCAAGCTCTATCAGAATTTCCAGAAGAACCAGCAGGCAATCAGCGCCATTAACAGTCAGTTGGAAATGAGTTTCTCCGGTGTCCGCATCATCAAGTCATTCGTTTGTGAAGAAAAGTATAAGAGATTCTTCGGTCAGGCTTTGCAGAAGAGATTCAAGACCGAGATGTCGGTAATCCAGCTTAATGCTATATTGGGATTGATCTATCAGTACATAGGTTATATCGCCCAAATCTCTGTGATCATCTTCGGCGGCTATCTTGTGGTGAAAGGAGAAATCAGCGTCGGTACCTTTATCGTTTTCTACACCTATCTATCCATGATGATCTACCCGCTTCTCGATCTACCTCAGCTCTTCGTATCGGGGAAACAGGCTTTTGTTTGCATCGACAGACTGGAAGAGATCAAGGACTTCCCCACTTCCTTCAATGAACAGACAGGATTGCATAAGATTGATAATATCGAATCGATTGAATTCCGTGATGTAAGTTTCCAATATTCGGATAAAACCAATATGATACTGGATAAGATATCATTCCGTATTGAAAAGGGAGAGAAAGTCTTGCTTCTTGGTTCAATTGGGACAGGTAAATCAACCATACTCGGACTGCTAACCGGAATCCTGAAACCCGAATCGGGTGGAATTTTCGTGAACGATATTCCCATTAGTGATATCGACCTAACTACACTTCGGGCAAAGATTGGATACGTTCCCCAGGAACCTCTGCTGTTTACCGGCAGTATCAGGGATAATATACACTTCGGAAATGAATCACTTGAAGCAGATTGGTATGAGAAAATCCTTCAGGCATCGCAAATGCAGAATGAGATCGAGCAATTCAAGGATAAGGATGAAACACTCCTCGGGCAGAGAGGTGTGAGCGTTTCCGGTGGACAAAAACAGCGAATTGCAATTGCGAGGGCATTGTCGAGAAAACCAGAACTATTGATCTTCGATGATATTACAGCAAGTCTTGATGCTGATAACGAACAAAAACTCTGGATGGATATCCAGTGTATTTATCCGGAAGTCACCTGCCTCATGGTCTCTCATCGTTTATCCACTCTGAGATATGCTGACAGCATTATCTTTCTCGATTCAGATCATACACTAGTAAAATCCTCCCATGATGATTTGATGGCTACCCATCCTGCATACCAGACATTCATGCTCGAGCATGAACGGGTGTAGCAGAAGGTTACTGGTTACTGGTTACTGGTTTCAGGTAACTGGTATTAGCAATGGCAAATAATTCATGATTAAATTAAGCACATCTAATCGATATTAAAACAATCATTGACAGAATACCCCTTTCAGATTTCAAAAACACTCGTAAAATTAAGTATATAACTTCGAAAAGGAGTTCGAATATGAAAAGAATATCATTGCTGGTTCTAATCCTGTTCTTGTTCTCTTCCACCGTTCTACTTGCGGTACAGCAAACGAAAAAGAAAACAACCACAAAGAAGACCACAACAACCGTTAAAAAAACAACACCAACCAGACAGGTAGTTGGCGTTATAGGCACAAAGAAGATCTATCTCGACGAATACAAGACCATGTTGAATAACTACATCCAATATTGGCAGAACAAAGGCGAGAAGATCACTCCTGATTCTAAGAAAACCTACAACAACCGTCTTTGGGAAGAACTTGTAGCAAAAGAAGCCTACAACAAAGATATTAAATCCCGAAGACTTACGGTTACAAAGGCTGAATTGGATGCCAGAACCTTGTCCAATCCACCTGACCAGGTAAAGAACATTCCTCAACTTCAGAAAAATGGCAAATTCGATACCGATATGTATAATATGGCAATCCAGAAGGATTCAGTCTTCAAGAAAAATGTGCAAGCCGTCATCATGGACACATATCCCTATGAAAAATTGTTCAATACGATCAAAGCACAGGTCAAGATCAAACCGGATAGTGTAAAGAATGACTGGATGCTGAAGAATGACAAGGCAAGTGCGAAGATCATTACTTTTGATTGGCATACAATGAAAAATGTAACAGTCTCTGACTCTGAAATGATGGCATATTACCAGAAGAACATCGAAACATATAAACGTAATCCGGCTCGAATCCTGAACTATATCAAAGTTACGTTTGATCCATCCAGTGCTGATAGTCTGGCTGCAAAAGCCAAAGCAGATAGCATTTACAACCAACTGGTTGCCGGTGCGAATTTCGCTGATATGGCAAAGAAATTCTCGCAAGACCCGGGCAGCGGTGCGAACGGTGGTGATTTAGGTTATTTCGGTCATGGCAGAATGGTTGCAGAATTTGATAAAGCTGCCTTTGAAACAGAAGTTGGTAAATTCAGCAAACCCTTTACCACCCGTTTTGGATGGCACATCGTCATGACAACTGACAAGAGAAAAGATGCTCAAGGACAGGATGAAGTCAAGGCAAGCCATATCCTCATTAAGTTTGAAGCCAGCCCCCAGACCAAGCAGGATAGAAAGAACGAAGCATCCCAGATCTTCGAACAGGCTAAAGCAGTTGGCTTGAAAAAGGCAATCGAGAAAACACATTATATCATGCTGACTTCGGAAGAGTTTTATGCGGATGCCAAGTACATCAATGGCATCGGAAATGATGAAGCGCTTGTCAAAGATGCCTTCTCGAAGGGCAAGGGCGCTTTGTTGGAAATGACTACAAATCCAAATGGTGAAATGATCATCGCAGAAGTTGCAGATACCCTGGGTGTTCATTACCTTACATTTGACTCTCAGAAAGGCAATATCCAGAATACGATTGAAAAAGACAAGAGCATTGCCAAAGCCAAAGTAATGGCAGAGAATTTCTTTAAGACATACGGTCCTGACAAATACCTTGAACAAGCCCAAAAGGACTCGCTCATGATCATCGATGCAAATGATATCACTGCCAATGCAGGTATTCAACGTATCGGGAATGTCCCGGCTCTTTCTGAAGCGATATTCAAGGCTAATGTTAATACCTACACTCCTCTCATCAGCAATGATAGAGGTGATTGGATTGCCTATGTCACGAAGAGAGATAAACCCGATTTGAAGGATTGGGAAAAACAAAAAACGTCCCTTCTCAAACAGGCAAGGGATAGCGCTGAACAGATGCGCCTGTCACAATGGTATATGGGAATCAAAAAGAACATTACTGTTGTTGATAACAGAAAGAAATTCTTCGATTTATAAACCATTCAGATAATAGCAAAGAGACATCCGCTTGGATGTCTCTTTGCTTTTTATGTCATATAATAACCATAGAATGTCATGGCTGCTCCCATAAGTATTCCAATCCCTTTCCAATGGGATTCCAATCCCATACCAATCTCTTTCCAATCTCAAGGGATTGGAATGGGACACGAAATGGATTGGTAAGGCATGGGATATAGATGGAAATGTTCTTGAGGCAACTTGGGTCATTCCATGTATAAGATATGGAGTTCAAACATCCTTCGTGAGTAATGATCTAACGAGATTGGAGGATGTGCGGACTTCATATCATGTTGGCGGGTAGAGCAGGACTCATGTCTACCCCGACCTGATCGTGGATCCAGCTAAAGAATATTTTGAAGTCCGCATCGCCCATTCATCATCAAATTAATAATAATCACGAAGGCGATTTGAACTCCAAAATACCCAAGTCCAACAGTATATAAGTATTTTACAGATTTTCGATTAGTTTTAATGGTTTGGACGCCGTTGCCGGAATCACACCGTCCAAGGAAATGATACCCAATACCGGTTTCCCGATAGGCTGACCATTTTCTTCCTTGAAAAATTCAACAGGAATATATGCAGATATTTTCACTTCCGCATCCTCATCTTTCCCTTCCTCGGAAAAGACTTCGGGTAATGAAGACAACCAGCATATACCGATCGCTGCAATGCCTTCGGGGTCTGTTACGCTTTTGCGCTTCGAGCCTATGACAAGTCGCTTTTCAAGCGGAACATTGGGAGAATTGATGCTGGAAGTTGCAGTACCGATACGTTTCCCATTATGATACACACCGCGTCCGACAACGATACCTTCGGAGATGACGACAGCCATCTGTTTATCTGTACCGTGTGCGATGACGTTTTCAAGAGCTTGCTTTCCAACAAAATTCGCTTTATTCAAATCAATGGCAGCATCGAATAAAGGAGCACCGACAGGATTGTGCTTCCCGTCATATTCCTGACCCATGAGCGGCAATCCGAAATCACCTGCGGAAATCCGATTTTCATCCCTTCCGCCTAATCCGACAAGGAGACCACCCAATTCAAGTGCTTTGGAGACGATTTTCTTGAAGTGTGATTCAACGAGAGCAACTGGTACATAGAGTTCCCAACCCCAGCGGTTGGTATAACCTGTACGACTGATGTAGAAGTTCTTGCCTTCCACAGAAAATTCATTAAAGGTGAAGAAGTTCATGTTCTTTTCGGGGTTGTTGGGGTTTTTCAAAACTTCAGCACCATAAATGGACTTCACCAGTTTATATGAGAGAGGTCCCTGAATATCGATTTTGACATAATCTGCCGAAATATCCCGAACCTGTACATCATCACCGGGTTTCATGAAAGAAAGGATAAAGTCTGCATCAGAAAGAAATTCCTTTGGTTCACCGTGATCGTCAAACCCGTGCCCTGTTAGGTCATGACCTGCATTGATCACGAGTATGAACAGCTCTTCGTTGCCGCGCATGATGATCAAGTCATCCCTGACAGTACCATTTTCATTCAGGAGCAATGTATATTTACATTGGTTATCCTTCATTGCAGCCACATCTGCCGGAAGCACACGATCGAGCAGAGCCATGGCATCCTTTCCCCTGAATTCGATCTGCGCCATGTGATCGATGTTGTAAATGGCTACGTTATTGATGGCTACCGATTCTTCCAAAACGGAAGTCAAATAATTGACTGCCATGTCGTATTGACCGAAGTTGCTCCTTTTGGCTGGTTCAACGGGTCTTCCAAGTTTTTGTGATAAGAGAGGCTGGTACCAATTTTCTTCCAAGTCATAGAGTACAGTCTTGCGAGGTGATGTGGGGACATCAAATCCAATTTTACCCATGATAACTCCTTGAGTTCATTTATTTGTATATTATTGTTATCTTGATTAGATTCTATATTTTTACAAGAAATCTGGATGTCAATTTATTGTTGGGTCGGCAGTGCTTCTTTGAAGTGTTGGGCTGCTATTGTAAAGCGGTTCAACATATCGAGAGTCATCATATAAATCGTATCCGTATCACCATTCTTCATGAGGTAAACAGAATTATCCTTCCCGACTGCAAAAGACAGATTCGTGGTCTGACCCTTTTTATCTTTGATCGTAACCTGTACCGCCGGTTTCTTGAAATAAGATTCAACATCCTTCCAATGGTGATCGAGGAACTGGTATGTCTGCAGCGTGGTTAAAGCATTGAATATCTTCGTTGTTGCCAGGTTAGTAGGTTGGAGTTCGAAATATTCGCGAGCATCCTGATAATACCACTTTTGTCCCTTCGGGAATAGTTTATACGAATTGGAGATATATTTCACATCCACTTCAGCCAGATCGTTGAGATCGACTTTTGCTATGATATGAGAACGCCAAAGATAGATCGAGGGGACAACGAAATCGTAGATATTATCCTTCAACTGATATATGGCATTTTCACCCTTTCTCCGTGCATAGCAGAAACTGCTGTTCAAACTTCTTCCAAAATACACTTCATCCAAGAGCCGGTTTCTTTTATCATAAATTTTCAAAGTCACAGCCTTATCCGGTGTAAGCCTGTATTTATCAAGATTCTTCATATCCTGTGACATGGGTGAACGTGTTACTTTAACCTTGAGTACCTTGCTGAAGAATTGGTTGATCTGCTCGTCATTGATTTCCCAGCGCATTGGTTTGATTAGCTGCCAGCGATTGTCTTCCTTTATGACCACGATATGCCCTTCTGTGCCAAACATGTCGAGTCTTGCCACTTTCACTGAATCGATATCAAAATATCGAATCTGTTTTTCGGATCGATTCTGGAACCTGATATAGAGGAATATCAGCAGCAAGGCTGCTAAAACGATTAGCAGATGAATGGTTTTCTTAGACATAGCGTTCCTTGATCTCGCTTCTGCGTCTACGTTCCGCACGATTCCTGATAATACCATAGAATATGATCAATATGGATGGCAGAAGTATATTCAGCCATTTCGTGATTTTACGCACCATAGGCTCCATATTGGCAATTTCAGTTGGATCATCGATTCCCAGTCTCCTTGACAGCCAACTTGCTATGCTCAGATCACTGGGAGTGAAGTTTCTTGACCGTACATCGATCATGGAAGTATCATTGGCAAGATAGTCAATTGAATTCAAGATAAAATTCAGGTTATTGGGAATTTGTCCCCCTTCATTTTCCACTATGAAGTCATTATCTGCAACTACAATGATCTTACCAACTGAAGTATGGGAAATGTAACCCTGCGCTTTTGTGGTATCGACATTCGCAAAATTACTCGGGAAGGTACCTTCAAACTTGGCAGCAAGTACTTGCGGTTCTCCAGAAAGCAGACCGATGGACTGCTTGTCCATAAATCGCTGTATATTGATATCATAACCGGGACCAGTCACTTCCCCGGAATTATGGGAAGACATGAGAAGCGGCGTCATGGTGATACCCGGTTTTTTATATGCCTGGTTGATTGGTGATGCAAAGAAGAAAGCGATCGTATTCAAATTCCTGGAAATGATATCTTTCTTGTTCACATTATCGACAATGGGAATGAGTGGATAATTCATCGGAACTTCAATCGAGGTCATACCCTGGTGCGTCATGAGTTTCACGGTACCACAGTTCGCATCCGTGACTAACACAGGTCTGATATCGATTCCCCATTGATGAAGCATTCGATAGATATTGGAACGGATTGGCACGGTGATCTGGTATTCCACATTTACGAATATCCGATCCTGGAAAAACAGGATATTACCGCCATGCATCAGATATTGATCGAGATTGTATTGCTGGAGGACGGAAATGGAGTCCAAAACACCGGTAAAAACAAGCACATCCGCGCTGAATGGTTGCCTCAGATCAGTTCCCATGACATTGTAATTCTCATTTAAGGTTTTAATGACAGTTTTGTAGGTTTCCTGCGTTGAAAGACTATCCTGGAATACGGCTACCGTAGGCAGGTTGGTTTTCATGAGACGGCGGATCAGGCTGGTGACTGAATTTTCCAAACCTTCCTTTTCCTGTATAAGAGGAAGCGCTTCGAAATTTCCTTCATATTCAAAAGCCAGTCCCATATAGACTTCACGGATTTCCATCTTGTCATTTTCAAGAACTTGGATTCGAGCCG
>Ga0116171_10002925_pt1 | contig 15946 bp, 13 predicted proteins | sample AD_JPNHW2_MetaG_FD_89798 | JGI IMG/M metagenome (GOLD analysis project Ga0116171, IMG submission 89798) | Active sludge microbial communities of municipal wastewater-treating anaerobic digesters from Japan - AD_JPNHW2_MetaG | ecosystem: Engineered > Bioreactor > Anaerobic > Digestate | place...
CAAATCATTAACGCCGCACCGTTCTTTTGCCCTCCTTACGATTTCGTTATTTATTGGGGTATTAATCATAAAATTTCAATTTTCGCGCCTCTAAAACGGAGGCAATTTAGATTTTTTTAATTTACTCAAAGATGTCTTTTGTCAACTTTGAGAACTTTTAATAAACTTATGCTTCCTGTAAGCTATCCGATCTCTTGTTTGCGGCAAATGCCAGGATAAGACCCAGTGCCGTACTCAGCACCGCAGCAAAGAGTATCTGCAACTCGGACGGAAGAAGAAAAGTAATGGTATGAGCCGGTATCCAGAAAAAGGGAATAGTCTTCTTCAGAACAAAACCCCACATGGTTCTCCAGTCAATTTTATCAAGTATCCGGGCAGTATCCACTACAGAAAAGAACTTTCTTAACGAACCTCCTGTTTCCACGATATGCGTGTCGGTAACTTTATGAGTGATCATAAGTACAGGGGCAAAGAAAATATTCAGGAAAAAGCTTATACAGAATGACAGGGCAACCTTCTGAACAGTTATTCCCCCTGCCATAATTGCTGCGGGGTCAGTCATACCCAGATGCATCATTATAGATGGTACACCACCTGAAAATATAATGAATGCGGCTTTTGTGAAGACTCCCAGAATTCCCCAGACAATAGCCCTTGGGATAATCCCGAAGTCCTTTGAGTAATACTTTCCTGTACGGATGCGCATCCCGAGCATCTCTCCCATTGTTGCCAGCAAGGCAAACTTCAGAAAGCTGGCAGTGAAAGCCCATTCGCGGCTGAAGGCTGCATAATGTTCATATACTGCATGAGAGATAATTAACGGAATAAAAATGCCTATATAAATGACACTGAATAACAGGTCTCTCTTTTTCATAATATAATGTTTAAACAGAACCTGTTATTACTTCTCTATTCTTATGCGGGCATCAACAGCAATGATACTCTTTTCAACAGCCAGCAATGGATTTATATCCATCTCAAAGATCTCCGGGGCACACTCAAGAAGTGCGGATAGCCGGGTTATCACCCCGGCAAATACCATTTCATCAATACCTTTGCTGCCCCTGATACCTTTTATTATCTTATATGATTTCAGCGAATGGATCATTGATGTAGCTTCAGGCTCCGATACCGGAACCAGCCCCGATGCAACATCCTTAAACACTTCAATGAAGATGCCACCCATCCCGGCCATCAGCAGGTGACCGAACTTTTCCTCGCGTTTGGCACCACAGAAGAGCTCTGTGCCGCTGATCATCTTCTGGACAAGTATCCCCGTAACCTCATTTATCTTCATCATCCTCTCAAACTCGGAGCGTACACGTTCACTGCTGTTTACATTCAGCACTACGCCGCCAACGTCAGACTTATGTACCGGGCCAACCACTTTCATTACAACAGGGAAGCCTGCTTCACTGGCACATCTGACAGCATCATCTGCATTTGAAACCACAGCCTCCGGGACGCAGCTTATACCCGCTGCCATAAGAAGAGCTCTCACCTCCGCCGGAGCAAGGTAGCCGTTGACTGCATTATCAATTATCTTCCTTATTTCATTTTTATTTACCTGTGGCCTGATAAAATCTGTTGAAGAAGGAGCTGGCGTATGACATACTTTAGAAAGTGCTTCACCAAAAAGCGTCTCATCGGTGAAGACAGCATTTCCTTTTGCAATGAACTCATCAATCTCCCGTCTGACATTCATTATTGATGGCAGTATCGGGTAGACAGGTTTTTTGCAGCTTCTTATTTTCTCATCAAGAAGAGAATATACCTCATCAACGCTGAATAGTCCAGGGCTGCCAAAGATGACAGCCATAGCGTCTATATTGTCAAAATCGTTTTCGCAGGCATCAAGAATCTCCCCCAGCTGTTGGGCAGTACCTGTTGCCAGGAAGTCAATGGGGTTCGCCACTGATGAACCAGGGAACAGTTTTGAGAGCAGCTGTTTAGCTTTCTCACCTTCAATATGAGGTACTTCCAGCCCGCCATTGCTCAGGGCATCGGTAAGCATCACTGCAGGGCCTCCTGCATGGGTCACTATTGCCACTCTTTTTCCACTCAGTGGTTTATAGGTGAAGAGCGAAGCCACCGTGGCAAGCATGGTACGGCCTGTACACCTTACTATACCTGCCTTGCGAAACAGTGCATCCACAGCAACGTCTGATGAGGCCATAGCTCCTGTATGAGACGATGCCGCCCTGGAACCGGCCTCTGATCCTCCTGCCTTGATAGCAGCAATACGGCACCCTTTTTTAATGAGTGAGGATGCATGCCTGAGAAGCTTGTCAGGCCTTGAGATACTTTCTACATATAATAGTTTTATCCTTGAACTATTCTCAGGATCAAAAGTATCATCAAGGTGCTCCAGGACATCCTCCACACCTATCTGTGCACTGTTGCCAACCGACCAGACACTTGAAAACGACAGTCCGCACTGCACTGCCACCTCCATAATAAATACCGCTGTGGCACCCGAACCCGAAATGAAATCAATGCCTCGCGGAGTGAGCTCAGGAACAGGCCTGGTGAAAGTCCCGTTGTAAGCGTTGTTCAGGAATCCTATACAATTGGGTCCGATAAGCGACCCTCCCTTGCTTTCAATGGCTGACACCACCTCTTTCTCAATGAGGGCTCCCTCTTTTGACTCTTCACTGAAACCGGCCGAGAGAATAATAAAACCACCGGTACCTTTTTCATTGACAAGTACCTTTACCGTTTCAGCACACAACCGTGCCGGGATGGCAAGTATAGCCATATCAACGGGAGGAAGATCACTTACACTGGCAAACGTCTTTATCCCTTTTACCGTGGCCGACTTTGGATTAACAATATATACCGGTCCGCTGAACGAAGAGTTAAGGAGATTTCTTAATACGGCACCTCCTGGTTTTGATTCATCATCGGAGCCGCCTATCACTACTATACTATCCGGATCTAAAAGTTTTTTGCTTATCATAATATTTTTATTGGCTTTAATAATGAAGAAACTGTTTTCCCGGAAGGATTATAACCCGGCAGAATATTTCAGGTAGCCAACATTGGCAGCTATGTTATAAAGGTAAATCTCTGGCTTATATACGCTAAGACTCATATTTACTACTTTTGCCATGGTGGAAAGGTAAAATTATTTTTAATTATAACAAATGACAGAAAAGGGGACTAAAGGCTAAAGGCTAAAGGCTAAAGGCTAAAGTTAAAAGTGCCCCTCTCCCGGCCTCTCCCCTAAAGGGGCGAGGTGTCAACGCTAAAATCACTTTTCTTCAACTTTCGACTTTTGACTTTTGACTTTTGACTTTTGACTTTTAACTTTTGACTTTTTAACCTAACTTTAAGCAATACAAACCTTAAATCTTATCATCATGCGCTGGAAAGGAGAAAGGCAAAGCACCAACGTTGAAGATCGCCGTGGCATGTCCACTGGCAAAAAAGTCATTGGGGGTGGCATAGGCACACTGGTAATTGCAATTATTATCCTGCTTCTGGGAGGTGACCCACAGAGCTTCCTTCAGAGCCTGGGCGGTGGCACTCAGACTGAAGACACCCGTGCAGGCAATATTGAACTCACCGAACATCAGAAAGAGATGGGCGAGTTTGTTTCGGTGGTACTGGGTTATACTGAAGATGTATGGGGTGAGATATTCAGGCAGAACGGACTTGAATACCGACAGCCGAAACTGGTACTTTTCAGCGATAATATCGAATCGCAATGCGGTTATGCAGCTGCTGCCACCGGACCATTCTATTGTCCCACCGATGAGAAAGTATATATCGACCTTGATTTCCTGGAGAAACTACAGAGCCAGCTGGGAGCACAGGGCGATTTTGCTGCGGCGTATATCATTGCTCATGAGGTAGGTCATCACGTGCAGAATCTTCTTGGCACACTTGATAAAGCCAATGAGGCCAAGAGCGGGGTATCTGAAGCAGAGGCTAACAAGATAAGTGTCAAAGTGGAGTTACAGGCCGATTTCCTTGCAGGCATATGGGCTCATTATGCCCAGCAAATGAAAAATATACTTGAGGCAGGCGATATCCAGGAAGCCATGAATGCAGCGGAGGCTGTGGGTGACGACAGGCTTCAGAAACAATCACAGGGATATGTCGTGCCTGACTCATTCACACACGGGACATCAAAACAGCGTGAGACATGGTTTATGACCGGGTTCAATACCGGTGATATCTCAAAAGGAGAAATATAAGCTACTTGCTCTGGAAGTCGGAATGCAGGTACTGCACAAACGACTTTGCAAAAGTGACCAGTGAATCACGCTTCGGGCTGTTTTCCCCATAATAGAACTCCTGTTTGTGAGCCTGGAAATCCATAAAGAAGCCTGTCTCCCTGGAAACAAAACCCCAACCTTCATTATGCATGAAGAAGGCATAGTCCTTCGAACCAAACATGTTCTTGCTGAAGTATGAAGGTTCCGGTGTCCATCCCAACTGCTGTATAAGTGTTGAACTGAGATCTGTTTGCATTGATAGTTTGTTACAGACAAAAGATGTATCAACCACTCCGCCAATCCATAACATTGGGATCTTATAAGTTGCAGTATCCTTGTATGTTGTAGGACCGGGCTTAAGTGAGGTGTGATCAGACGAGATGATCACAAGGGTGTTTTTCCAGAGAGGACTCTTTTTTAGCTTGTCCACAAAAATGCCAAGACAGCTGTCGGCATAGGCCACCGAGTTACAGTACATATCAGAAGCACTGCTCCCTTTTATTCGCTTAAAGTCAGGAACATCAAAGGGCTCGTGACTGCTTATATTATAAACTACACTGAAGAATGGCTGTTTCATCTTTTCCATGTCATCTAATGCACGCGGATAAAGGTTTTCATCAGGTACCCCCCACTTTTGCCTGGTAGCTATCTGAAGCGGGAAGTCCGTTCTTGAAACAATATTTTTTACTCCCGACTGGATCAGTATTATACTGGTGTTAAAGAAATTCACATCACCTCCGTAAAAAAATGAAAGGTTATACCCTTTCTTCCTGAAATAATCAGGCAGGTAACTCAGCTTCTTCATCTTTTCAGGATAGAGAATGATAGATGAAGCCTTGATTAGGGCCGGATATGAGGCCAGAAAAGAGGAGATGCCCTTGTCAGAGCGGTTACCTGTTGCATAAAATGAGGAGAAGAGGATCCCTTCACCACATAATTTATTAAGACATGGAGTGACATCAGGCAAGCCCCCAAGCGGTTTTATAACCTTGTCGGAAAAAGACTCCAGCATTATGAAAATTACATTGACAGTATCCCCGTCACGCCTCTTGATGTAAACAGGAGGTTGCTCCTGGTTAAGGTTGTAAATAGTCTCAATATTTTTTCTCGACTCTTCATCAGAAAAATAATGAAGATTACTGTTGTCAACCTTCTTATGTAGCAGCGCATGATTGAATGACCACAGATAGTTGTATGCAGCATGATTTGAGTAAAGGTTCTCACTGAAATATACCGAGCTGAAATTCAGTGGAGAAGTATTAAGCCCGCCGCGTATGGGTATGATAAGTGCTGCGGTGAAGAATAATATTATCGGTGCAGTAGGCCATGAGATAACAGAGATCTTTGAAAAAGACACTGAAAATATCTTCCTGAAAAGAAAAAGAAATCCAACAACTATTAAAATCTCGGCTATTAAGGCTACCAGCGCCATCCAGATGCTTACTGTGGCTTTAATGCCCTCAAAGTCGGTAAGATACGGTATCACCTGCGCATCGAGCCTGTTACCCCAGGCCGAATAAAGACTCATGTCGAGAAGACCAAAAAAAGTAGCTATCACCAGGATAAGAGCTGTATACCACCTGATTATGATGAGAATGATACGGTTGTTGATAAAAGAAGATAAAACGAGCAGTAATCCGGGAATTGCCGTAATATATGCAGCCATCGACAGATCCATCCTTGAGCCATGAAGAAAAGCCCCAAAGAAATCTGAAAACCCCATCTGAGTCGTTTTGTCAAAGTTGTATAGCAGGAAAACAATTTTGAAGAAGACAAAATAACAGAACCAGAACAGCAGATACTTAATAAAAGCAGATAAAACCCGTTTCATACAATTGATTAATATTCAATTTAGCGGCAGCAAAATTATTCATTTTATTTCATCATAGGTTAAATCATTAATTTCTTTTATTTTAGTCAGGTAACATGACAAAGACATGATCCTTTCTCAAAGGTGAAAGGTGAAAAGCTGAATTAATGAATTTACGGCACTCTTTTTGAACAACATCATTAAGATAATGTTATAAAATTATGGCAGCAGATCTGGATAATTACCTGAATGAGGCAATCGAACTGGAGCTTAATGTCTCTGACCTTTACCTTTTGTTTTACAATCTTTTCCCTATGGATAGCAACTTCTGGTGGAATCTTACAATTGAGGAAAAGAACCATGCTGCGTTATTAAAGAACCTGAAAGATCTTTATCATGTATGCCATGAATTTCCGGAGGAGATCTTTTCGGCAAATATTGAAGAGCTGAAGAATGCAAATAAAGATATCAGGGAAAACATAGATCTGTTTAAGAGTCATCCTTCACGAAGAAAGGCATTTGAGTATGCAGTTCATATTGAAGAGTCAGCAGGCGAGGCTCATTTCCAAGCGTTTACAGAAAGCAACGAACTACCCGACCCTTTTGAGGTCTTCCGGCAGCTGAATATGGATGACAGGAACCATGCAAAACGTATCCAGAACTATATGTTGCAGAACGCTATCTGAACCAGCTGTCTCTTTCGTTAAATAAACATAGTACAATTGAAAAAGAACGAAAATTATAACTGGTACCTTATTCGTATTCAGCGTAAAACAGGAAAAGCTGTTGAGAAGTATGATATGCTTCACGAGGGAGACAGGGTTTTATGCGGCCTCTCGGGGGGCAAGGACTCACTGGTTATGCTTCACTCCCTTTACCATATCAGTAGAAGTTTTCCGTATAAATTTGGTATAGAAGCTGTATACGTCGATGTTGAGAATATTGAATACCATGCCGATATTGAGTTCCTCTCAGAATTCTGCAAATCGATAAATGTCCCTTTTCATGTAGTAAAGGCACATGTCAACTTTGAGACAGACAAAAGAAAGCAGCCATGCTTCCTCTGTTCATGGAACAGGAGAAAGTCAATGTTCAGCCTGGCAAGAGAACTGAGGTGCAATAAGATTGCTTTCGGACATCATAAGGATGACATTGTTGAGACACTGTTACTGAACATGACTTTTCAGGGTTCAATAAGCACCATGCCGCCAAAACTTAATCTTTTCAATGGAGAGATGCAGATAATAAGACCCTTGGCACTGGTGACTGATGAGGAGACAAAAAGATATGCCGAGATATGTAACTTCAGGCTGGAGGTAAAGAAATGCCCTTATGACAGGGAGACAAAAAGAAAATCCATGAGGGATCTGCTTGAGAACCTCGAGAAGCTATATCCTAAGGCAAAAAACAATATTTATAATTCGCTTTCAAACATCCAGGAAGAGTACCTTCCTGAATCATGATCAGAAGATAAGATCATTCATCTCGGCCAGGCCCCATCGCAGTGCTACAGGTATAGAAACTGAAGGGCTCCATGCTTCAAGCCTCTTATGGAAGAAGAGGGTGATTCTTTTACCTGGAATATCTTTATCATAGTTGCATATATGCAGATAGACATCCTGTCTGCCATCTTTATCTTCAGCTATGAATACCATTCCCTTGGAGAAAAAGGCATCACCGGCGCAGGTAACAGCATATAGCCCCTGTGGTGGCAGAAGCTTGGTCGGTTCCTTCACCGGAACCTTAATAAAAGGCACCTCATCAGAGAACTTTGTGACAGGATATTCCGGTTCTCCTATTAGAATATAATAATGATCGAGGTATGCATTCGCCCTTTGAATATATCCCTGGGAGAGTGCCTGCCGTATACGTGTGGAGCTCACCGTCTCATGTTGTACCTCCTGCATAGATATCTCCTCGGCCTCGAACCCGTATTGTTCTCTCCATTTCCACAGATGACGATAATCTCCTTCCTTATTAAAACCAAAATGATGATTCTTTCCTACAACAATCACTTTTGACCTGAGAATACCACACAGGTATTTACTTACAAACTCTTCACTTGTGGTGCGGGCAAACTCCCTTGTGAACTCAATTATTACAACATTATCAAGACCTGCTTTGCGTAACAGCTCAACCTTCTCTTCCTGAGTATTAATAAGTTTCAGATCCTTTCCTGAGCTCTCTGGATAAAGCACAGTCCGCGGATGAGGGTGAAAGGTAATAAGGACAGACTCTCCGCCGCACTCCTCTGCAAGCTTCTTCAGTCGCCGCAGGATCACCTTGTGACCTATATGCACACCGTCGAATGTGCCGGTTGTCACAACCGGTGACTTTATCCCCCTCGCCTCTTCAAAGCTTCTGAATATCCTCATCAATATGCAGTTTACAATCCCTCTTTAACAAAATAGGCAACCTTTTCAACCGAAGTTATAAGGTCAAACTCTTCAAGAAAGACGTTTTCCGGAACATTTAGTGCCACGGTGGTAAAATTAAGTATCCCTTTTATACCACTCTTTACAAGCTCTGTAGCAACAATCTTTGCATGATCCGGCGGCACGGTTATTACAGCAATAGCTATGTTGAACTCCTGGATGTGCTCCCTGAGTTCATTAATATGATAGCATTTCACTCCTGAAATAACCTTGTCAACCTTCTGAGGATCAACATCAAATGAAGCTGCCACCCTGAGGTTTGTTCTTTTGCCACTGAAATATCCTGTCAATGCACGACCAAGGTTTCCCATGCCTATAATTGCTACATTAAGCCCTTCTTCAGCATCGATTATCCTTCCTATTGTATCAATAAGCTCCCTGATATCATAACCCTTGCGCATCACACTGGAATATCCGATAAGCATAAGGTCACGTCTTACCTGTACCGCTGTTATATGCAGTATTCCGGCCAGCTCATGAGAAAAGATATAGCTCTTGTTTTCTGAAAGTGTTCTGAGAAGTGCTCTCCTGTATTCACTTAAACGTTCAACTGTCTTCCCGGGTAACTTCCTCATAATGATTTTAAATTCTGAATTTGTGTTCTTGGTATTATTACTGTGAAAATGCTGCCCTTTCCCGGTGTGCTCTCAACATTGATAACACCATGGTAAAGCTCTACCACTTTCTTAACTATTGACAGGCCTAGACCGCTGCCGCTGATGTTCCGTGTCTGCTCGTTCCTGATCCTTGAGAACTCGTTAAATATAGTATCACGGTCAGTATCTGACATTCCTATACCTGTGTCCTCAACCGACAAAAAAAGTTCGTTATCGTTGCAGTCAACTGACACAAAGACTTTGCCTCCGGTCTTATTGTATTTTACCGCATTGGATACAAGGTTATTGAAAATGATCTCCATATCATTAGGGTCAGCCCATATCATCTTGCAGTTCTTCACTGTGGTCTCAAACTGAATATCTTTTTGAATGGCATACGGACTTACTGTAACAATAGCGTTTGAAACGATATCTTCAAGATTGACCTCCTGTATCTTTTCATAGTGCTTTTCAAAGCTCACTTTGGTAAAGTCGAGCAGATCCATTATCAGGTTGCGCATGCTCTGTATCCTCTGCATAGAACGGTCAATGGCCGAGGAATAATCATCCAGCGAATCGCCCAGTTGCCTGTCGTGCATCATCTGAAGATATCCCTCAATAGCATTCAGTGGCGCTTTAAGCTCATGAGAGAGAACCGACAGAAACTGGTACCTTATCTTTTTACCCTCCTCATCAAGACGATGGGTGATACGCTTCAGATATTGTTGTTTTGTTATCTGCTCTATTGATGACTTGAGTTCCTGCGGGGTAAATGGTTTGGGGATGAAGTCTGTTGCCCCGTCGCTGGTGGCTTTCACCGCAATATCCACCGAGGCGTATGAAGTGATCATGGCAACCACAATATCATGATTCTTATGACGGACATACTCAAGCACCTCTACTCCCTGCATCCCGGGCAGCTTATTGTCAAGCAGCATGATATCAGGATGTTCCCTCTCCATTATCTCAATACCTTCTTCTCCGGTTGAAGCCTCAAGCACCTCATAGGTATAATCTTCATCCATGAAAGGATAGGTCACATGAAAGCTTCGCAGTATCCTTGCAACACCCGAGCGAATGCCCGGTTCATCATCAACGACAAGTACTTTTAACTGGGCCATTTCAGATTTTTAATAGCTTTTTTATCTCCTGGTTTAATTGTTCCGGCCTTACACCTTTCTCCAGATAAAGATCAGCCTTTATCCATTCCCTGTCCTGATCACTGCTCAGGCCAAAGGTAAGGCCTGTCTCTCTTGAGACTGCAGTGGCAAGGATGACGGGCACATCAGGATAGCGACGCTTAAGTTTGTAACAAAGAATGAAACCGCTGTCGTCACTCTCCATCATAAGATCAAAGATGGCCAGATCGGGTCTGCTCTTTGCCAGCACCTGTTCAGCCTCTTTCTGACTCTCAACAGAGATGACCTCATACCCTGCCTTCCGGAGATAGTAGGTCACCTGGTAGAGGTAATCCGGGTCATCATCGGCTACCAGAACAGTATATGTTTTTTTATCCATTACAAAACGTTTATTTATATCTATCTTCTATATATCCTACCCCTTACTACTTACTACTTACTACTTACTACTTACTACTTACTGCCTACTCCTTCCTCTTCGGCAAAATAATCCTGAAAGTAGTACCGGTAGGTCCTTTAGCCGGATCGGCGTTACTCTCAACAGTTATCTGTCCCTTATGCATCTTTACAATACCATATGTGGTTGCAAGGCCAAGACCTGTGCCCCTGCCTATCCCCTTTGTGGTAAAGAAAGGTTCAAAGACCTTTGGTTTATCCTCATCCTTAATGCCCGTTCCCGTGTCACTTACATTGAAGATAACGTCGCTGACGGTATCTTCAAGCAGAACCTCAATCGTCCCGCCTTCAGGCATGGCATCGATGGAGTTTTTGAAAAGGTTGGTAAGCACCTGCATCATCTGCTCTGCATCGAGCATTGCAGTTGGGCTGGTGGTATGATTTATCACGTTGATCTTAATATTTTCAGGGACTATAACACCTGCGGCACTGTTTTCAGCCAGCTCAACGATGTTCACATACTGGTGGTTGACCTGGTTCTTCCTGGCAAAATTGAGAAGGCCGCCAACGATCTTCTTACACCGCGCCGCCTGTTCAACAATCAGTTGCAGATCCTGTCTCACCGGGTCCTCAGGCTTGCATTCATCAAGAAGTATGTTGCTGTACATTATTACCACGCCAAGAGGATTATTAAGCTCGTGCGCAATGCCTGCCGAGAGCTGTCCCATGTGGGCCAGCTTCTCTGACTGTTTCAGTGCCAGCTGGATTGTTGTAAGCTTGTCGTTTGACAGGGCAAGCTCTTTCACTGACTTATGTAGTTTCTCAATAGTATATGGGAGGCACATCTCCACCTCGGCAAGGCCCTTTACTATGGCAATGGCATGCTCCTCACAGGTGTCATAACCGCATGCCCCACAGTCGAGATGATCCTTCTGCGTCAGCTTACCCATTGATATGAGTATCTGCTTCACCTCTTCAGGGTCTACTGTCTTCACCCTGAGATCCTCAGGCAGATAGTTTGCCGAGAGATCGAGCATTGAAAACTCCTCGAGGTTGTTCTGCCACTCTTCAATGTCTATAGTGTCCATCTTCTGCTGTGCATACCCTTTAACCAGGGCGCGACGGTTATATTGCTTTCCGCCCTTGCTCATCCCCGGGCCCATGATACATCCCTCACAACATAGCAGCTCCAGATTCTGTCCTTTTATCAGACCCTCCTCAAACTCTTTTATCGCCTCCTGGAAGTCTGTCCTTCCTTCGGCAGCTATTATCACTCCGTTGACAGCATCATCATTCATTCTTGCTGCCTGCAGCAGTCCCCTGTTCACCGGGAAGATTGCGCCCCGGCCACCAAGAGGTGGGTCAAACTCCGATGGGGTTGCTTTTTCAGGCGTCAGCCCAAGGTCATTAAACATATCCCTTAGCTCGGTAAAGGTGATTGCCTCATTCACCTCCTCGGTCTCGATCTTCTTGGCTACGCATGGGCCGATAAAGACGACCTGCATCTCCTCTCCATATTTCTTCCTTACCACACGTGTCATTGCTGCCATAGGTGAGAGGACAGGCAACAGGTTTGCAGTGAGGTGAGGGTGATAAAATCTTACGAAGTTGACAATGGCTGGACAGTCTGATGATATATAGTTTTTATGTCCAGCTTCATTTACCATCTGCCTGAAACGGTATGCCACCAGATCGGCTCCGAAAGAGACTTCACATACATATTTAAAGCCCAGCTGTCTTATCATTCCTACCAGCAGGCGGTAATCTCCAAAGTCGCGGAATTCTGCAGGGAAGCTTGGTGCAACAATAGCCACCGTGTTATCGTTACGTTCCAGGATACGCTGCACCCTGTCAGTGGTATGAAGGAACACCTTGGCACCCTGGCTGCATACTTTAGTGCAGTTGCCACAGGCGACACACCGCTCCTCAATGACCTCTGCCTGGCCACCTACTATGCGTATTGCACGTGCGGGGCACTCCCTTACACAGGTGTAACAGGTGCGGCATAATTCTTTTATGGTGTAAACGAGCATCCCTCTTTTCGCTTTAGGTTATAAAAGTACATCTCTTCTTACAAAAAAGGTATGAAGAACCCTTTTCTCCGACAGCTCTTTGTTTGCTTTAAAGATGTTATCATACATTTCAGTGAATGAATGAGAACGCCATGGCCCTGTAATAGGATCCTGTTCATCGCTCAGGTAAATGAATTTAGACCTGAGTCTTACTGCCTCCCTGGAGCCTGCAGGCATCATTCCAGCACCGTTGACACATCCTCCCGGGCAAGCCATTACCTCTACGAGGTCATACCTGGCACCCGATGACATTGCCTCCCTCAGCTTCTCCAGACTTTTTATTCCATCTACCACAGCAACAGAGTAATCGCGTCCGCTTATTGTTACCGTCAGTTCACGGAAGCCATTGGCCTGCCTGAGCTTTTTAAACGGTGTCCTGTCCATATCCCTCCCGGGGAGGTCATGATAGAGAGTCCTCAGTACCGCTTCGGCAACGCCTCCAGATGTCTGGGACAGCAACGCCGTGGAACTTCTCGATGACAATGGCTCATCGGCCGGTTCGGGATCAATATTTGATATGTCTATTCCGTATAACCCGATCAATCGTGCCAGTTCCCTCACTGTCAGAACGGTATCCACATCGCTTATGCCCTTGCGGGTCATGCTGTCGCGCCGTGCTTCAAATTTCATTGCAGTACAAGGGGTGACTGATGCAGCAAATACCTGGCTGGCATTTTTCACATCGCCTTCCTGTATCATGGCTTTAATAATGGCCCCTGAGATCTGTTGAGGTGTCTTCAGGGTTGAGAGCTGAGGTATTAAGTCTGGAAGGAACTGTTCACAGTACTTCACCCAGGCAGGGCAAGCTGATACATAGAGTGGTTCATGCTCCGTGCCCTCGGGTACCGATGCCAATGTCTGCGCCAGCTCGTGTATAAGAATATCTGTACCCGCACCGGACAGATAGACACGGTCAAAGCCTATCTTTCGTAAAGCAGCGTTTATTACCTTTTCAAAATCGCGTGAGTACTTCACTCCCATCTCTTCAGCAAGTGCATATGGCACCAACGGTGAGTACTGGATAACCTTAAGCACATCCTTTTTGCTCAGATACTCCTGGACCTCGGATATATAATGTTTTTCGTGAAGGGCACCGGTAGGACAGACAAGAACACACTGGCCGCAGTGTATGCAGCTCGAAAAGTTAAAGTCTCTGTCCATCGAGGTACCCACATGCGTTGTTCGTCCCCTGCCGATAAAGTCTATTGAGGTTGCCGTCACAACCTCTTCACAGACCCTGATACATCTGCCGCAGAGAATGCATTTTGAGAGCTCACGGATTATTGCAGGGCTCGACTGGTCAAGACGTGGTTTTATCTTTCTTCCCCTGATGCGTCGCTCACGCACCTGGAGCTGGTCTGAGAGACGCTGAAGCTCACAGTTAAGGTTACGCTCACAGTAGAGACAGTCATCGGGATGATTTGACAGCAGCAGTTCAACAATGGTCTTGCGTGCCCTGATAACCCTGGGCGAGTGTGTATGTATCTTCATCCACTCCTCCACAGGCTGTGAGCATGCAGTGACAAGCCTCTCCTTACCTTCAATCTCAACCACACACATACGGCATGCTCCTGTGGGAGTGAACTCTTTCATCCTGCACAGTGTAGGTATGATAATACCATTGCGGTTCAGGGCAGAGAGTATCGTCTCTCCCTTCTCGGCGGTGATGCGCCTGTTGTTTACTTCGATGGTGAATTGCATAACCTACCTTACTGATATTGCACTGAACTTACAAACTTCGTGACATATGCCGCAGCCGATACATTTATCTTCAACAATGAAGAACGGCTGAAGCCTTGTTCCGTAAATAGCGTTTGCCGGGCACTTGGCCGCACAGGCTGTACAACCCGTACACTTCTCGACATTGATTGAGAAGGTACGCAGCCCGCGACAGACATTGGCCTGGCAACGACGGTCAAAGATATGCTCTTCAAACTCCTCACGGTAATTCTCCAGGGCACTGATAAAGGGGTTGGGAGCTGTCTGTCCCAGTCCGCATAACGATGTATCCTTCATCACAGAAGCGATGGTCTCCAGCTGCATCACACCCTTAAATCGTTCAAGAGTGGCGTTGGAGTCATCGGTGAGAGGCTTACGGATAATATTCTCAAGTATCTCAAGCATCCTTCCCGTACCTTCACGGCAGGGAATACACTTGCCGCAGCTCTCCTTGTGAATGTAACTCATATAATACCTCACCAGATCTACCATGCAGGTTGTCTCATCAACAATAATAATCCCTCCTGACCCCATGGCTGCACCAGCCTTCATTATCTCGTCAAAATCAACAACAGTGTCAAGCTTCTCTTCCGGTATAAATTTCCCCGACGGTCCGCCTATCATAAGCGATTTGAACCCTTTGCCATCCTTGATGCCGTCTGCAATATTCTCCACGATGGTTCTGAAAGTGGTTCCCATCTCCACCTCCACAATACCTGTCAGTCGACCCTTGCCTCCTATTGAGAATACCTTAGTTCCTTTGCTCCCCGACGTCCCGATGTTACGAAACCAGTCCGGTCCGTTCTGCATTATAAGCGGTACATTCATCAGGGTCTCCACATTGTTTATCACCGTAGGCTTATCAAACAGTCCGGAGGCAGTAGGATAAGGCGGCTTCAGCTCGGGCATGCCGCGTTTGCCTTCAATACTGGCAATAAGGGCGGTCTCCTCCCCACAGACAAATGCCCCGGCCTCAATGCGTATGGTAATCTCGAGGTTATACCCGCTGTTAAAAATGTTATGGCCGATAAGTCCGTATTCGCGAGCCTGCTCTATGGCTGATGTGAGCCGTGTCAGTGAGAGCTCCGAGGCTGCCTTGAGAAAGATGATGGCGTTGGAGGCACTGATGGCATAAGATGCAATACATACACCCTCAATGAGCCTGTGAGGATCACCTTCAATGATAGACCTGTCGGCAAATGATCCCGGGTCACTCTCCTTGGCATTGCATATCAGATAACGCTTGTCCGAGGCAGTGTTAAGCGCATATTTCCACTTAAGGCCCGTAAGGAATCCTCCTCCGCTTCGTCCTCTCAGTCCGCTCTTCTCAATGATATCGCATACCTCTTCAAAAGTATAGTTTCTTATTGTCTTTACATAAGAGCGATAACCGCCACGGGCAATGTACTCATCAATCCTCTCAGGGTCATAGCAGCCGCAGTTGTTGAGAACCACTCTCTTCTGCAGGCGGAAATAGGGTAAATCGTTGAGAAATGGTATCCCATGCCAGGCCTCGAAGCCCGTGTTACCCATCTGGGCAACCAGGTCCTCTTCCG